>Ga0306920_100005530_pt1 | contig 16356 bp, 15 predicted proteins | sample flu12Cox44000170_FD_204666 | JGI IMG/M metagenome (GOLD analysis project Ga0306920, IMG submission 204666) | Lab enrichment of tropical soil microbial communities from Luquillo Experimental Forest, Puerto Rico - flux4day.12C.oxic.44.000.170 (v2)... | ecosystem: Environmental > Terrestrial >... | reverse complement strand
CCCGGGGTTCCTAGGGCCGCCATTAAAATACCGGGCAAATTGTTGGTCGCAGGCCGTTCAGCCTTCCGGGGCCTTCCGAAAATGGCAAGATCGCCAAAGGATTGGCTCGCTTTAGCGACCTTGCCCCCGACCTGGTCTTGCCGTTTGCGTAATGATTGAATTCTCCCTTGTTTCTGCCATGTTCGCGCCCAAAGCAGATGGGGACATCCGACCGCCTGCGGGGGACCCGGCCGGTCGGTGGATTCGGGGCACCCGGGGCAATCCCGGTGTCCGTTCTTAGGATAATGCTCCCATCAAAGATGGCGCATGGGGATGGTTCATGGCGAAACCTGTTGTGATTGTGGTAGGCGCTGACAAGGGCGGGGTCGGCAAGACGACCGTTTCGCGAACATTGCTGGATTATTTCAGCGCCAACAGCGTGCCGACCCGCGCGTTCGATACCGAATCCCCGCGCGGCACCCTGAAGCGGTTCCACCCCGAAGTGACCGAGATCGTCGACATGACCGCGACCTCGGACCAGATGAAGATCTTCGATACGCTCAATGCCGTCAGCCCTTCGGTCACGGTCATCGACGTCCGGGCCGGCCTGTTGTCTCCGGCGCTGGCCTCATTGCGCGACATCGGTTTCCTCGATGCGGCCAAATCGGGACAGATCACGTTTGCCGTGTTCCACATTCTCGGTCCTTCGATTGCCTCGCTCGATGAAATCGCGGAAACCGCGAATTTCATGGTCGGTGCCAAATATTACCTGGTGAAGAATTTCATCAACAACACCAGCTTCTTCGAATGGGACCAGGCCACCTACAATTCCTATTTCCACCGCATCAAGGATGCGACCGAACTCACCATTCCCAAGCTCAACGAAATGGCCAACGAACAGGTCGAGCTCGCTTCCGTTCCGTTCCTGAAATTCGTGGCCAACAAGGGCCAAAGCGACGAAGCCGCCAACTATTCCTTCGTGCTGCGAGATTATGTCCGCCACTGGCTGGCCAATGTCTGGAGCGAATTCGACCGCATCAAGCTGACGGACCTGGTCGGCGCCAAGCCCAACCCGCGCGGCGAAAAATAATTTGCGCCGCCGAAGTGATTGGGCTGGAATAGCGGGCAAATTCGCCTGATATAGCGCGTGATGGACCAAACGCCGGTTTACATCGTCTGCTCGCCCCGTCCGCTGGTCGGAAAGACGCTGATCGCGCGTCTGCTGAGCGAATTCCTGCTGCTCAAGCATGGCAAGGTGATCCCGTTCGACGTCAACCTGAAAGAGCCGTCGCTGCTCGAGTATTTGCCCGATATCACCGAGACCGCCGAGGTGGACGATACGTTCGGCAAGATGGCGCTGATGGACCGCGTCATCCTCAATGACGGCGTCGCCAAGGTGATCGACCTCGGCTTCCACGCTTTCGACGAATTCTTCAAAATGACCGAGGAGATCGGGTTCATGAAGGAAGCCGTGCGGCGCGGCGTCTCGCCGATCGTTCTCTTTGTCGGCGATAACGACCGCTTCTCGATGCGCAGCTACCCGATGCTGCAGCGTCAGATTCCGCCGACCGCGCTGGTGATCGTCGAGAACGAATATGTGGTCCGCGGTGAATTGCCGGAAACCTTTGCCGCGGCAAGGGTGCTGCGCATCGCGGCGTTGCCGACTTTTCTCAAGACCTATGTCGACCGGCTGTCGTTCTCGTTCACCGATTATTTGCGGAACGAAAAGGATTCATCGACCGAACTGCATCAATGGATCCGCAGGAATTATCTCAGCTTCCGCGAACTCGAGCTGAGCCTGATCTTGCAGGGGCCGTAAGCTGCGGACCGTTCTCGGTCGTCTCCGCGCGACAGCATGGAATCAATGCCCGTCGAACGTCATCAGCGTTCGCACCGGCACGTTCATCGCTCGCAATTTCGCAGCACCCCCGAGTTCCGGCAAATCGATGATGAAACAGGCAGCGACGATGTTGGCGCCGATCTGCCGCATCAACTTGACCGCGCCTTCCGCGGTGCCGCCAGTGGCGATCAGGTCGTCGACCAGGATCACCCGCTCGCCCGGATGGATGGCGTCGGCATGCATCTCCATCTCATCGAGCCCGTATTCAAGCGAATAGGCGATGCGCACGGTGGTGTGCGGCAGCTTGCCCCGCTTGCGGATCGGCACGAAGCCGGCGGAGACCTGGTGGGCCAGCGCGCCGCCGAGAATGAAACCGCGCGCCTCGATGCCGGCGACCTTGTCGATCTTCGATCCGGCCCAGGGCTGTACCAGCTCGTCGACGGCGCGGCGAAATGCGCGCGCATCGCCGAGCAGCGTAGTGATGTCGCGGAACATTATTCCGGGCTTTGGATAATCCGGAATAGTGCGGACCGTGGACTTGAGATCATATTCGGGAGTCATGGTTCTCTCTTTTTCCTCAGATCCAATTAGCCGAAACGCCGAGCCGGAACGCATTTTCGACAATTCGCAAGCCCACCTCGCCACCAAGCGACATCAGCGATTCCGGATGAAATTGCACGCCGCCGACCGGCAAACTCTTGTGCTCGGCCGCCATCACCACGCCATCCTCCGTGCTCGCGGTCACTTCAAGCACGTCGGGCATGCTGTCGCGCTCGACGTAAAGCGAATGATAGCGCCCGATCACGATCTCATCGGGCAGGTTCTGCATCAGCCGCCCGCCACGCACCTTGACCCGCGACGGCCGGCCATGCGCCGGAAGCCGGAGCTGGCCGAGTTGACCGCCGAAATATTCCCCGATCGCCTGCAGGCCGAGACAGACGCCGAAGATCGGCAGTTTCCTTTGCAATGCCGCATCGATCGTCCCCGAAATGTTAAAATCTTCCGGTCTGCCCGGCCCTGGTGACAGCACCAGGAGATCGTAGCTCTGGCTCGCCAGCATCTGCGTTCCGTGAACATATCTTACGACCGTCACGCTGGCACCGACCTGGCGGAAATAATCCGCCAGCATGTGCACGAAGCTGTCGTCATGGTCGATCAGCAACACGCGCTTGCCTGAACCGGTGGCGTCCGGTGCAAAGCTCGAGAGCGGCTTGGGCGGATCGCCGCGCAGCGCCTGGAAAAGCGCGGCCGCCTTGACCTGGCATTCGCGATCTTCGGCGGCGGGATCGGAATCGAAAAGGCAGGTGGCACCGACCCGGACCTCGGCGAGGCCATCCTTCATCCGGATGGTGCGAATGGTCAAACCGGTGTTGATGCCGCCGTCGAAATTGACGACGCCAATGGCGCCGGCATACCAGCGCCGCGGCGAGCGCTCATGATCCTCGACGAATTGCATCGCCCACAATTTCGGCGCGCCGGTCACCGTGACTGCCCAGGCATGGGTGAGGAAGGCATCGAGTGAATCGAAACCTGGCCGCAGCATGCCTTCGACATGATCGACGGTATGAAACAGCTTCGAATAAGTCTCGATCTGACGGCGCGCCAGAACTTTTATGGTGCCCGGCACGCACACCCGCGCCTTGTCGTTGCGGTCGACGTCGGTGCACATGTTGAGCTCGAATTCGTCCTTTTCCGAATTGAGCAATTGCCGGATCTGCTCGGCATCGCCGATCGCATCCGTGCCGCGGGCGATGGTGCCGGAGATCGGACAGGTCTCGACCCGCCTGCCGTCGGACCGCACGAACATCTCCGGCGAGGCCGACACCAGAAATTCGCCATTACCGAGGTTCATCAGCGCGCCATAAGGCGAGGGATTGATCCGGCATAGCCGCTGGAATACCTCCGCCGGCGAGCGCTCGCAGGGCTCGGCAAATAATTGCCCCGGCACCGCCTCGAACAGATCGCCGCGCGCAAACGCCGCGCGCGCGGTTTCGACGGTGGCCTGATATTCACCCGGCGCGTGGTCGGAAAATCCCTGCCGCGACGTGTTCGCATAAACGCTGTCGGCGGTGTCGCGCGGCAGGCCGGCCGACGACCGACCCTTCCAGGCGAAATCATAGCTCAACACCACGCCGCGCCCGGTCGCCCGATCATAGGCCAACAGGCGATCCGGCACATAAAGCACGATCTCGCGCTGGTCATGCTCGCGCGGACGCTTCTGCACCAGGTCCTCGATCTGAAACACCAGATCGTAGGCGAAGGCACCGTAAAGGCCGAGCAACGGATCGTCCGCCGCGCCGAGCGCCGCCACGAGATCGCGCACCAGCGACATCACGCTGGCGCGGCGCGTGCGCTGATCCTCATCGACCGGAGCGGCCCCGCGCAGGATATGACCGGCGAGCCGGCGGGCACTCTTCTCGGTGATGACGACGCAGGGCTCGCAGAGCACATCGCCAAGAAAGGAAATCAGCACTTCGCCCCGGGCATTGAGCGCAGAAAGCGAGAAGTTCGTCTCCCTGGTCTCAAGCTGCAAGGGCGGATCGGCAAAGCCCAGGTCAAAACTATCGTAACGGCCAGGCACGGTCGTTCCCGAGGACAACACCACGCCGCGGCGGCGATCGAGCAGGTCGATCAGGTCGTCAAGCCGGCTGGCGCCGCCGGAAAATTGCTCAACCGAGCGAATGACCGCAAGCCCGCTACGGGTGCGATATTCGCTGCGCGCCGGCAGGGAGAAAACTGTCCTGTTCATGTGATCCTCTTACGAAACTTGCGGAGGGAACGCCACACAGGACAAACGAACGGCCGTCGCGCTGCGATGACGGCCTCAAACGATCGATGGAAATGAAATCGCACCGGCCACCCCTAGAAGGTGGGCCACCAAGGACGGATATTGCGGACGGCGATGCTCATTGGGGGTAAACACCATGGCAGGGCGGGCCCGTCAAGGGACGATCGAACCGGCAGAAGGCCCGATCCGCGCCGCTGGAAGCGGCTTGCGCCCTGCCTGTCCGGCACCCATCATTCGATGGCAGCAGGAGGTAAGGATGGCATTGCAGGCTCTCGGTTATGTCGGCTTCGGTTCGGCTGCCCTGGACGACTGGCGGCAGTTCGGCACCCGACTGGTCGGCCTGCAGGCGGTGGAACGCGGCCCATCTTTGCTGGCGTTTCGGATGGACGACCGCAAGCAGCGCATCATCGTCGACCGCTCGCTAGGGGAAGACCAGCGCTTTTTCGGCTGGGAAGTCGCGGACGCGGCTGCGCTGGATTCGCTTGCGGCACGGCTGGAACAGGCGGAAGTCGAGGTCGCCGCAGAGCCACGGACGCTTGCCGACAACAGGCGCGTTCGCGGCCTGATCTCGTTCAGAGATCCCGCGGGCAATCGTCTCGAGGCGTTTTATGGCGCTGCGATCGACGACACGCCATTTCGCCCCGGCCGCTTGATTTCCGGCTTTCGCACTGGACCGCTGGGTCTCGGCCATGCCGTGCTGACGGTTGAGCGCATCGAGACGGTGATGCCGTTCTATGTCGACGTGCTCGGTTTCCGCCTCTCCGACTACATGCTGAAACCGTTTCGCGCCTATTTCTTTCACATCAATGCCCGCCATCACAGCCTGGCCTTGCTGGAGACTGGCCGCAACGGGATGCACCATCTGATGGTCGAACTGTTTTCGCTCGACGATGTCGGGCAATCCTACGACGTCGCCATGAGCGAGCCCGATCGCGTCAACGTCACGCTCGGCCGTCACACCAACGACCTCATGACCTCGTTCTATGCCAGATCACCGTCGTCATTCATGGTGGAATGCGGCTGGGGCGGACGCGAGGTCGATCCCTCGACGTGGCAGCCGACCGAACTCAAGGACGGGCCAAGTCTGTGGGGACACGAGCGGAACTGGTTGCCCGCGGCCGATCGCGAGATGGCACGAAAGATGCGAATGCGCGCGGCTGCCGCCGGCTTGCGCGCGCCGGTGCAAGTCATGGAGGGCAACTACGGCTTGATGTCGGGGACCTGCCCATGGTGGGACGGGGTGACCGGCAAGGGCTGATCGTCGGTAAGGGGCGTCGTCCCCGCGAACGCAGGGACGACAGTGAGGAACGCGCATCCTCACCCGAGATGCTTTTTGAAAAATTCCATGGCCCTGCCCCAGGCAAGCTCCGCTGCCTTTCGATCATGCACGGACATGCGCTGCTCGTTGACGAAGGCGTGCTCGGCCTCATAGCGGAAGATCTCGATAGATTTGCCGGCCGCCTTCATGGCCTTCTCGAAGGCGTCGACCGCTTTCGGCGTGCACCAGTCGTCCTTGTTGGCAAAATGGGCCTGTAACGGAATCCTCACGTCTGCGGGCTTTGCCGCCTCCTCAGGTGGAATGCCGTAGAACACGACGCCCGCGGTCAGTTCAGGAATTTTGGCGGCGCCGATGATGGTGACCGCGCCGCCAAGACAGAAGCCGGTCAACCCGACCTTTGCGCCGTTCCTCGCCAGATATTGCACGGCGCCGCGGATCGTCTGCGTGGTGGCGTCCATAAAATCGAGCGAATTCATCTCCCGCCCGGCGGCGTCCGTGTCGTGATAGGGCACCACCTTGCCGTTGTAGAGATCGGGAGCCAGCGCGTCGAAACCCGCCAGCGCAAAGCGGTTGCATAACCCCTTGATCTGCTCCTGAAGTCCCCACCACTCCTGGATGACGACCACGCCTGGCGCATCGCCGCGGGCGGCGTTGGCTAGATAGCCGCCGGCGTCCTTGCCGTCCGGACGCTTGAACGAGATGCTGGTGCCCATGTTTCCTCCGAACGTTTCTGGCTGGTTGGCGGCCATTTTGTCCGCACGGCGATCTGGAAGCAACGGCTCTAGATCAACTTGAACGCCTTCCCGCAGTGTGCGGTTCAGAAATCCGCATCATTATTCCCGCGACCTCGTCATGCGGATTTCTGAACCAAAAGCCACACTAGAATCATAGATTTGCTAGCGTCCTTTCGATTCCGAAGTTCGTAAACGAGTGTGCCGCGCGGATGATACGAACTTCGGGATCGGGACACTAGTTCCAAAACCGGGTGAAGTCCGGCTTCGACCTGCTGGAAACGACGATTTCAACCCAACAAAAAAGCCCCCGAAGGGGCTTTTCGAAGTCACCTGATGCGACACGATCAGTGCGCGTCAGCCCAGACCTTCTTCTTGGTGAAATACATCAGGCCCGTGAAAATGACGAGGAAGACGAAGACCTGGAATCCCAGCCGCTTGCGCGCCTCCATTTGCGGCTCCGCCGCCCACATCAGAAACGTGGCGATGTCCTTGGAGTATTGCTCCAGCGTCGCCGGCGACCCGTCATCATAAGTTACCTGCCCGTTGGTCAGCGGCTGCGGCATCTTGATGGCATGGCCGGGGAAATACTTGTTGTAGAAAGTTCCCTCCGGCAAGCTCGCGCCAGCGGGCTTCTTTTGATAGCCCTGCAGGATCGCTGCGACATAGTTCGGGCCCTGCTCCTGGAACTGGGTGAAGAAGTCGAAGATGAACCAGGGGAAGCCGCGTTCGTAGGAGCGTGCTTTTGCAATCAATGAAAGATCGGGCGGCAGGCCGCCGCCGTTGGCGGCACGCGCCGCCTGGTCGTTGGCAAACGGCGAGGGGAAGTAATCGGCCGCCCTGCCCGGCCGCTCGAACATGTCGCCCTGATCGTTCGGGCCGTCCTTGATCTTGTATTCGGAAGCGAAAGCCGCCACCTGCGCCGGCGAATAGCCGGGACCGCCGGGATCGCCGAGATTGCGGAATGCGATATACGACAGCCCGTGGCAGTTCGAGCAGACTTCTTTGTAGATCTTCAAGCCCCGCTGCAACGCCCCGCGATCATATTTGCCGAACGGACCGGAAAACGACCATTTCAGCGAAGGCGGCGTGACCTCCTCCTCGGCCTTCGCATTCTGCGTGCTGCCGGCGAACAAGGCCCCTGCCACCATTAGCGCGATCACCGTCGACACCATCGGCGGCGTCTTGCTTCCGTACTTGGCGAGCACGTCGTCGGCGATCGAGTTCGGGACCGGCCTTGGTTTTTCGATTCGGCTCAGGAGCGGCAGCAGGATCAGGAAATAGGCGAAGTAGTAGATGGTGAGGATGCGGGCCGCAATGACGTAGACGCCTTCAGGCGGCTGCGCGCCGAGATAGCCGAGCAGCACGCAGACGACGACGAAGATCCAGAAGAACTGTTTCGCCAGCGGGCGATATTTGGACGAGCGCGTCTTGGCGGTATCGAGCCACGGCAGGAATGCCAGCACAAGGATCGCCGAGAACATCGCGATCACCCCGGCGAGCTTGTTCGGGATCGAGCGCAGGATCGCGTAGAACGGCAGATAGTACCATTCCGGCACGATGTGGGGCGGCGTCACGCCGGGATTGGCAGGAATGTAGTTGTCGGCATCGCCGAGATAGTTCGGCATGTAGAAGATGAACCAGGAGTAGAGGATCAGGAAGCAGGAGACGCCGAACATATCCTTGATGGTCGCGTACGGCGTGAACGGTACGGTATCTTTTTCCGTCCTCGCCTCGACGCCGGCCGGATTGTTCTGACCCGCGACATGCAGTGCCCAGACGTGCAGCACCACCACGCCCGCGATCACGAATGGCAACAGGTAGTGCAGCGAGAAGAAGCGGTTCAGGGTCGGATTGCCGACGGAGTAGCCGCCCCATAGCCATGTCACGATGGTGTCGCCGGCCCAGGGAATGGCGGAGAACAGGTTGGTGATGACGGTGGCGCCCCAGAAGCTCATCTGGCCCCACGGCAGCACGTAACCCATGAAGCCCGTCGCCATCATCAGCAGATAGATGATGACGCCGAGAATCCACAACACCTCGCGCGGCTCCTTGTATGACCCGTAATAAAGGCCGCGGAACATGTGAACGTAGACGGCGAAGAAGAACATCGATGCGCCGGCGGCATGCATGTTGCGCATCAACCAGCCGTAGTTCACGTCGCGCACGATGCTTTCGACCGAGCGGAAGGCAAGATCGGCGTGCGGCGTGTAGTGCATCGCCAGGACCACGCCGGTAACGATCTGCACGCCCAGCATCAGCGAGAGGATGGCGCCGAAGGTCCACCAGTAATTCAGGTTGCGCGGCGTCGGATAGGCCACGAACGAGGAATACATGAGACCGAAGATCGGGAGACGCCGCTCAATCCACTTCAAGACCGGATTGGTCGGCTGGTAGTCGGATGGTCCGCTCATGTTGCGATCCCTAGGGGAAGTAAGACGCGACAGGCGCAAAGTCCCGGATATCCGGGGCTTAGCCTATCTGGATTTTGGTGTCGGAAACGAATTGATAGGGCGGCACTGCCAGGTTGGCAGGCGCCGGTCCCTGACGGATACGACCCGAGGTGTCGTATTGCGAGCCGTGGCAGGGGCAGAAGAAGCCGTCGTAATTTCCTTCATGGGCGATCGGAATGCAGCCCAGATGGGTGCAGATGCCGATCACGACCAGCCACTGATCGTGACCCTCCTTGACCCGCGCTTGATCGCTCTGCGGATCGGGAAGACTGGAGACCGGCACGCTGCGGGCCTCCTCGATCTGCTTCTTGGTGCGATGGCTGATATAGATCGGTTTGCCCCGCCAGAACACCTTGATGTCCTGGCCTTCGGCGATCGGCGACAGATCCACTTCAATCGGTGCGCCCGCCGCGATGGTCGAGGCATCCGGATTCATCTGGGCAATGAAGGGCCACAGCGTGGCCAGCCCGCCGACGGCGGCGGCCGCTCCTGTTGCAACAAAGAGGAAATCACGGCGGCTGGTATCCACCGAAGACGCTGTCGTCACGATTCCAAACCCTTTCTAAGGCAGCTGCCAGCGGAACCGCCCCAGGTAGCGCCAAGCGGCACCCGAGCGACCTGCCGGCGCCCGCGCACCCCCGCGGCGGCAGAAAGACCCCTGTTCCTTGCCCAATCGGGCCAAACAGGCAGTCCAGAATCGTTCTATTGGCACCCTTGCTGGGCGAGCGCAAGCCCGCTATCGGCTGGCTAGTGTGGTGGATTTGACATTCGCTCCAGTGGGGTTGGATTTGACATTCGCTACCCACCCAGCCGCGCACTCGAAAAGCGAATGTCAAATCCTAAACCCCACTAGATTCTTATATTTACTAGTGGTCCTTCGATTCTAACATTCGCAAAAGTGGCAGCCGAGAAGGGATACGAATGTTAGAATCGGACCACTAGTATCACCGCGAGTCTGAAAAGCGAATGTCAAATCCAAAACCACACTAGAAACTTATATTTGCTGGTGTCCCCGGGGTTCTGACATTCGGTAGCGAATGTCATATCCACTCCGCTCGAAGGGCGGCACATCATGCAGATCGCGCTTTTTCAGCCCGATATCCCCCAAAACACGGGGACGATTCTGCGGCTTTGCGCGTGCATGGACGTGGCCGCCCACATCATCGAGCCGGCGGGATTTGCGGTATCGGACAAGCTTTTCCGCCGGGCCGGCATGGATTATCTCGATCAGGTGAGCTGGACGCGCCACGATTCCTGGGCGAAATTCGAACATTGGCGCAAGGAGATGGGCCATCGCCTTCTCCTCTTTACCACCAAGGGTGCCACGTCCTATCTGGATTTTCGCTATTCCGCGTCCGACGTTCTATTGTTCGGGCGCGAAACCGCTGGTGTCCCGCAGGCGGTAGCTGACGTCTGCGACGCGCGACTGGTGATCCCGATCAAGCCGGGATTGCGCTCGCTCAACGTCGCGATGGCAGCCGCCATGGCATTAGGCGAGGCGCTGCGACAAAGCGGTCCCAGCGCGCGGGGGCAGGCACTTTAAATGGACATTTCCGTGATCGAAGAACGCAAGGCGCGCGCCAGGAGCTGGTTTGAGCGTTTGCGCGACGACATCTGCGCGGCGTTTGAAAGTCTGGAGCACGAGGCGCCGGCAGCGCTTTATCCCGGCAGCGCCGGCCGTTTCGTTCGCACGCCCTGGAACCGCACCGACCACACCGGACAGGCGGGCGGCGGCGGCATGATGAGCCTGATGCGCGGACGGCTGTTCGAAAAAGTCGGCGTACATTGTTCGACGGTGCATGGCGAATTCGCGCCCGAATTCCGCACGCAAATTCCGGGTGCTGCCGACAGTCCCGCCTTCTGGGCATCCGGCATTTCGCTGATCGGGCATATGCGCAATCCGAATGTGCCGGCGGTACACATGAACACCCGCTTCGTCGTCACCACCAAGGCGTGGTTTGGCGGCGGCGCCGATCTCACTCCAGTCCTGGAGCGGCGGCGCACGCAGGACGACCCCGATACGCTTGCCTTTCACGCTGCGATGCGAGGCGCCTGCGACGCTCACGCCGATGTTGCGAATTACTCAAATTACAAGAAATGGTGCGACGAATATTTCTACTTGCCGCATCGTAATGAGGCGCGCGGCATCGGCGGCATTTTTTATGACTGGCACGACTCGGGCGATTGGGAGGCCGATCTTGCGTTCACGCAAGACGTCGGCCGCGCCTTGCTGAAAGTCTACCCCGAACTGGTCAGGGGCAATTTCGCGACGCCCTGGAGCGCAGCCGATCGCGAGGAGCAATTGATCCGGCGCGGACGTTACGTCGAGTTCAACCTGCTCTACGACCGCGGCACGATTTTCGGCCTCAAAACCGGTGGCAATGTGGATTCCATCCTCTCCTCGATGCCGCCGGAAGTGAAATGGCCGTGAGTCGTCGCGCCGATGTGTGGACGACGATCGCGACGTGTTCCCCGGATGACGCGCAGCACGTCAGCGATGCGCGGCTGATCCAGGGTCCGTCGAGCGAAGCTGAAGCGTGGATCCCGAATCTGCGACGCAGCGTTCCACGCCGCATCGCGTTCGGGACACCGTGGCCCCGCCCCCGACCCAATATTTCGCGCTAACGACGCTCGATCCGCCGAATCGAGGCTTCCGGGATGCACGCTTGGGCCGAAATTGTTCCGCCTAGCCCGCGACGGTGCGCAACGCCGCGGAAACCATCACCATGCCTCCGGCGATCACGGCAACATCGAGAATGGCGGTGTGGATATGTAGCGGCATCCGCTCGACAAAGGCCTTCGCGAGAAATGCCCCCGGCAGCGCGATCGCGCCGATCAGGAGCGCAAAGGCGAGCATTTGCGCGTTGACGACGCCGGCGAGGCCGAACACGGAAATCTTGATGAGGCTGGTGGCGAGCGAGATCACGGCATCGGTTGCGATCACGGCCGCGCCTTCCAGCCCCGCCGCCATCAACAGCGACAGCAGGATCACGCCCGATCCCGACGTCCCGCCGACCACGATGCCGTAACTCACCGCGCCGAGGCCAAGTCCCCTGTCGCCGATGCGCAGATCGCGCCGTCTGGCAAGCCGGCGCAGCGGCACGCTCGCAATCAGCATGGTGCCGATCACCGTCGCTGCACCCGCATTGGTCAGCATCGTATAACCGTAGGCGCCGAGTGCGGTCGTCAAGGCGGATGCCAGGATCACGATCGATGCGCGGCGGCCGTCGGCGTAACGGCGATAGGCGGTGGCGCGGCTGAAATTGGTGAACAGGGCCGAGATCGCGATGATCGGCACCACTGGCTCGGCGCCGATCAGAGGCACCAGCACCAGCGGCATCAGCGCGCCGGTTCCGTAACCGGCAAGGCCGCCGACGACTGATGCAATCAATGCGACACAGGCCACCAGCGCGAGTTGGGCGAGCGAAATGTCGGCAAAGCCGGAAAGCAAATTCACGAGACTAGTGCCGCCTATTTGAAGTTCCTGCACCACAAGCAGCGAATTCGATCCAGGAACTTCAAATAGAAAAGCGGCGCTAGAATCAACATGCTTGCTAGTGCGGCGAATTTGAAGTTCCTATCAATGTTGCTGCGACCTAATCATAGGAACTTCAAATTCAAAGCCGCACTAGAATCAATATGTTGCTAGAGCTCCTTTAATTCCGAAGTTCGCATCGGAGGTTGCCGCAATATCATGCGAACTTCGGAATCGGAGCTCTAGTGCCCAAGACTTTCCGAAGTTCGTGAAAGCGGGCGCTGCGATGAAGCACGAACTTCGGAAAGTGGGCACTAGTCGTCGCGGGCAAAACGGGTTGCGGCCTGATCGGCGATGGCATTGAGCGCGGATTCATCGAGCGGAAAATTCGCCGCAAGCCAGGCGTCCTCGGCCAACCCCAGCACCTGCCCCAGGAGCGGTCCTTGCGCAATTCCGCGCGCGATGAAGTCGGACGCCTTGAGCGGAAATTTCGGTGCGACCCAGCGGTCCGAAAGCGTGGCGAGCTGCCGCCACGATGCTGCATGGCTGTCGTCTCCTGAACGCGCCCACGCCAGCAGCAGCCGATCGCGGTAGCGATCTTCGCCCAGACGATAAAGCCTGCGCCTGGCAGTCTCCTCATTCATTCTACCAAGCCGCCACCAGCGATGGCCCATGGAATCGAGCGCCTTTGTCTCGGCGCTGCTCAACCGCAGCCGTGTCGAAAGCCGCTTGGCGTCCTCGGTGACCGCAACTGCGAGCGCGCCGAGCCGGCGGACCGGGTCCGACGCAAGGCCGAGCGCGCGTTCGATGGAAATCATGGCTGCGAACGGCCCTGGATAGGCGACGCCGCCGAAAACCGACAGCAGCAGTCCGCCTTCCGCCATCGCCGCGACGGAGACCGCCGCGCCATCCGCGACCATCAGCTTGATAATTTCAAGCCGAACGCGTTCCGCCGAGAGCGTTGCAAGACCTGCTCTGCCGTTGATGCAGGCGAGATAACCGGGGCGATCGGGCTCGCCGGCGCCGTAGGCGGCATGAATGCGGAAGAAGCGGAGGATGCGCAGATAATCCTCCGATATCCGCTGGTTGGGATCTCCGATGAAGCGCACGCGCCTTGCCGCAATGTCATGCAGCCCATCGACGTAGTCGTGCACGCGGCCCTCGGCGTCAACCGACAGGCCATTGATGGTGAAATCTCGCCGCTCCGCGTCGCGCACCCAGTCGCGCCCGAAGGCGACCTTTGCCTTGCGGCCGAACGTCTCGGTGTCCTCGCGCAAGGTCGTGACCTCGAGCGGATGCGAATCGACAACCAGCGTCACCGTGCCATGATCGATGCCGGTCGGCACGCTCTTGATGCCGGCTGCCCTGGCACGGCGGATCACCTCTTCAGGCACTGCGGTGGTCGCGACGTCGATGTCGCCGATCGGGATGTTCAACAGCGCGTTGCGGACGGCGCCACCGACCACGCGTGCTTCCTCTCCACCACTGTTCAAAAGTTTCAGCACACGGGCGGTCGGACCGGATCTGAGCCAGGATTCGCCATCCAGCAGTCGCGCGTCAGTCATCGCTCGACTCCCGGAACCAGCTTGCCGTTTTCGATATGAGCGGGGTAGTAGGTCGAATCCGGCGGCGCCCCGGAATATTGTGCAAGCAGGAAGAGACTGATCAGAACCAGCAGCAGCGAACCGAGCAACAGTTTTCCGATCGTCTCCATCGGCCAGGATTTCGTCACCAGGAGTCCCGAGCGCGTCGCGACCAGAAACAACGCGTAGATCGCGAACGGAATGAGAAAAATTCCGATCTCGGTGAGCGCCGGACGGATCATGACTTCCAGATCCGATCGTACAGCACGCGCAGGATTCCGGCCGTGGCGCCCCAGATGTAACGTTCCTCGTAGGGCATGGCGTAGTAGGTGCGCTCGACGCCGCGGAATTGCTTGCTGTGCAGTTGATGGTTTGCCGGATTCATCAGGAACGTCAGCGGGACCTCGAACACATCGTCGACTTCGGCCTGGTTAAGGCGCAGTTTGAAGCCGGGCCTGACCCGCGCAACGGTCGGAAGGATGCGAAAGCCGAAGCTCGTTCCATAGAGATCGAGATAACCGATCGGATCGACGAATTGCCGCTGCAAGTCGATTTCCTCCTCGGCCTCGCGCAAGGCCGCTTGAACCGGCGAGGCATCGGTCGAATCGATCTTGCCCCCCGGAAATGAAATCTGGCCGGCGTGATCGTTCAGATGCGCGGCGCGCTGGGTCAAAAGCACGGTGGGCTGTGGATGGTCGACCACGGGCACCAACACCGCGGCGGGCCGGATCGGCTGCTCGCGCGCGATCATTTCCAGCATACGGTCGGTGCCGTGATCCCCACTCACGGGAATGAGGCTTGCGTCGGTCAGCCCTGCGGGAATGTCAAAGCTCAGCCGCGCATGCGCCCGATCGAAAAACTCCGCCGAACTGATCGCGGCGGGATCGCTCCTCAAGGTCGCCTCGTTCAAAACTAGTGCCCACTTTCCGAAGTTCGTGCTCCACCGCAGCGCCCACCTTCACGAACTTCGGAAAGTCATGGGCACTAGCAAACTTATTGAATCTAGTACCGCTTTATCGATCTGAAGTCCCTGAAAAAGAACTCGCGGCTCGCGGTGCAGGGACTTCAGATCGGCGGTACTAGCCCCTCACCTGCTCCGCATCCGCCATCGCGAAGAATTCGCCCGCGGATACGACCCCGAACATCTGACGGCCATCGACCATCCGCTCCTCACCGATATCTACCAGATCATAATAGATCGCGCGGGTGACCTTGGCCCACAGATCGGCGCGGACATGGAGATAGGGCGTCAGCCCGCCGTCGGCGGCCGCCTCGAAACGCAAACGGTGCGCTGAGTTGCAAGCCACCCAATCATCGACATTGGTCCGGAACCGCAAGCACGGACCGCGCTCATCGCGCTCCTTAAGCATCTCGACCGCCAGAAATGGCGCGTCGTCGACCCGGATTCCGACTTTCTCGACCGGCGTCACGAGAAAGTGCTTGCCATTCTCGCGCTTGAGGATCGTCGAAAACAGCCGCACCAGCGCCGGGCGACCGATCGGGGTCCCCATATAATACCACGTGCCGTCGCCGGCGATTCGCATGTCGAGATCGCCGCAGAAGGGCGGATTCCACAAATGCACCGGCGGAAGCCCTTTTCCGGTTGCGCCGGCTTTCGCAGCGTCCTTGGCAGCAACCGTCAGGCCCTCGAGACCCTGATTCGGCTTCTGCCCTTGCTTCGCCATGGTTTAACCTGAGCCTGATCGCATGTGTTGGCACGATTGGTGCAAGAATTGCGACGTGGGCGTTGAACGAGTTCCGATCCCATTATCCCAGATCAGTTCGCCACATCGTGATGTCGTTCATACACTTAAATGCCGATAATATGGGGATAGTTTAATTCAACAAACACATGATCTTGCCCTAAGTTTAGCATGGGGTTCATGGCATGACGACGCGATCCGCGGCGTCATTGGTGTCCCGGTTCTGACATTCGTATCGTGTTGCAGCGAAGACCTTTACGAATGTCAGAACCAAAGGGACACTAGCAAATTCAGGGTTCTAGTGCGGTTTTGGATTTGACATGCGCTATTGGGACTCGCAGCGATACCGAAGCGAATGTCAAATCCACCGCACTAGCGCCCCGGTTCCAGCGCACTAGGAAAAGTTTGAGACACAGGAGAAAGAAATGGCTGGCGCTGACAGCGTCGAAAAACTCGAGGACGTGATCGTCCGCTCGGCCGAGCAGGTTTCAGCTCAGATCCGCAGCGCCAAGGAAGCGATCTCCA
>Ga0306920_100005528_pt1 | contig 16358 bp, 14 predicted proteins | sample flu12Cox44000170_FD_204666 | JGI IMG/M metagenome (GOLD analysis project Ga0306920, IMG submission 204666) | Lab enrichment of tropical soil microbial communities from Luquillo Experimental Forest, Puerto Rico - flux4day.12C.oxic.44.000.170 (v2)... | ecosystem: Environmental > Terrestrial >... | reverse complement strand
AAAGACATCCTGCCGCAGTATCTCAGCAATGTCATACCCGAGTTAGATGTGCCGGATTGCAGCGAAAGCGCACACCCCATCGGCGGCGACTATGATGACCCACCCAAGATTGCCGTCGAGGCCGACGAAGGCACTCACTTCCTCTATCTTGCATTCAAGCGCGACTTGAAATCCGGAGGCGCGCCCGTCCAATATGTTGTGCGAACCAACCTCGACAAATTGATCAGCGGATTCCTCGGCTCTGCCAATGTTAATCCCTTCGATGTTGTCCTTGTAGCCCGGGGCGACGGCAGGGTCATCTTCCAGAAGTCGCTCTCCGGAATTGAAGTGGCCGAAATAAAGAACCTCGAAGATGCCTCAGGGAATGTCACAGGCAAAGACCTAAAGCAAATTGACGTTGGTGCATTGTTGCCCACCAGCCAACTCGAAGAAGTCAGGGTTGCCGGCGCCCGTTATCGGCTCTACTCCCAACCCCTGCAGGTCGGCTTCCTCCCCGCACATCCACAGGACAATGCCGACGGGCAGAACGACTGCAAAACCGCCAACCCAAGGACAAAGAGCAAGACTGGCAATCTCAAGAGCAAAAGCAGCGCAGGTAACTCCGATACGGCAGGTGATGACGATAACTCGCAAGCCAAACACTCACAAGACACCTCGACGGATTGGGTGCTATGCGGCATGGTGCGCGCCGATCGCTTTCGCAGCGAGAGCCAGCTAATTCCCTACGCCTACATCCTTGCAATGCTGGCGGTCATTCTGCTGGCAGCCGCCTCCTACCCATTTCTCAAGCTCTATCTGTCCAGCCCAGGCGAGAGATTGCGAGCCCGCGACGTCGCCACGATGGCTGTGTTTACCTGCTTGATCGCCGCCGTCATCACCTTCATCCTCGCGGACACTTACTTCTGGACGAGGTCCTTCGGGGGTGCCGCCGAGAGCGAAATGAGAACCCTCGCCAGAGCCATGAACGCGAACTTCCAGCGCGAGCAACTGGCTGCATCCGCTGAGTTGGGTGTTTTCGATGCTAAGCTCAATTCTCTCTGCGCTGTTCGCAATATCAATCGCGAGCTTGGCAAGGGTCACGCTTCCAATGTGAGTCTGCTCTATGGCGAGAGCGACGAAAAGAAATGCAGCCCCAGCGAAGCCTGTCAAGTTGACATCCTGAACGATAAACGATTGCTGCGAGACGATGAAGTTAATGGTGTTCTCGAAAAATACCCTTATCCCTTCTTCGCTTTCTGGACTGATTCCGACGGCAACCAGCGGATAAAGTGGACGACCAGGCGACGGGTCACACCGTTCATCGCTCTCGACGACACTTCGGCGCCTTATTATCGCGACGTAAGGCGGGCCCTCAAGGCCCCAGGCAACTCCCCATCAATTCCAAAACAAGGCATCGGGTCACAGTACTCGCCCACGACAGGGCAGAACGTAACCACCTTCTGGAGAATCATCCCACTTGAAGAAGACAAAAAGAAGTGCGATAGCGACGCAGGCAATCGCACGACTGGCAGCGACGGCGACAACGGCGAGGGTATCGCCGCTGGTCTAGTGACCGAGCCCATCTCGGTGTTTAACGCCGTCCTCCCCGGGGGATATCAATTCGCCGTCCTCACCCCCGACGGCACGGTCGTCTTCCATTCCGACACCACCCGCAACCTGCGCGAAAACTTTCTCGCCGAAACCGATCTCGACCCCGGCTTGCGATCGCGCATTCGTATGCGTGCTGAGGGGCCCGTCACCGCCAATTACTTGGGCCGGCCCCACCGCATGTACGTTCTCCCTATGGCCGCCGGAAATCAGGACGGCGTATGGACCGTCGTCATCTTTCGCGACCTGCATCTGGAAGAAGTGATGAACCTGGAAATTCTCGGTCTGGTTTCGATTCTGTTTTTCCTCTATGCCGCCGTGATCACTTTGGTGGTCCTTGCCGCCCACTGGATGCGCAAGGACAAGCACGCCCGCGCCTGGTTCTGGCCTGATTCGCGCAAGTCCGAATTCTATCGGCAGGCCGTCCTCGTCAATGTGGCGTGCGCGATCGCTCTCTGCCTTCTCTCCATCTGGCGTTCTCATCTTGCCGTGCTGCTGTGTGCCGCCTTTGTCCCTGCCGCAGCGGTTCTCTCCAACATGGTTTCTCTGCGCCGGCAGCCCGACCTGCAGCCACCCGATGACGCGGCTGACCAGTCCAACACATCCCGATGGCGGTCAGCTTACTTCACGGCTGCTGCGACGCTGGTGTTGGCTATCGCCGTCCTGCCCTGTCTTTGCTTCTTCAAGGTGGCAGCGAATTTCGAGCAAAGGCTTTTTATAGAGCACAACATGCTTCAGCTCGTCTCCGATATCGATGCGCGGGACCTCGCAATTCGAGCGCTTTATCAGGATGTGCACCTGGGAGATTTTGAACGCCTGGTGCTCGCCGGACCCGACGCCCAGCATGCAACCGGACTCGACCAGGATCACGATCCGACACCTCAGGCGGCGCCGCTGTTTTCCTACCATGAACTTCTCGATGTGACCGTCTCCAATGGCTTCGACCGATATCCGGAAGCACCCACGCTCGGTGACCGATTCTTGACCTTCATCAGCTATCCTTACAACGAGCGTGCCTCCGATGACCGCCACCTGGCTGAGGGAAAGTCCGATGAGACTATGTGGACTACGGTACGCTCCGCCCACGGGTCCGTCCTCGAGCTGACCAAGCATGAGCCCTCAGGTTCGGCTCGGAGCATAAGCTCGGTTTGGCATCCCTTTCAATTTCCTTGGCTCGACTGGATTTGGTGGTTAGGCACAGCGCTTTTACTGTTGGGCATTTACGGGCTCGTGCGCGTGGTCTTCACCCGCATGTTCCTCCTGGACCTCGTCGCGCCTCCTCCCACTCAGGCGGACGGCGCTGGCCGCAATCCCGCGAGCCTCATGGCCGATCTCCCCATGGACTTGTTGCTCATCGGGCCCGAGTTCTCTCGCTCGATCGTCGGCCTTCTGCATCGCTCCGACGTCCAGGTGCACGAAACCGAAGAGCTGCTACAGTTCACCTCCGCCGCGACGAAATCCGAGGTCGCAACCCAACCCTCCGCCGCGACCATCGACGCCATGATTCATGACGGCCGTCCGCTCGTCCTCCGTAATTTCGAGCGTCTGCCCGACGACCCGGACGAAGCCGCCACCACTCATGACGCACTGACCCGCCTTCTCTCGGCGCTGGGCAACAGCGTCATTCTCGTCTCCAGCCTTGACCCTGTCTTGATCCCTTCGATTGAGGCCAGCGATCGCTGGCGCAGCCTGCTGCGCTCCTTCGTCCGCATTGACCTGAACGCCACGCCGCGCCAGCGGGTCGGTGAAGACGACGCCGATTACCAGAGCCGCGTCTCCGCCGAGTCTTATTTCCACTGGTTGTTCGCCGGCCTGCCCAAGCTCAAGAAGCTGGTCATCCTGCAGTTGGCGCAAGAGGGTGTCGTCAACCCCAACAGTAGCGAAACCGTCGATGATCTGATGGAGCAGGGCATGATCGAGCGCGGAGACGGTCTGTTTGTGGTGAAAGACAGCGACTTCGCGCACTTTCTGAGGCACGCTCTGCCTCCCCATACCGTCAGGATGTGGGAGAAAGAAATCGCTGGCAAACGCCCCTTCTCGCTGCAAACGTCGTTAATGATCGTAGGTGTCGGAGTCGTCGCCTTTTTGCTCTACACCCAGGGCGACGTCTTCAATACCTGGGTCACCTACGCCACCGGAGTCGCCTCGACAGTACCAAAAGTCTTGCAGTTCTTTGACAATCTTCGTTCCAAGACACAAGCGTCATCGTAGAAGTATTCGAGTCAGAGCAGTTGGAAAGGGCACAGCTTCACGGCTTGAGGAAAACCCGTCGCGCCAGCCTTGACTTGGAAGGGCCCTCGTTACGCTGTGGCACAGGGTGCCCAAGTGCGCACGCCCGCTCTCATATGCCCAGGCCGTCTCCAGCCGAGATGGCACACAGCTGTTTGCGGTGGGCACGAAGCACCGTGGTGAACTCGTACGCTATGACACGCAGTCGAAACAGTTCGTGCCCATTCTCTCGGGCATTTCGGCCTTCGACGTAACCTTTTCTGCAGACGGTCAGTGGGCTGCCTACGTCTCCTATCCTGAGGGAACTCTTTGGCGGAGCCGCGCGGATGGCACGGAGCGTCTGCAGCTGACATATCCGCCTATGGTTGTCGCGCTTCCATTTATCTCCCCTGACGGGAAGCGCGTGGCCTTTGGCACCCTCGAGGCTGAGGCTTATGTCGTCAACATCAACGGCAGCGAGCTTCAAAAGATCGCCGCCCCATACACGCTCGCGCCAAATTGGACTCCGGATGGCAGCCGGATCATCATGACTCACGTGGCGGATACCGAGGCGGACGAGCAAATTTTCGATTTCCGTACAGGGCAGCTTCAGATCGTACCCTCTTCCCAGGGACTCAGGGGTGGGCAGTGGGTTGGACCAGATGAATTCGTCGCCGGCTGGAGGGGCTCGCGAGCCTTGCGGATCTTCGACGTAAACACGAATACATGGTCCGAACTGGTTCCTGAGGCGATCAACTGGGCACACTCACTGGACTACAAGTACCTGTACTACACCACAGGGGGTGCGGAACCCAATGCCATGCGCATTCGCATCGCCGACCGGAAAGTCGAGTTCATCACCAGTCTGAAAGATCTTCGCCGGTCACTCAGAGCCACTGGGGCCACACAGATCAGCGTCGCCCCTGACGGCTCAGCTGTGTTCACCCGCGATCTCAGCACGGAGGAGATCTACGCACTCACGGTGAAGTGGCCGTGACTGCTCCAGTTATGGACTACTCGGAACTTGGCGCTATAACGCCCATTACGTGCTCTTGAAGAACTCCGCCCGTTTGCGGCCACAAGGACGGAACGGCGACTATACAACCAAGTGGATTGCTTCCGGTTTGCCGATCCAGGAGCAATCCCGGGATGTTGGTTCGGTGGAACCCACCATCAGCATCCCCAAAAGAGACAACCGCTCAACCTCTCGAGAGATCCGACTGGTTCATCGAAAAATGGCACGCCAAAGGAAGTCGCTGGATTTCATGAGAATATATCGTAGAAAGACGATCGGCGAATTGTGATAGGATGCCAGCCCATGAATCGCCGAACGTTGTTATCATCGCTGGGTATTGCAGCCGCCAGCAGCGTTACTTGCCTTTCCGCCGTTACTAATTTCAGTCCCACCAAAGATACTTGGGTCGTTTCTCTCGAGAGCTTCCGAGCGAGTCACGCGGATCAAATGCCGCATGTGCACTCCTATCTCGGTGGCACGTTTCTCCCGTATCTTACTCAGATCCATCGTGGTCCAAAAATGTTCTTGGACGCGATCGTTGCGCCGTACACACCGCAGGCGCTCGTCTTGACAGCATTCCCAAGCTTTGCGGAGATGATCGAGATCCGTGGCAAAATTGCGGCTCATCCGGACATCCAACGCGCGCGCGCAGATCAGGAATGCGGTGAAGCGCAGGTCCTGATCACGAGTGCCGATTCTCTCCGATTTCACACCGGGCCAACGCTCCGCCGAGACGGCATTTTTGAACTCCGGGCGTATCAAGCGACTGCGTGGCGCGATCGTCCGCCGGCTGCTGTCAGCGCGGCCTTCCGTCGCGCTGGTATTAGCCCCATTCTGACTGCGTCCGCGGCCGGAGAACACGTGCCGCGATTCACGTTCCTGGTTGCCTTTGAGAGCCTCGCGGTACGCCAGAAGGCTTGGGCAAGCCTCGAGGCCGACTCGGAATGGAGCAACCTTGAGGCGAAGGTTGCTAGCGCCTCGATCTATAAACTTGCTCCCTATTCGCCGTTGGCGTAAGCAGAGGAATCTGAAACATGGCATGGACGTTCAAAATCTTTCCTTCGATCGGCATCGCGAGGATTGGCAATCATCCGGGCAGTTCGCCACAGGACTATTACGTTGGACCCGAGATTCCGGGCACGGTGATCGTACCGCCGGACGGCTATAAAGACTCGAGCGGACGAGTGCTGCGCCAGGCCGCGCGCTTCCGCATTTATGGCTGGGAAAATGGCGTTTTCATGGGCGAGATCACCTCCTCCGTGGCCGATATCACGTGGACCGTAGAGCTTGCCAACACCAAAGCGGCGTTTGATCGATTCACGGGCATCGGCGAACCGAGCGGCGCTGTACGGAATGCGACCGTTACCGATCGCAGTTCTCTCATGATCACACCCGGCCCTCGCACCATCGCCGGCCCGAACGACGCCGCCGTCTTGGACACTGGTCTTTTTATGGGAACGGCGGTGCCGCTCGGAGAAATTCAAACCGACTCGAACGGCCGCCTTCTGGTGCTCGGCGGGTTCGGGAATTCCAGTTCTCCCTCCAATGCACCGCTCACGTCGTTCGACAATAATGATGGCTGGCACGATGATGTGTCCGACGGTCCGGTCACTGCCACCGTAACATTACAAGGCACCAACACGCCGATTCAGGCCAGCGGCGCTTGGGTGATCTGCCCTTTGCCGCGCTTTGCACCGCCGATCTTCCACATTATTAGTCTCTACGACGCGCTGCTGCAGGCCGCCGTCGATCGTCTTGGGTACCAAATGCCGTCAACGCCGTCGTTCACAAATGATGTGTATCCCATCCTTCAGCGCGCCATCCAGTACCAGTGGGTCACACGCAAAATCGGCAAAAAGCATGCGCCTCTCCAGGTTGTCATTCCACCCCCTGCCACCCCCGACCAGCGTAATATGGTCTTCCAGCAGTTGCGCGACCCGGCCACTACTCCGACTGTGGATACTCCGCACCTCATGCCGGCCATCTGGACGGATTATTTCGCCGAAGTTTTCGGAATCCGAGGTCACGGATCGCCGAACACCGGTCATTGGGCGAACCATCCGCTGACTCCCACGCAATACAATGTGATGAAGAACTGGGCAGCCGGCAATTTCATCAACGACTGGGTTGGACCTCCTGCGCCCGGTACGAACATCACTTCGGACGGGCTTACTCGCGCCGCTTTGGAGAACTGCAGCGGCGGTCCGTTTTTTCCCGGAATCGAGACCAGCTTTTTCACTCGCGATGTGTACGCTTACGTAGAACCTTTCAGGCTCGATGGGACGCAACTTGAGGCCGGCGATCTTACCAAGCAGCAGGCCGTCCCCTGGCAGACAGACTTCTTCGACTGCGTATTCCAATCCCCTCTGTCGTGGTGGCCGGCCGCACACCCCGATGATGTCTTTACCGCCAACTCGAAAAACTACCTTACATGGGATCGAGGTTTTAATAGTTTTTCAGACATGGTGAATTTCTGGAGCGGTCTTGGGTTCCTAGTTCAGAGCGGCAATTCCATTATCGAGACCGAGCGAACTTTGTAGCTCTCACGCGTGAAGCAGTTATTCGATATTGTCGTGGCTGGCGGCGGACCCGCCGGCTCTGCTGCGGCTGTTGATCTTAGCCGGCGCGGATTTCATGTTGCATTGATCGAGGCCGCGCTAATCGAACAGTCCTCCTACGATGATTTTCGCGTTGGCGAGACACTACCGCCTGAAATCCGAGTGTCTTTGACGAAGCTGGGCATTTGGGAGCAGTTTCTGGCGACAGACTTCCTGGAGTCATACGGCATTCGGTCGGCGTGGGAAACGCCTTTCGCCCGCCATCGCGATTTTATCTTCAATCCTTACGGCTGCGGCTGGCATGTCGATCGCGCCCGATTTGACGCGATGCTCGCTTGCGCAGCCGCACGCGCCGGAGCGGAGCTTTTGACGCCTGCGCGAATTACTGGTGTTGATCAGGATGCGGATGGCCGCTGGCTTCTCGAAATCGTGCAAGAAGGGACAAGGCGAAGGTTGTGCTGTGGCATGCTCGTCGAGGCCACGGGCCGAAAGGCTTCCCTTGCGCGCAAACTCGGTTGCCGAGGACGGGCGGTGGATCGTTTGATCGGCGCGGCGGCCCTGCTTCCGCGGCGCGGAACAACCCAGGGGACTTTGATCGAGGCGGTCGAAAACGGCTGGTGGTATTCGGCGCCAGTTCCCGGCGATCGAATGATTTTCGCCTACATGACGGATTCCGATTTATGGAGAAAATCGGGCTGGGGCAGCCTCTTGAAGTCGGCTCCGCTCACCTGGGAACGGGCGGGCGCCATAGAAATGTTGACTCCGGTCCGCATCGTCTCTGCAGCATCAATGTTGCGCGAGCCTGTTCATGGTCCGAACTGGATTGCCGCTGGTGATGCCGCCCTCGCCTTTGATCCCCTTTCCGGACTTGGGGTGCACAAAGCGATAGAAAGCGGACTCCGATCGTCTGTTGCGATCACGCGTTTCTTGGAAGGCGACGTGGAAGCGATGATGGAATACGAGAATTGGACTGTCGAGAGTTTCTGCTCGTACCTTTCGGTGCATCGTCGGTTTTATGGCAGCGTCGAGAGGTGGCCGGGATCACTTTTTTGGGAACGACGCGGGGCGGGCAATCTTGCCCGCAGCCGGCTTTCAGCCGGCGGAAACCGCTAGTGTTGACGCTCTCAGTCGCGACAGCCTTGCTGACGGCGGCCGGTTTCCGAGGGCTCTGCGTCCAGTATTAGACTTCCGGCACATTGCACAGCGCTCGATCCAGATCGGTCCAAAGGTCCTCGACCAGCCTCGATACCCACGCTCAGCCGCAGCCAGCATGGGAGGAAGGCGTGCTTGTTCCGGATGTTCGACAATGCGGACGTTATGCACAGAAGCCTGCCATGTAGGTTCCCATAGGTCGGCCAGTGTTGACGAATTGCCGTATAACGCCCTAATCGCCGAGGTACGTACTAGCCTCCACCTTTCCGATTTCCCGACGTCAGGCACTCCGAACCGTTCAATGTTTGGGATCGTCTGAAACGTTTGACTGCCGTCTATTGCCTAGGCTGCCGCATGCAGTTTCCGGTTCGCCTTTTCGTTCGCCTTCCGGTCCTTCTTGAGCTGCTTCGCTTGTGCTTTGTTCGTCTTCTTCTGCGCCTTGGCCTGTTGCTTCGCTGCTTTCTTTCTCAACTTTTCCTGCTTCTTGGCGTCTTTCGCGGACTTCTTCTGATACTCAGCCACACTCATCCGCTGCCCGCGAGCCGGCGGGGCAAAGGCAGCCCCTAAGGCCGTCAAAGCCCCAATCACCACGAGCCGCATCCAAAATGTCGGTCTCTTCACGCTCACAGTCTACAACGAGCCTGCCCGCGTAGCATGCTGCGGGTACTAGAATCAAGATGTCCGGTAAGCCGACTTGGACGCTCATTTGGTTTCTTTGGACGGCGTATCTCGGGAGTGATCGGCGCAACAGTCACACTTCCCATAATGTATGGTCTGCCGAAAATCCATTGAACCGCAAGTGTGCCAATAGCAGATTGTCTTAAATGTAGGAGTTTCGACAGCCATCGCAAATGGTCGGGGCTGCTAGCAAATTGGCGCCGCTCAAACTGGTATTCGCCGTCGCCTTCAATGTCAGCCACAACCGCGGCCAACATCTTTTTGTGTACATCAATTCCCGCTACTGGCACTGGGCATGTTCGCTCCGGAACAAACGGCTGATTTTATGCGGCGCAATGCGCCGATAAGTGCGGACGACGCGCGCGAAGAGTGTGAGACGCCGGGCCAGAAGATCTCCAACGAGATCGGCAAATCGCAGATCATTCAAATGCTGGCGGCTGCAGGCGGGATATGAGTTTTGCCAGAAACAGATAACGGAGTGCGATCAGCAACTAGCACAGTACCTCGCGCAACAAGAGGATCGCACCCAGGGGGCCGTATGCCGGAAGAGACCCGAAAGGGACGGCGCAAGAAGAAGAAAGGCAATCCACCGTTTAACTTGCGAGAAGAGTTGTTTCGCATGACCGGTCATGACCTGACCCAGATCGATGGCATCGATGTCCTGACGGCGATGACGATAATCAATGAAGTAGGATGGGATATGAGCAAGTGGAAGACCGAGAACCATTTGGTTTCCTGGCTGAAGCTGTCTCCGGACAATAACATCAGTGGCGGGAAAATCATTGGGAAAGGTCGCATGCGCACCAACAACCGCGCGACCACTGTCTTAAGGATGGCGGCCAGCAGTCTACGGGAGAGCGACAGCTATGTAGGGGCGCATTTCCGCCGACTGCGGACTCGCCTGGGGCCTCCGGTGGCGACCAGGGCCATGGCGGCCAAACTCGCCCGGCTCATCTACCGCATGCTGCGCTACGGAATGAACTATGTAGACTATGGAGGCCAGTGCTATGAGGCACAATACCGCAAACGCCAACTCATCCATCTCAAGCGAAAAGGCCGCCCAGCTAGGGTTGCAAATTGTCGAAGTTATGCAGCGGCCTAAAACCACGAATGGAGGTTTCTGACGGGAGTTCCTGGAGGGAGGTCGGATCCAGGCTTGGCGAGGTATTGGGAAACAGCGCCCAGGGAGCGGGCTACAAATCGCGTGAAGCAACCATAGAGAATCGAGCAAATGGGACTGCTGCAGTCAATACGTTACCTGGATAGCTACCCAGGCTTCTGTGACCACGGTCACACACTCACGTACCTCCTCAAGTTGCCAAACGCGGCGCGACACCCCACAATCTAAACTCAGGGCTCCTGAAGTAACCGGTGGGGAGGGTACTGTCCATCGCCAATCAACTTCAGCGATCGGCCATCTCGGAGGGGCGGGTTGAGAAATCAGTTCTGGACGGCACCCAACCAGCTCACTCTGCTGCGCCTCATTTTTATCCCCTTCGTCATCACTAACGTTCTCGATTACAACTGGCGCTGGGCGCTCGGCCTCTTAATTCTGGCTGGCGTCAGCGACGCTCTCGACGGATGGCTGGCGCGTGCCCTTAATCAGCGAACGCTGCTTGGCCAATATCTCGACCCAATTGCCGACAAACTTCTGTTGAGCTCGCTCTTTCTTGTACTGTCGTTCGCCAGGAAGATCCCTTGGAAGTACACGGTGCTGGTGCTGAGCCGCGATCTGTGCATCATCGCTACTGCGATGGCGCTTTTCGCTACCGTCGGTTTCCGCGACTTTCGCCCCAGCATTTACGGCAAGATCAACACAGTCTGCCAGATCGCAGCCGTGTTCTTTGTGGTGCTGGCGCAGGTTGTCGCCACGCCGGCAGTCGAGTTGCTCGAAAGGCTCCTTCTCTACGCCACGTTTGCATTTACCCTGCTTTCGGGAATCCACTACATCTTCGACACCGGCAAGCGCTTACGTCACTCGAACCACAAGCTGCCCGCCACCTAATGGCTGAAACGCTTCCATTGCAGGCTCCCAGGCCGGCGCGCCCGTCGAAACCCGCCGCGAACCAGTCCCTCAAAGTCATCATCGCCTTCGCTCTGGTCTACGTTTTCTGGGGATCGACCTACCTCGCGATTGGCATGACCTCGGCTGAAGGCATTCCGCCATTTGTGATGTGCGCCTTGCGCTTCGCGATTGCCGGGCCGCTGATGCTCGCCGCCTGTGCGCTGTTCGGACGCACGGTGCACATCTCGCGTCCCGAAGCCGTGCGTTTAGCGGCTGTCGGCGGATTGCTGCTGGTCGGAGGCAATGGAGGGCTGGCTTGGGCCGAGCAGTATGTTCCTACGGGATTCGCTGCGTTTATCGTCGCCGTTACGCCGATCTGGTTCCTCATGCTCGAGACATTCGTCTTTCGTGGCGATCGCATCTCGCGCCGCGGGTTAATTGGCCTTGTACTCGGTATTTGTGGGATTGTCATTCTCGTGTGGCCTAAGATTACTCATCGCGACACACTAGGAATGATGCAGCTGATCGGTTCAGTCAGTCTGCTCTTCTCGTCATTCAGCTGGGCGGTCGGATCGGTGCTCTCTCGCAAGTGGCAAATGAAGGTTGACCCGTTTGTTGCCACCAGTTGGGAGATGATCTTCGCCGGACTTGGACATGTAGTGTTGGTCTTAATCAGCGGCCAATATCATCGCGCCGTCTTCAATCAGCGCGGTGTCGCGGCTGTGCTGTATCTCGTCGTCTTCGGATCGTGGATCGGCTACACCGCTTACATCTGGTTGCTGAAACATGTGCCGAGGCCGAAAGTGGCAACCTACGCTTACGTCAACCCGATTGTGGCCGTGTTTCTGGGGTGGCTTATTCTGCACGAGGGCTTCGGTGGCTACATGCAGGCCGGAAGCATCGTGATCATTGCGGCGGTCGTGCTGGTCACGACAGCGAAGGTACATTCAGGCGAGGAACCTGACGGCGCAGGCAACCACGCTCCCGAACTGGAGTCGGAAGTCTAAAGTCCATACATTGTGTCATTCTGAGCGTAGGCGGCCCGCGCTTGGCCGCCGAAGTCGAAGGATCCCTATTGGGCGGGCTACTTGCGCTTCCACCTTACGCCGTCTTTTGTGTTCTCCAGGATGATTCCGTTCTCGGCTAGCTGCTGGCGAATCGCGTCCGACCGGGGGAAATCTTTTGCCTGCCGCGCCTGCGAGTGTTTGGCGACCAACTTCTCCACTTCCACGTCTGACAACGATGCCGCCTTCGCAATTTCCGCCGCCGCCGCGCTGATTTTGTCCGCGCTGCCATCGGTTTTCGCCCATTCGACTGTTTCCCGGACCTTGGCAGCGTCATCGTCGTTCAGCACTGCGAAGATCTGGTCAAATTGATCGAGCACCTTCAGAACCAGCGGAACATCGCTCTGCTTCACTTGCCCGGCATCGACCGCTGCGTTGACGTCGCGCACCAGATCGAACACGGCACCCAGTGCCCGGGCGGTGTTCAGATCGTCTTCCATGCCTTCGCGCATTTCCTTCGAAGCCCGTTCCGCCAATTCGGCAATTGCGGGATTCCCGCCCTCGGCAAATTTGGAGGTTTGCAGCCGCAGCTTGAAATTGCGCAAACGCTCAACCGAATTCGCCGCCTGCGTAAGTCCATCGAACGTAAAGTTCAACGGCTTGTGATGCGGAACCGACATCAGCAGGAAGCGTATCGACGAGGGTTTGTGTCCCAGCAGCACCAGATCGCGCACGGTGTAGAAGTTGCCGAGCTTCTTCGACATTTTCTCGCCTTCCACCAGCAGAAAGCGCGAGTGCACCCAATACTTCACGAATTGCTTGCCGGTTAGAGACTCCGATTGCGCAATTTCATTTTCGTGATGCGGGAAGATCAAATCCTCGCCGCCACAGTGAATATCGAAGCTGTCGCCCAAATACTTCATCGACATCTGCGAGCACTCGATATGCCAGCCCGGGCGGCCCCTACCGATCTCGGTATCCCATTGGGCTTCGCCGGGTTTGGGGGCTTTCCAAAGGGCAAAGTCGCGGGCGTTGTCCTTTTCATACTCGTCGACGTCGACGCGGGCTCCGTCGGTCATGCCGGCAAAGTCTTTCTTCGACAGCTTGCCGTATTCGGGGAACTTGGCGATGCGGAAGTAATACGAGCCGTCTTCGGTTGCATAGGCATAGCCTTTGTTGCACAGCTCGGCGATGAAGTGCGCCATCTCCTGAATATGGTCGGTTGCCTTGACGATCATTTCCGGCCGCTCGATGTTCAACGCCTCGGCATCTTCCAGAAAGGCCTGTGTGTACTTGTTCGTGTATTCCTGCACGGAAACGCCGTCGCGGGCGGCGTTGCGGATGATCTTGTCCTCTACGTCAGTGATGTTCATGACGTGCTTGAGCTTGTAGCCGCTCTGCTTAAGGAAGCGGCGCAGCACGTCGACCGCGACAAAGGTGCGGAAATTGCCGATGTGGCCGTAGTCGTAAACCGTTGGGCCGCAAGCGTACATGCGGACCAGGTTGTCTTCCGAAGGATGAAACTGTTCTGTCTTGCCCGAGAGAGTGTTAAAGAGCTGCAGCGCCATGAACCTTCCCTGAAAGAATGCAGAATCTTTGATTGTAGGGAACGGCATGCGGAACAAGCAACGAGCAGCACTCCGGTGGGCCAAGAACCCGGTTCTTGGTTTGCTGCGTGTGTCGGCAATCCGGAAATGATCCAATTGCTGCCGGATTGCCCGTCAGAACTAAGCCGCTTGCGCGGCGGAGCTAGCGTCCTCACCATAATGTACGTAAAAGGCTAGTCTCCATGAAACGGGAAGGAGGCTTTCCTATGACACCACTTCGCCAGCCCCTGCTGGAGGATCTCCAGCGTCGCGACTACTCGCCCGATACGATCCGTGGTCACATCCCCACGCTCCAGCAGTTTGCTCAGTATTTCGGCCGGTCGCCAGAACAACTCGGTGCCGAACACGTACGTGGTTATCAGATCTAGTTTCTGAACGAGAAGAAGCTGGCTCCGGGCGGTGTCGAGAACTGCGTGTCCGCCCTGCATTTTCTCTACAAGGGCACCTTGAAGCGGCGTGATCATGCGTTCGACGATCTCCCCTTTCCCAAGCAGCCGCGCAGCCTTACCAGTAACCCCGCCTGATTGGGATGACCCGCAACCGGATGCACGGCACCATTCTCATGGTGCTCTATGCCACTGGCCTAGGTCGCACTGAAGCGTCACGCCTGAAGGTCAGCGACATCGACAGCCAGCGCATGGTTATTCACGTCGCGAGAGGTAAGCGCATGCGCGATCGCGATGTTCCGCTTACCCCAAGCAGTCGGAGGCGCTACGCGATTACTGGCGCTGAAAGAAGCCACGCGTCTATCTTTTCCGGAGCCAGGTGGGCACAGTCGAGTGACCGATCTCGGACAAGACCGTGTGGAGCATCTGGGGCCGCGGCCATACGCGCAGGTATCAAGAAGAGGATGAGTTCGCTACACCCCGGCACAGCTTCGCCACGCATTTGCCCGAGGCCGGCACGGACCTGTGCATTATCCAGTTGCTGATGCGGCATGAACGGCTGGAAGACACCACTGTGTATCGGATGCTCCTGCGACCGACGCTTGTGAAAGGCCCAATTGTATTTGGTTACCGGGGTGTTGCAGCAGAAGGCGTAAATTTGTTGCATTTTGGGCAGAACCCACTGGCACTTAACGAGGGCCGCACGTGCCAGACCTGAGTCGCTTGACCAGTTTATTCTTTCTTCTTGGCCCTCGCCTCAGCCTTCTGGAACCTTTGTACCCAGTCCACAAGCGTCCACCCAAGGGCAACGGAACCCATGATGACCAACACATATGACAATATGATCAGTTCAATGTTACTAGGCATACTTCACGCAATGGTTTTCCCTTGCTGTTGTTCTTGGCGGCGGAGTCCTGCGGACTCATCTAGTTAAGCTAGGGTAGCGTGGCAATGTGCAGTATGCCTTTGCGTAGCCGGGGCAGGTCACCGTGGCGCATCTACTTGTAATTTTCCACGTATTTGGAGGGCGCTCAATGACCAATTAGTCGTACGCCAAGGCGCCCCTTGCTCAGCGTCGGGCCGAACCCCGCCCACGATATGCCAAGTAAGTCTCACGAGGCATTTTTCGGACGGATGCGGCCCCGGGTTCGGTGAGCGGCGTGGCCGATCGGTAGGCAGTGATTATCTGGACGCGAACCTGAGCATCCAGAACTGCACTCTACGCGGTTCTTCGCTTGAAGAACTGGTAGATTGCCAGCAACACGGCGGCACCGACGAATGAGGCGATCCAACCTGCGGTCTGCCCATCCTCGTAGTGACCCACCATCTGCAGGAACCAGGTCGCTAGGAGCGAGCCGGCAATACCCAACAACATCGTGATCCAGATTCCGCCGGGTTCCTTGCCCGGCATTACGAGTTTGGCAAGAGCGCCGATGATCAGTCCGAATATCGCGAACTTGATCAAGCCCCACAACGAGAAAGCGATGAGATAGAGCGGCATTCAGCCTCCTTCGAAGGTGAGTTCCAGCTATTGTAATGAAACCCGGATCGCAATGCGAGGCCATGCGAAAGGGCGTTCCGAGTCTGTATGGTCCCCTACGCCTGCGGGAAATCGCCACTTCACTCAAAACCCCAGAATCGACGGACCGTTGGCGAGCCGCCAACTTGGAAGTTGTACCCCGAAGGCGATACTTTGCCCTCCCAAACACAGAAATGCGAGCCAATAAGTCCTTAATGCTGAATACTTTGCCCGTAAGTTGAATGTAGAATCCTTATTCATGATTTGGTGTTAACCCGATGAAAACAAGGAATTTCAAGGAGGGTGATGGAGGACATAGTCTGGGTTCCATTTTGGGGAACTCGTCCAAATGGCAGAGTGACTTACGCTGCCTCCTTTCGAAGCACTAGAGCCAGCGCTCCCGCCAGCAAAATTGGCAGGCCGCAAACCGCGAGTCCAGGATAGATGGATCCCGCATGGCGGGCGAGCGCCCCGATCGTATAGGGGCCCACGAACCCGCCAAGGTTACCGCAGCAGTTGATTAGAGCAATGCCGACCGCAGCGGAATAGCCCGCCAGGAATTCATTCGGCATCGCCCAGAAGGGGCTCAGTGAGCTATACACCCCGACAGCCAACAGAGAAAGAAGAATGACCGAGGTT
>Ga0306920_100005527_pt1 | contig 16359 bp, 18 predicted proteins | sample flu12Cox44000170_FD_204666 | JGI IMG/M metagenome (GOLD analysis project Ga0306920, IMG submission 204666) | Lab enrichment of tropical soil microbial communities from Luquillo Experimental Forest, Puerto Rico - flux4day.12C.oxic.44.000.170 (v2)... | ecosystem: Environmental > Terrestrial >... | reverse complement strand
GGTGGCCTGCTACTTCGGGCTGCGGATCAAGCCCAACACCGAGAGTCTGGGGGCCGGAACCACGAACTCGGTGGTGGTTGCGATCACTGGAGTGCTGGTGGCGGACGCCGTGTTCGCGGTGCTCTTCGCCCATGTCGGAATGTAATGGCATCCGCTGAAACTGTCATCCGCATGACCGGCATCACCACCCGGTTCGGACAGCATGTTGTCCACCGCGACGTCGCGTTGTCGGTCATGCGGGGAGAGGTGCTTTGCATCGTCGGCGGCTCGGGTTCAGGAAAGACCACCTTGTTGCGCGAGATGCTGGGCCTCGATACGCCCACGGCCGGCAAGGTCGAGGTTTTAGGGGTCACGCTCTCCGAGCTGCGTGCTCACGAACTCATCGAACTCAGACGCCACTCGGGAGTGCTGTTTCAGCGAGGCGCTTTGTTTTCTGCCCTGACGGTGGCAGAGAACGTCGCGCTGCCGCTTCGGGAGCTCCACACTTTCGATGATGAATTGATTCATGAGCTGGCGCTGCTGCGGCTCGAGATGGTGGGTCTGAGCCGCGATGACGGCAGCAAGATGCCTGCGGAGCTTTCGGGCGGGATGGTCAAGCGTGCTGCTCTCGCTCGCGCCCTGGCGCTCGAGCCGCGCATCGCGTTTCTCGATGAACCCACCGCGGGGCTCGATCCGGAAAGCAGCGAGACCTTCGTCGAGCTGATCCGTGAGCTGCATCAGGAGCTGCAGCTGAGCGTGGTCATGGTCACCCACGACCTCGATACGCTGGTCGCACTCAGCGATCGTGTTGCCGTTCTCGCCGATCAACGCGTGATCGTCGCGGCTCCGATACGTGAAGTCATCCAGGTAGCCCACCCCTTCATCCAAAACTATTTTCTGGCCGCGCGAGGCCGGCGTGCCCTGAGCGCGCTCGGGGCCACGGCATTCGCGCCAGTCTAGCGAGGTCAGCCTAATGGAGAACCAGTCCCATTCGTTCGTCGCCGGGTTGTTCGTAGTCCTCCTCACCGTGGCCGTGATTGCCGGAGCGCTGTGGCTGGGTCCTCCCAAGGGGCCGAAGTTGTTACCCATCGATCTCGTGACGCGGCACAGCGTTTCGGGCCTCAAGGCCGACGCCCCGGTGGCATTTCGCGGCGTCGACATTGGTCACGTCGAATCGATCACATTCGACCCCCGCGAGCGCGGCCAGATCCGGGTTCGGGTCGTGGTCGATCCCGCAGCTCCCCTGACACACTCGACATACGCAAAGCTCAGCTCCCAGGGCATCACCGGGGTGGCGTTCATTCAGCTGGATGACGCGGTCGGAACGACGAGCGCACCGCTGGTGCTCACGAGCACCAAGGTCGCGCAAATGGATCTGCAGGCTTCGTTTCTGGAGCGTGCCGAGGACAATGCGCGCGACTTGGTTGTGAAGGTCGGCCGCGTCGCGACCCAACTCGATGAGCTCCTGAACGACCAGAACCAGAAGCGATTGATGGGGGCGGTCGACAGCTTCAAGCGGACGCTGGATCGCTACGGGACCCTGTCGCGGGATCTTGAGCCGACGGTGAAAGCGGCGCCAGCTCTCGTGCAGCGAGCACAAGGCACCGTGGAAAGTGTGAAGCGACTTGCGGACGACGTCGACCAGAAGCTCGCGGTTCTTGATGCGCTGGCCACCACGGCGAAAGAGCTTGGTGATGCGACCGATGATCTGCACCGAAACACTCTGCCGCGGATCAATGCGGTCCTGGATGACGTGGCCGTCGACGCCCGCGAGCTCAAAAGTGCACTTCATAAGGTGGACGAACGGCCACAGAGCTTGATCTTCGGGCTGCAGCCGCCACCGCCCGGACCGGGTGAGCGAGGGTTCGTGAAAGCTACGGAGACAGCCAAATGAGGCAACTTGCGCTAGTGCTTGTACTGTGCGTGTTCTCGGGGTGCAGCCTGATGACATCGAAGGCGCCGCCAAAGACGGAATTTGACTTTGGTCCCGAGGCAAATGCTCTCTCTGATTCGCCGCCGCTCTCGCAGGTGCAGCTGGTGGTGTATGACGTCAGTGCTCCGACCTGGATGGACGGCACTGCCATGTATTACCGGCTCGCTTATCAAAACGCGGCGGTCCCGCTACCCTATGCCGATAGCGAATGGGTGATGTCACCCGCGGCGTTGCTCACCGAGCGGCTCAGGTCGAGGGCCGCGGTCCACGCCGATGGTGGGGCGCGCCTCGTCAGCGTGCATACGGCTGAGGTGTACACACTTCACTCTGAGCTGCTGGAATTCGAGCAGATCTTCGATGCGCCGGATCGCAGCCACGGCGCACTGCGCCTGCGAGCCACTGTGCAAGGTGAGGGGGTATGGGCGCAACGCACCTTTGCAATTGAACGGCCGGCACCGACACCCAATGCCGCCGGCGGTGTGATTGCCTTGGCCGAATGCTCGCAGGAGCTGGCGAAGCAGCTCGAGGAATGGGTCTCGGCGAACCACTCGCCGTCGCTTCCGTCGGCGAGGCGCGAATGATCTCTGGCTGCCGTCTATGGTCACGAAGGCATTGAATGGATATCACATACGTCTCGGCACTATCGGCGCTTGCAGGTTCGGTGATCGGCGGCCTTACAACAGGCAGTACGAACTGGCTGACTCAACGGGCGCAGATGCGCGCGGGCCAACGGGCAAACGAAATGTTGCGACGTTCGGATCTGTACCGGGACTTCATCGTCGCGGCGTCGAGGTCCTATGGCGATGCGCTCATGACCAGCGAGCCCCAGATTGCGGACCTCGTGGGACTTTACGCGATGATCAGCCGAATGCGCGTTCTGTCAACATCTCGCATCGTTGTCGCCGCGGACAAGATAATGCGCGTGATAGTGGATACGTATTCTGCTCAGAATAAATCGGCTCTCGAGGTCCGCGAGCTGATCAAGGAAGGAACGGAGATAGATGTGCTGAAGGATTTCAGCGAGGCTGCTCGCGAAGAGATGCATTTGCTTAACGTCCTATAGAGCCGTCGAGCCATCCCGAGAAGGGGCTCCAGCTGCGAGTTCGACGGACCATGCTCGCTCATTAGTTTTCCGGATATTCCTGAAGCGACTGGCGCGCGCTATATAACAAGCGTGCGTAGAACCGGCAGTATCAAGGCTGGCGCTTAGCCATTGGCAGTGATGGAACCGGCTGCGGTTCGACACACCCTTACGATATCTGCGGGGCTCTCGCGATCGTGCCCCGGGGTGGTGTCGCACACCAGCGAAACCGCACCGAGTGCTGGGTGAGTCGGGATTGCCGGCAGCGCTTGCAAGTACCAAATCGCGGCGGAGATTAACAATACGCCGGCCGGCAACGCGTCTAACATGTGGCGCGTGTTCTGAGGTTCATGGCCCCTTCTTCGTACCGCGTTTTCGATGCTGCGCAATTTTTCCAGACGGCCCGCGTCTGGCGCGCCACATGTAGGAGGAAGGGGCCCTTCTCTCCTTTTCAGTCGGAGAATCGATGATGGATTTCGTATCGAGCCGGCGGTTCTTTCGGCATCAGGCACTACAGAGCCGTGCAAACGAAGGGAGGCCGCCTGGCGTTGCGCTGCGGCCGCTAGAGACCTTGTGATCACCGGGCTCATATACGCCAGTCGCTGTCGGCAACAAACGAACTTAGACGTTCCTAGCGAGGGCCGCATTGCTGACTACCGCGCGCTCGCTGACAGCTCCGCAATAGCGAGGCGCGATGAATTTGGAAGGAAACTCTCTCCAGCTGACGCCACATGGTGGTTCTGGCGAGATCAACGAGTTCATCTCTCCCACCGCGGGCGTAAGAGGCCTGCTCTCGCACAAAGCCGCGGTTGCGATCGAATCGGAATCATTGCAATTGAAACACCGCGCTGCACATTCGAAACGCGTCTTTCAGCCACCGGGGCAGAGTTTCCCAGCATGGCTAGTGCCCGTCTTTTCCGCGGGGAGTCGATCATGAAACGACATCAATGGTCCGCCCGCGCCGCGGCGGCGCTGGTGGCGCTGGGAGTCCTGGTGTCCGCTGCTCCAGGCAGGTTGGCTCACGCAACGACGCCCGCTTTGTGCGAAGTGCGTCTTAAGATCGTGGCGGCACCCGACAAAACCGACCCGCACCACACCGGACTTCTGAAGTCTCTCCGGAGCGCTCATCGGGCCTACCGGCTGACCCTACAAAGCCCAGAGGTGGACAACGACGCGGTCACCGTCGATCTCGCAGGGCCAGGGCCCCAAACGAACTGCCGGGCAGTCATCGAAGCCATTCGCGCTGATGCACGAGTCTCGTCCGTGGAGCTTCAGGGGGATTCGGCCATCGAGCCTCGACTGGCTCCGGATGGAGACCTGGTCGTCTATCCGAAAATGGATGGCTCTGACGCGCAGCTGGCGAGCGACCGCTACCAGTGCGACGTCTGGGCTGCAGATGCGACGGGGTACGACCCGACTGAGAGAGATGGCGGAGTAGGGCCGGACGCTGAAGAAGCGAAACGCGCGGAGTACCTCCGCACTGAGGCGGCATGCTTCAAAGCCCGTGGTTACACGGTGAGATAAGCCAATCTCGCATTTCGTCTTTCTGCTGGGAGCAACTCGCAAAAACCTCGCAGCGCGGCGAACATGATTCAGGTATGGCATACCGCTGGCCGGACTACAGACGAGCCGTTCGGATAACCGACGGGCATTTTTGGGGATGCGTCTAGCTTGATGGTCTTCAGGTCTTGGAGGCCCTTCGACCACGGTTGAAACAGCGGTTGGGTGAGCCGAAAGCCGAGACTAGGCCGCCGACTCAAGTGTCGAGTGCGAAGAACCTGTTGCTCAGCCTGGACGAAGAGGTCGTGTCACAACCTGCGCAGAATGTGGTCTGCCTGTCGTTTTTCCGTTTCATTAGTCAGCGGCGCGAATTTGACAGTACGCGATCGTCAGGGCGGGGTAGCGAAGCTCTGCCGGCAACTCGTTCAGCCAACCATGCTTGCACTTCCCCTTCGATCCAACCCACCGAATGGGCCGTAATTTGAATGCGCATTGGGAAGAGGCCCAAGGCCGATTAGAGCTTGCCTATCAGGTCTGGCGATTCGCGGCGGAGATGCCACCGCCGAAAACAGAACGAGAGTTGATCGCAGAGGATTTGCGGGGCCGCGTTCGTGAGACACGGTCGCGAGACGGTTCAATTCAGCCGCCACGGTCGCGATGACTGGGGGAGGCGGATAAATGTGTATCTGAGAGCCAGCCGAGAGCTCACTCTCGAGGGGTCAATGCCGCACCGGCAATCTCAGGCGGGGCGGCGCGCGAGCGACAGCCAGATCCCGCCACCGATCAGCGTAAGACCAGACACGCGCCCGAGTAGTTGCGCGCGTGCCGGATTCGCGAACCACGCCTTGCCGAAACCTGACGCGACCGCCCAGCAGGAATCGCTGATCGCAGCCAGCAATACGGTGACTATGCACATTACCGCCAGCTGGCGCGCGGCCGGCCGTGCTGGGTCCACGAACTGCGGCAGGAAAGCGGTGAAGAATGCCAGGGTCTTCGGATTCGACAACGCGACGAGGAAGCCTTGCCAGAAATGCACGTGATTGCCACTGGTCAACTGACGCGGCCGGCCGGCCCTACGCCAGGCGCGCACCCCGAGCCAAATCAGGTACGCCGCGCCAGCCCAGCGCAGCAGCTCGAACAGATACACGGCGTGTCCCAACACCCAGTTTAGGCCGAGTGCGATTGCGGCCAGTAGCACGGCGTTGCCAGTGGAGGTGCCGGCTACGGTTACCAGACCAGCGCGAACGCCGCGAGTTGCGGCGGTCGAGATCACCAGCGTCACGATCGGTCCGGGAGTCAGCAGCAGGACAATCGTGATGAGCAGGAATCCCACGAATAGATGCCAATTCATCGAATTGTGCTCCCGCACGTACACGTTCGCCGCACAGCTTAAACCCTAAGCAGCCGTATCTTCGACCAGGGGGAGAGCGGGCCTCGTTCCTCGCCGCTTAGGGTTCCGAGCACGAGCCGCCTCTTTCAGCTCATCCAGATAATCCGCCCAGGCTTGCATCATCCGGCGTCTCTCTGGCATGTGTTCCCCGTAATTGTAGGTCGCACGGATCTTGTCGCGCGGCGCGTGAGCAAGCTGACGTTCGATGGCATCGGGATGCCAGCGCTGCTGTTCGTTCAAGAGCGTGGACGCCATGCTTCGAAATCCATCCGCCGTCATGACATTGCCAGCGTAACCCAGGGCGCGGAGGGCAAGATTGATGGTGTTCTCGCCTGTTGGGCTCTCTCATGTTGAGTGGCTCAGGCTACTGCTCTGGCCGCCGTCTCAACCCGCGCTTTCGCTACAAGCGCAGCCACAGCGCAGGAGGCGAGCCGCGCGGTGACCGAGTCGGCGCGGCTGGTCAGGATGACGGGCACGCGCGCTCCCAGCACGATGCCAGCGGCATCAGCTTCGGCCATGAAGCTCAGGCTCTTGGCGAGCATGTTGCCGGCTTCAAGATCCGGAACCACCAGGACGTCGGCCCGGCCGGCCACCGGTGAGTCGATCTTCTTGATCTTCACGGCGTCCAGGTTGATCGCGTTGTCCAGCGCCAGCGGGCCATCGATCAGCCGGCCGTCGAGCTTGATCTGGCCGCGCTGCGCCATTTTGCAAAGAGCCGCCGCGTCAAGGGTTGAAGGCACCTTGGGGTTCACGGTTTCCATGGCGGACAGGAGCGCCACCTTCGGCTGCTTCAGCCCGAGCGCATCTGCCAAATCCACCGCGTTCTCGATGATGTCTACCTTCTCGTCCAGCGTCGGCAAGATGTTGACGGCCGCATCGGTGATGATGATGGCGCGATCCAAAGCCGGCACATCCATCACGAAGCAGTGGCTGATGCGCCGTGAAGTGCGCAGGCCGGCCTCCTTGCGTACCACCGCGCTCATGAGCTCATCCGTGTGCAAGCTGCCCTTCATTAACATGACGGCCTTGCCTTCGCTGGCCAGACCTACGGCGGTCTCAGCGGCGGCGTGACTGTGTGGTGCATCCACCCTTTCGAAACGGCGGAGGTCGATGCTGAACTGCTTCGCCACGGCAGCGATGCGAGCCTGCGGTCCAACCAGAATCGGGGCGAGCAATCCAAGCTCGGCGGCCTGGACCGCTCCCTTGAGCGAGCTCTCATCGCAGGGATGCACGACGGCTGTGGGGGTCGGCGGCAGGCTCTTGCACAACGCCAGCAGGCGTCTGTACTTCTCGTGTTTGGCTTCCATGGTGTGAACGCGAAGTGGGTTCGGTTTAGGAATGTCTTGCGACCAGGCGAGCGCACGGAGTGCGTACGAGAGGCTGCGCCGTCTGCTTCAGGAATGATTGCAGGAACGCGTCGGCCTTTGCATTCTCCCGCTGTGGTACTGACGGTTCTGAGCGATAAACAAGGCGGTACGGATTCACGACAATCTGAAGCGATATAAGCACGACACGTGTTGGGCATGCGTGAACTGCATTTGATCCGGGGTACCGTCCCCGAGGCCGAAGGGCGCATCGCCGTTAAGCACCGCGTGACCGTAGTCGATGACGACGTTCGCTCGTTCCAGGGTAGTGGGAATATCGATGTGGAGCGGCGGATTCACGACGTTGTCCTGGGCGTGAACGCCGCTGACACAGAAAGCCGAAGCTATCGCGAACAGCAACCCCGAAGCGCGACGTGACTGACGCGGCTGCTTCTTCGCAGTTGTCGCAAGCGCTGCGAATCGCCTCGCAGGATATTGAGTCATCGAAAAGTCCTCCGTATCCAATGTTTGAATGTCCGGCACTGGTTCCGGCTCGCGATCCATCGCGATTGCCGCGCGACTAATCGTCGGCCCAAGTTCGTGCTGGGCTGGAATCTCTCGGTACGTGTTGGGCACACATGAGCCGAAGATGGTCCGACATGGCATCTCCTGCCCTTGGGTTACCTGCGAGCATTTTTTAATGCGCATGCTCACGAATGTCGTGAGGGGGCAGTGATATCGACGTGAAAGTTCCGTGAGGAAGGCAAACGAGGACGGTGACGATCGGCAGGCGACAGCACGCGCGTCGCACACGTCCTTTCAATGGTTGGGCGCGATGCTTCAGTCAGAGCCAGTGGAGCTCTCATGCCAGGGTTCGCGTTCGACCAGGGACTTCCAGCCCACGCGATGATGATGTTCAACCGCTGCAGGATCGCTTGAGCGATCTCCTCCTGAATTGCGAGAGCATCCTTGATCTCACGGTCAGAGCGCTCCGACCGTCGTGCCGGTGTTCTTTCGAATTCGGACGAATGCTGCGGGCCGACCGCTTGAACGTTTGCTGGCCCGGCAACGAAGAGGGGCTAGCCCTAGTCGGGTGAAAGCGCGTCTCAGCGCGACACCGGGGTTGCGCGGCAAGTCAATCTCAATAATCGCGCAACCAGTCACTGCGCCCCATCTGCGCGATGATCTCGCGAAACCGCGGATCACGGTACAACCGGGGGGATAACGGAAAGTATCTGGAAAAGAAAGTTGCGCAACTGGGGTCGTGGATTTCGCAGGCTTCGCGAGCGTAGCGAATCACCTCATCTTCCCTTGCCGCCGCTAAAGCTGCGATAGCAAGCGACGTCGGTGCAACGTATTCACAACGGGCTCGGGCCTGCATTTCGAAGTAAAGCGCCTCCGCCTCACCGGTTTTGCCCCAATCTGCGAAAGCCATGGCAAGCGACGCCATGCACCAGGGGCTCCGGCCGGATATAGCCAATGCCGACTCGGCCGCAGCGACGCACGCCTCGAATTGGCCGCTCGATACCAGGATCACTTGCAGGACCCAGTTAGCGTGGAAGCTCTCGGAATCGAGTTGGACGGCGCGCCGGCTCATCTCTACGCTCTCCGCTATTTTGCCTGCGAGATTACACGTCAGGGCGTACATGGCGTGTGCGTAGCCTGATAGGGGATCGGATGCCAGCGCCAGCTTCGCTTGCTCCATCCCCTCCGTCAGTTGCCCCTCGGAGATCTGGAGATAGCCAAATGCGTACAAGGTGAGAGCCTGGGTGTCCTTCGGATTGAGTTGTACCGCGCGAGCAAACTCGCGCTCGGCTTCCGCCCTGTCCCAGGTAAACAAGGCAGTGTGTGCCAGAGCGCTGTGTGCTTCCGCGAGCGATGGATCCAGTGCCACCGCGCGTCGCGCGGCTTCGACGGCCTTCGGCACGAAGTCCCGAGGATCTGCCAGGCTGTAGTAGCAAAGCAACGAATAGCAATCAGCAAGAGCAGCCCACGCCAGTGCGTAGTTCGGGTCGAGTTCCACTGCCAGCCGGCAACAGGCTACGGCACGGCGAATGGCCGAGCCCCCCTTATAGAGCAGAGCGCGACCCTTCACATAGGACTGGTACGCCTCTAGGTTCGACGTGCCTGTCTTGGCCAGGGGCTTGCCGTGCCATGGAAATGCGATCTTCAGTCGCTGGGCGATCGCTTGTGCAATTTCCTCCTGAATCGCAAACACATCCTTCATCTCACGCTCGTAGCGCTCTGACCATAAACGATATCCATCCGCAGTAGATACCAGCTGTACCGTGATGCGCAGACGGTTGTCAGCTCTTCGCACACTGCCCTCGAGAACGGTGCGCACCTTGAGTTGTTCTCCGACAATGCGCAGGTCGATATATTTACCTTTGAAAGAGAAAGCCGAGGTTCGCGCGACAACGTGCAGTTCCGGAACTTGAGCCAGCGCGTCGATGATCTCCTCAGTGATTCCATCGGCGAAGTATTCGTTCTCCGGGTCCGCACTCATGTTGGCAAATGGCAGTACCACGATGGAATCGGTCACCGCGCTTTCCGGGGACGCGGGTGCGGTCGCGGCGGCCACTGCACTTACCGGCGCGAGGAGCCGATAGCCTCGTTTCGAGATTGTGTCGATGATGTGTGGATTGCGGGCGTCGTCATCAAAGGCGCGGCGTAACTCACCGATGCAGCGCTTCAATACATTCTCAGTCACGATGATGTTGGGCCACACGGCCTGAAACAGCTGCTCCTTGGAAAGCGTTTCGCCGGGGTGCTGCGCCAAGCACACCAAGACTCCCATTACCTTGGGCTCGAGGCGAACAGTCCTGCCTTCGCAAGACATGCTGTTGAGGGACGGATCGACGATCCAGCTCCCCACTTTGAGGCTCTTCTGCACGAGCTTCCCCGAGCCGGTTATCGGGCAAAGAAGTATACGGCCTACGAGGGCCGGTGCAAAACGCACCGCTTCTCTAACCCCTTCTTCCATGGCTCGATCTCCTCGACTCCTACACCGTTCATTGCGAGTAGGAACGGTGTAGTGAGATAGGTCCACAGCGCATAGCCGTTGAAATAGGCGCGCTGGAGCGGATCCCAGGGCGTGTTCATCTGGTGACCTGAGAAGGAATCCCTGGGCGCGCGTCGCTCCGCAATCAGAGTGCCATCGCGCTTTTCGATGGCAATTCGATCAGGCGTGAACATCGTGCGCTGATCTGCAGCGCCCGTAGGGACTCACCGATGAACGTTCCTCGTGCAGCCACACCGTCATTCGACGAGGTTTCGAGTCCTGCATAAGACCCTTCAGTGCAAAGAAGCCTCCGCCGCTAACGATTGTCGCATCGACTCTCGCGTACTGCTGCCAACGGGCGAGGCTACCGTGAGCATCCAGGATTTCAGCGAGCAATCCGCTTGTCATGGAGAGACTTCTTCGCTGCGGGGGCACATCGGCTCACGAATGATTCCCTCGAACGCTAGTACCGCCCTCACCAAAATTGCACTTCGATATAACCGTCTCCGCACGACTTTGGGGGCGCCAACAGGAAAACTTGCTCCCGTCGCGAAATCATTTGTTGGAGACAGTGATCTCTTACCCCTGTTCTTTCACTTTATATTTTCGAGAGGAAACATTTCATGTCTATCGAATCCGGCGAAAGCCTCACCAAGCAACTGGAATACAATCTTGCCAATCATCAGACAAGCACTGATTTCGATCACGCTGGCGAAACGGAGGCGTTGCTCACCAGCATCGGCGCATCGGCTTCTGAGAGCGGCGGCGCGCTAAGTTTCTACGGCAGCGACCCGATTGTTCCTAGCGTAGTACGTTTTGGAGCAGCAGCAGCGGTTGCGCTCGCCGCTAAAGCGCTTCAAATCGCCTCGATCTGGCGCATGCGCACAGGCGAGCACCAGGACATCCAAGTTGACGTTCGCAAGGCGTTGCGTCGCTTCGCCCCCTTCGCTGAGGGCCGCTGGGAATTGCTCAACGGCTACGCAGGCGGCGTGTATTCGAACGTGGATCAACACGTGGCCGGTGAGATGTACCAGTCGAAGGATGGCAAATGGTTCTTTCCGGAAAATCCTTATCCGGGGACGTATCGCCGCTTCCTTGAGTTTCTCGATACCAACGGCTCGCACGCCTCCGTGGCGAAGGCCATAGGCCAATGGCATAGCAGTGATCTGGAACAGGCGGCAGTGAAGGCGGGCGTAACCTTTCCCATGGCCCGCTCCCTCCCTGAAATCATGTCGATGGATGTTTACACCCATGGCTTGCGTGATATGCCGCTGATTTCGGTAGAACGCATCGGTGATTCGCCGCCCAAGCCGTTCACCAAGAATCCCACGACGCCACTATCTGACATCCGCGCCTTGGGTTTGGCCCACGTCATCGCCGGAGCCAGCATCGGCCGTGCGCTGGCTTTGCATGGCGCGGATGTGCTGAATGTGTGGAATCCGCAGGACTGGGAGCACGACATCTTCCTAAATACGTCGCACATCGGAATGCGTTCGACCACGTTGAGCCTGAAGGCCCCGGCTTCGCGCGCCAAGTTCCTTGAGCTCATGTCGGGCGCCGATGTCTTTTTCGCCAACCGGCGCTTCGATTACTTGGCGCGCCATGGATTAACCGCTGAGGAAATGTGTGCTGCCAATCCAGGGCTGATTCACACCAACGTGCTGTGGTGCACCCCACCGGGCCATCCTTGGTCCGACCGTGTCGGCTTTGACGTATCGCTGGGCTTCGCCCTCGGCCTGGACACCCTTGAAGGTACCGAGGAAAAGCCTGAGTTCCCGTCAATCTATGTCGTGAATGATTTCGTCGGCAGCTGGCTAGCAACAATCGGAACGCTTCAGGCGCTCAAGCGTCGCGCGGTAGAAGGCGGTAGCTACAAGGTTACCGTATCGCTAGCGCGCGGCCTGCTATGGCTGTTCTCCCTGGGCATCTTCGACAAGGCCTTTGCCCATCGCGTGGCCGGATCAAGCGAGGAGCATCGCTATGTCGATCCCGAGCAGTTCACCGTAGAAACGCCGATGGGCACCTATACGGGCGTAGCCGAGATGGTCGCTATGTCGAAAACGCCGGGCAGCTACCGCTTCCCGCGCGAACCGCGTGGTGCAGCCAAACCCGAATGGCTGCCCAAAGGCCAATTTAACTTACCAAGCAAATCTTGAGGACTCATCAAATGACCAAACTTAACTACTCAAAGGCCGACAGCCTTTACGTTCTGCAGAATCTTCCCGGTGCCATCATCGCCCTTGACCCGGACAACGGTGAGGTGCAGAAGGTTATTTCTGTGCCCAACAGCGCACCTGACGGCGTCCAAGTTGATATACCAAGTAACTCGATCTACTGGACCAACATGGGGGCCGCGTCGCCTGCCAGTTTCGAAGTGTTTCCGAACCCAGACGGTGCTATCGAGCGTTGCGACTTGGACGGACGCAACTTCAAGGTACTGACCAAAAAGGGTGCGTTCGTCACCCCGAAGCAGATGCAGCTAGATGCCGCCAACGGACTGATTTACTTCTGTGACCGCGAAGGAATGGGCATCTACCGCTGCCGTACGGACGGCAGCGCGCTCACTCCACTGTTGCGCACCGGTCAATGGCCCAACGACACCGATGATGTTTTCCGTCATTGCGTCGGCATTGCCCTCGATGTGGCCAATGGTTATCTCTATTGGACACAGAAGGGTCCGCCCGATGGTGGGCGCGGACGCATCTTCCGTATGGGGATCCACTTGCCGTCTAATGCTACTCCGCAGACTCGCACAGACGTGCAATTGCTGATCGATAACCTACCCGAGCCAGTCGACCTCGAAATTGACCATGACCGGCGGCAGCTCTACTGGACAGACCGCGGTGCCGATGCATCGGGCGGAAATACCCTGAATCGTGCAGACATCACCGCTATCGGGCTGGCGAATCCGCACGTGCTGGCAAGCGGATTGAAGGAAGCCATCGGGATCACCCTAGATCTCAAGCGGCGACGTGCCTTCGTCGCCGACCTGAGCGGCGCCGTCCGTACGGTACCCATGGATGGCGGGTCGTTCAAGACGATCTATCAGTGTGCAGGCCCCGCCACTGGTGTGACCTTCGTTCCCGCCGGCGGCATTTAGTTTGGTCGATCAACCACAGGGGATACTCGGCGGGCGTTGGCCCGCCGAGCATCTTCGGAGAGTGGCTATTGCCAAGCTCAATCCGAGGCCCACGATCCCACAGGAGAAGTAACTTGAAGGCTGAAGACTGCTCGTCGCTGGCTCGATCAATCCTCGAACAGATCGCCGATGCCGTGATCTTTGCTGACACTACGGGAACCATTGTGCTGTGGAATGATGCCGCTGCAGCGCTGTTCGGTTACAGCGCTGCAGAGGCACTCGGTCAGAATCTCGATCTCATTATCCCCGAGGACCTCCAGGCGAGACATTGGCGCGGCTTCACAGCAGCTATGACAAGTGGCGTTCTGAGTCTGCAGGGCCGCCCGACGTTAACCCGTGCGAAGCACCAGAGCGGACGCAAACTCTACGTTGAAATGACATTCGCACTCGTCAAACAAGCCGGGGGTGCTGCGCAGGGCGCCGTTGCCGTGGCGCGAGATGTCACGGAGCGTGTCGAGAAGCAACGTGCAACTGCACGCCGTGAGAGCTCCGAGGGTGATGCATGACCGCTAGTTCCGCTTTATACATTGGCACTCTCAGGGCAAAGAAGAGAGAAGAGCTCACGCGCGCGCCGAAGCGCGCCAGGCCGATCGCGAGCACCAGGAGTCATCTAAGACGAACGAGTCACACGTCGAGCGCTCGGCATAGCGTTCGGGCGCCGTGGGCCGCCTACACTATCCTCACCAGAATTCTCCTTCGAAAGCACTGCTTCCTCACGACTTTCGTGCGTATGCCCGCCAAGAATGCTCTCAGGTCGTGAACTGCGGAACGTGAACGATGAATGCTGAAATTCTCAACAAGGGCACCACACACCCCGACCCTGGGATTCGTTCCTACCGTGTACGTTGGGTCGGGCAGGTCAGAATGACTTCTCCAGATGCGGAGGCAGCGCTTTTCTCCTTGAAGAGCTTCGCGGCCGCCGCAATCGCGTACTACACCGCCCTGCGCATTGGGTTCTCCCAGCCCGTGTGGGCGATCACAACTGTCTTTATAGTTTCACAGCCGCTCGCCGGCCAGGTGCTCTCGAAAGCATTCTTTCGCATGTTGGGCACCGTGTTGGGTGCGTCCGCCGCAGTGATACTTGTTCCCGCCTTCGTCAATGAGCCAGTCGCACTCTCCTTCGTCCTGGCCCTGTGGCTCGGCCTCTGCGTGTACGTGTCGCTAGTCGATCACACTCCGCGATCGTATGTGTTTCTCCTCGCCGGCTATACGGCGGGCATAATCGGCTTTCCGAGCGTTCTGACCCCAGGCGACATCTTCAATACGGCCGTGCTGCGGGTTCAGGAAATTGGCATCGGCATCATAACGGCCGCTCTCGTCCACGGCGCGATCTTTCCGCGCACCGTCACGAAACGTCTCCAACAGCAGATCGTGGCAACCGTCTCCGGTATCGAGCAGGCCAGTCGACGGGCGCTTGCCGGCAGCAGGGATGCCACACTCGACGCTGAACGCCGACGGCTCGCGAGCAGCAATATCATCGAACAACTCGCCTATCATCTCGCCTTTGATACCGCGCGCCTCGTTCCACAAACCAGGGCAATACGCGCGCTACAGGACCAGGTCTCCTGGCTGCTGCCCTTGAGTGGGTCTGTCGAGGATCGTATCGCCGAGTGTCGCGCGCAGGCGGGCGGACTCCCGTCCGAAGTCGCCGCTTTGATCCGGCGCGTTGAAAGCTGGTTTGCCGAGAGTATCTCCGGACCCGCGCGCGATCAGACTGCGCAGGAACTCGTGGCCGAAGCGGAAAGGATCGAAGAGACGTTCGGTGCGCAGGTCCGCTGGGGATGGCGGGACGCGCTTCTCGCAAGCTTGCTGGCGCGGCTGGCTGAACTCGTCCTCGCGCATCGGGTACTTCGAGACCTGCAAGACAACATCCTCAGTGGTGGCGTGCGTGGCCTGTCGCTCGAGGCCGCGAGGCTGGTTGGTTCGGCGTGCGGTCGCTCGTTGCACCGTGATCACGAGTTGGCCATGCGCTCGGCGCTGGGAGCAGCCGTGTCGATCTGCGCTGTGTGTGCCTTCTGGATCGCCACGGCCTGGCCGAGCGGCGCTGGCGCCGCATTACTCGTGGGAATTGCTTGTGCACTCTTCGCGAGCTCTCCGCAGCCTGGCGCCGGGATTCGCCGTTTCTATGCCGGCTTTGCCATCGGCGTGGCCGTCGCGGCCCTGTATGGATTCGTCGTATTTCCGCGGGTCACGGACTTTGTGATGCTCGCTGGCGTCATTGCACCGTTTCTGCTGCTAGCCGGCAGCCTGTTGGCACGACCGTCACTTGCTCAATCTGCTCTCGGCGCGTTGCTCGGATTTATCAACACCGTAGGTTTCGCTTCGACTTACCAGAGCAGCTTCCAGAACTTCATCAACGGGGCGATTGGCGCGATCGCGGCGTTGGGCGCGGGCGTCATCATCGTCGACATGTTCCAGGCGATAGGGGCCGAGCCGGCCTTCGCGAGATTGTTTCGGGCCGGGTTCCGCGATATTGCCGAGCGGGCTGTCGGAGGGGCCCACGACACCCGTCGATGGATCAACCGCATGCTCGATCGCATGGCGCTGATAGCCACCCGGTCTGGTCCGTCAGGAGCACACCCGGCACTCCCTCCGTATGACGCACTCGTCGGACTTCGTGTCGGGTACCTCGCCGGAGAATTGCGTGGGTTTTCCTCAAGCCTTTCCGAAGGTGGGGAACGAGACGCGATCGACGAGGTGTTGAAGGGCCTTAGCGCGCATTACCGCAGCATTGAACCCGCGAGGGGGGCGCCCGTGGGAGAAGCCGTGCTGCATGCGATCGATCGCGCCATGGCTGCCTTCCTAGTCGATTCACGACCTGAACGGCGACGACGGGGCGCCATCCTGCTGACCGGACTACGTCGCAGCCTATTCCCGTCTGCAGAAGCCTTCACGGGAGCACCAGCATGATCGGTGAGATCTCGGTCGATGGTGTCTACATTCCCGCGCTGCTGATGTTCGTCTGCGCAGCCGTGATACTCGCCGGCTTGCTCTCGCGACTGCTCTCGCTCATCGGCTTCTACCGCCTTGTG
>Ga0306920_100005526_pt1 | contig 16360 bp, 13 predicted proteins | sample flu12Cox44000170_FD_204666 | JGI IMG/M metagenome (GOLD analysis project Ga0306920, IMG submission 204666) | Lab enrichment of tropical soil microbial communities from Luquillo Experimental Forest, Puerto Rico - flux4day.12C.oxic.44.000.170 (v2)... | ecosystem: Environmental > Terrestrial >... | reverse complement strand
CCGGGTTGTTTGGCGCGGCCTTGTTGAGCTCTGCGTTCGAAGGATAAGGGGATGACCATTTTCCCTCATCCCAGCCCCAACCTAGAATCCATCCTCCCGGTGGAGTCGAGGCCGCCCTTTGCCTCACAAGTTCGATAATCTCCGCTTGCGTGGCGACGCCTTTGAGATTCAGCTTCAGATAGCTCTCGCCCAGCGACAGCATGTGGGTATGGGAGTCAATAATGCCGGGTAACACCGTCGCGCCGTGCAAATCAACGATCTGTCTGGCTATAGGAAAGATCGTCTTAGCCTCTTCGTTGGAGCCGACCCAAGCGATTGTGTCACCACGAATCGCAATGGCGCCCGCAGTTGACCTAGCCTGATCCATAGTGACTACATGCGCGTTGACAATGAGCAGGTCGGGTGCGGCTTTAGCTTTGTGATATTGACCTGAAGCAAAGAACCAAAGGAGACCGAATAGTGCAATGAGCAGAAACGTGAGGTGAATCGTCCACCGAGCCCGAGTGGGTACCTGAGTGCGCATAAGAACTGCCTTTGCGACAGATTCGCAGTCAACCAGCGTCATTGCAAGCCGCAGAAAGAGATTAACTTACTCTCTCTTTCTGCCGTCATGCATCTACACCTGATCGTGCACGGCACGGAGCGCAATCTGCGCATGCTCCAACAATGTGCGAGAAGCCTTAATCGCGCTGGGCCAGAACGATCTTCGGGGGCGGCGGCGGTGGAGGCGGCGGAGGCGGTGTTGGTGCGGCGTGGCGTGGACGCTTGCCGATCCGTCGCACCACGATTTCGAATTCCTGGCCGGTCTTTACCGTCTGAGGCCGGTCGACCGCGAACGGCCCCGCAAAGCCCGCGCCCGCCCCCCTGCGGGATGGGCACGATGGTCACTCCCCTGATGGTCTCTGGAACTCCGGATCGTTCGGGTCAGTGAAGTTCGGCTTGGCGCTGGTGGCGAAGAAGGGAAGGGTGGGGTTGTCGGAGGGCGCTAGCGGCCATAGCGATTACCGCTGGGGTCCTGGTGGCTGAGATACGCCCCGGTCGGGGCCCATTCTGTGTCGGCCGTCTGGGTGCCCCGTAGGCGAAACAACACCTTCACCCCGGTAGCAGCCGGTGACGGTGTTTTCCGGATTGCCATTGGAATCGTCTTGCTGATGGGGTGGCATCGTGCGGTCGTTGATGGCAACGTTGACCGTCGCACCCGCGGAGTGGGAGTTGGAATCGACGGGACCTGACCAGCGTCCGACCCGTTCCCGTTATAGATGACCTGAGCCACGGTGTTCTCCCTGGTTGACTTATACTGCGCCGATAGCTGTTGCTTTCAAGGTGCCCGCGTGACCTGACCAGGAAGCATCGTAGCGTGAAGCAGAATCCGCGGACGGACCGCACGGTAACCCCCACGCGCCCCTCAGTTTCGTACTAACGGAGGGATGAGGTTGCCGCCCGTGGGATTGACGCTCAGGTTCTTGAAAGAATTTGGTGTTGGACGCTGGCTTACGTCACCGTTGCTGCTTGACCTCGCCGCAATCATTGCCATCTTGGGGCAGATCGTTGGCAAGCGAGAAGGCTGGCGACGCTTCGATAGCTTCTATGGGTCGTTCGTTACTGGTACCACCGTCGGCTACCGGGACCTGCGCCCATCACACAAGTCGTCTCGGCTGATCGCGATCGCCATAGCCTTGGTCGGGCTGACCTTCACTGGTATCCTCATTGCCATTGCTGCTCGCAGGGACCGTCGCACTGGACGCAGTGGGGGTCGCTGACTAAAGGTAGATTCCATAATCGACTATCGCCGCCAGCCTCCTCCCATGCGCATACCGCCACCGAAGTTGCGCATCGAGTTCAAGTTTTGAGTTCGCTGCGCGCCCTGGTTGCGTATCTGCTGCTGCGTCTTTAATTTGGGTTGCGGCTTGTCAACGGCTTGACACTCGCGGCCGCTGTTGCTCGACCAATTGCCGGTGTCCCGGTTGTAGCGGTACACGGCGCCGTCTTGCCTGCATAGACGTTGTTCTTCCCAGCGGCAATTCCGCATTGGTGTTGGTGTTGTACACGAATCCGCCGCGGTTGGCTGAGCCCTGGCCGGTATTGATATTGCCCGCGTAGCTGGCGCGCCACCACCGGCAACGATGCCCGCATTAGGGGTTGTAGGTCGCGCCACCGCGATAACCGTGGGTGTTCCCGGTGTGGATGTTGGTGTTGGTGCCGCGACCGGCTACCGTGGTGCGGGCGGTCTGCGTGTTGTGGTAAGCGCCACGGCTTGCGGCGCCATCGTTGCCTGTGTACTGATTCGCCCGTCTTTATCAATCAGATAGCTTCGGTGCTTCGAACTGAAGGTCGTAGATCGCAATAACCAGTACACGAAACGGCCGCGACTCATTACCCAATTTTCCGTTGGCTGTGTTTTTCGCGTGCAAGCTTCCTAGTCTTCGTCTTTCTTGGTCGGTCGCGTGGAAGACCTCGTAGTCAATTTTCTGAGTCTTGCACCGAGAAGTGTCAGTTCAGACTCGAGCGTGAGAAATGCTTGTTTGGCAGAACTGAGGTCTTCAGTTCTGCCAACACTCTCCATGATCTGGGCGGCCGCGAATGCCTTCTGCGCCGCGAAGTTGCCCGCCGACCCTTTCAACGTGTGCGCTGCTCTCGCCACGGCTCCTCCATCACCGCAGCCGATTGCTTGCTTGATTTCGGCTAGACGCTTGGGATAATCGGTGAGAAATAAGCGAACAATTTCGCGCAAAAGTTTTCGGTTGCCTTCAATACCTGCCAGCAGTGCTGCCTCATCTAACACGTCCGCTTCAGCGCTCGTTGTTGGTCCAGGCTCTCGCGTCGATTGTGTTGACTGCGCCATCTGATCAATTACGTCTCGAAGCTCTTTGAGGTGGATCGGCTTGGAGGCATAACCGTCCATGCCTGCTGCCAGACAGCGCTCGCGATCGCCCTTCATGGCGTGCGCTGTCATCGCTACGATGAGGGTGTGGGTGCCAGTGGTTTTCTCCCAGGTACGAATGGCGGCGGTGGCCTCAAGCCCGTCCATGTCCGGCATCTGCACATCCATTGCGACCAAATCAAATTTGCGATCCTGCACAGCGCTGACCGCCTCTCGGCCGTTGCCCACAACGGTAGGCTCGTAACCGAGCTTTTCAAAAATCCGCGTCGCTACCAACTGGTTCACCGGATTGTCTTCTGCTATTAACACCTGTGGTCTGTTCCGTACTGCTCGAGCTGCTTTGCGTTTTCTGGGAACCCGTGTCTTTTCGATCGGCGGCGGGCCCAGGGCAGTAATAATCACATCAAAGAGCTCGGATTGTTTGACCGGTTTCGTGAGGTATTCTGAGATACCCAACCGGCGACAGCGAGCGACGTCGTCAGGCATTCCAGCCGACGTTAACATAATGATTTTGAGGTTCGCGTAGCGACGGTCCTTATGGATCTTCTCGGCCACTGCAAATCCATCCAGGTCCGGCATATGTCCGTCTAGTAACGCGACGGCAAATGGTTGGCTTGTGCGAAGAGAGTCCTCCAGCTTGCCGAGGGCGGCTGCGCCGCTCTCGACAGCAACGGGACGCATATGCCAGTTGGTGAGCACCTCTTCGAGGATACGACGGTTGGTTGCGTTGTCGTCTGCGACTAGGATCGGCAAATCAGCCAAGGTGCGTGAGGTCGACAGCGACTCAGTTCCAGGCTTCTGAATCTCGAAACGTGCGGTGAAGATGAATGTACTACCGAGGCCTGGTTGGCTTTTCACTGAGATACTGCCGCCCATAAGCTTCACCAACTGCGCTGAGATGGCCAAGCCCAGACCGGTTCCTCCGTAGCGTCGCGTCGTTGAACTGTCAGCTTGCGAAAACGCTTCGAAGATGAGTCCTTGCTTGTCCGCTGGTATACCGATCCCTGTGTCGGTGACTGAAAAGCGCAATTGAATGTCGCCATTGCACCGCAACCCCACCTGGACGCCCAGCACAACTTCTCCGTGCTCCGTAAACTTGATAGCGTTGCCCACCAAATTCACTACGATTTGACGTAGTCGCAACGGATCGCCGACCAGCGCGTCGGGCACATCCGTATTAATGTGACACGCCAATTCAATGCCCTTTTGGTGGGCCCGAGGAGCCAAAACACGCATACTGTCTTCGAGTGCATCACGTAGGTTGAACCCGACACGATCGAGTTGCAACTTGCGGGCTTCGATCTTAGAGAAATCGAGAAGATCGTTGATCAGCGTAAGCAACACGTTAGCTGAGTTTTGAATGGCGTCTAGATACTCCCGCTGTTCGCGTGTGATGCGGGTTGCGAGTACTAGTTCAGTCATGGGGATCATTGCATTCATCGGCGTCCGAATCTCATGACTTATGTTGGCGAGAAACTCGCTCTTGGCGCGAGTCGCTTCTTCCGCTCTCGTTCGGGCTGATTCCAAATCCCGTGCATAAACCCGCAGTGCGTCTTCGGCTTCCATGCGCTCGATGAATTGACCCATCTGGCTGCCGATAGCGCTTATCATTTCCAGCAGTCTGGCGTCGGGTTTTTGGATTTGGTGGCTAAAGAATTCGAGTACACCTAGAACTTCACTTCCGAGAAGGATTGGAAATCCGAATGCCGCGTGCAGGTCTTCCTGAGCGGCAATCGGAGAGCGTGGAAAGTTTGGGTCTCGAGTTACGTCTTCTATCCAAACGGGCGCTGCTTGCGACCAGACTCGGCCCGGCAGGCCCACGCCTAGAGCGAATGTGCGAGAGCGAGTCTCCCGGTCGAACTCCCTAACTTCTGTTGACCCACCATGCCAGCTCTCCACGCAATGCAACAGGCTGCGTTTTGAGTCAAGCCTCCAAATGGATCCCACGGACCAGTCGAGGCTTTGGCAGATAGCTTGTAGAATCTGCGGCGTAGCTTTGGCCAGGGATGGTGCCTCGGCAAGCACGCGTGTGACCGCGTGCTGTGCAGCCAAACGCGCTTCTTCGCACTTTCGATCCGTAAGATCTACGCCGACCGCGTAAATCAGGCCTCTTTCAGGGTGAACAACGGCCGACCAGAGCAGCCATCTGAAAAACCCGTTTTTACAAAGGTAGCGGTTCTCGAAGGAAATTGTGCTGCGCCCGGATGCGACGTGCGAGGCCTCCGCAACCGTGGCCTCTCGATCTTTAGGGTGGACAAAGTCCAGGTAGGGGCGAGAGAGCAGCTCTTCCTGGCTGTAGCCGAGTGTTGTTTCCCAGGCAGGATTGACATACTTGAAGTAGCCATCAACGCCGGCGATACATAACAAGTTTAGCGACAGGTCGGCAAACGCGCGAAAATCGTCTTCTGTCGGCGGATGGAAACCGGATGGCGTGCTCACTGCTCCACGATTCAAGTTTTCAAATCCGGATCACGCACTCATTGTGGTACAAGGAAAGGATTCGTGCAACCTCGCAGGTCCAGAGCGGTTGCTGCGATCTCCTTCGGTTGACCTGTCGGTCCGATGGAAGTAGCATTCGGGCACAGTACCGGCTTTTCCGAGGCTAATCAGATAAGGTAATCGCATGGACGACACCCAGCCCCCAGCAAGAATCCTTGTCGCCGACGACGATCGCACGACGCGCTTTGCCATCTCCAGCATGCTGAAGAATGCCGGATATGTAGTCACTGCGGTGAAGGACGGTGCAGAGGCGTTACGTTATATCCAAAAGAATAGTTTTGATCTGGCCTTTCTAGACATCTGGATGCCGAAGCTAACCGGCCTTGAGGTTCTTGCCCGGATTCGCGCGGGGGCGTCCCATCCCAAAATTGTGATCATGACATCCGACAATACGCCGGAAACCTTGCTGCGTGCTGTACGTGAGCAGGCGTATGAATACTTGACGAAGCCCTTTCCACCAAAAGAAGCCGTGGAGGTTGCACAGCGAGCGTTGAAGAGTGATGCCTCTCCACCTATTGAAATCATATCCGCCAAACCTCATTGGTTGGAGCTGCTCATTCCGTGCACACGTGAAGCAGCCGAACGCATTCAATCGTTTCTCGTGAAGTTAGAAACCGATCTTTCCGATGATCTGCGCAATACAATTGCGGTGGCGTTCCGGGAACTGCTGCTCAACGCGGTGGAGTGGGGAGGGCAGCTGGATCCAAATCGCAAGGTACGAATTGCTTACGTACGCTCCTCGCGCATGCTCCTATATCGCGTGGCAGACCCTGGATCTGGTTTCAGCTTCGAGAATTTGACTCATGCCGCAGTGGGTCAACCGGAGGAGCAACCTATTGCGCACATGGCGGTGCGCGATCAGCTCGGCATACGCCCGGGCGGATTTGGCATAGCAATGACTCGGGCCATAGCCGATGAGCTGCTGTACAACGAAGCACAAAACGAGGTTATTTTCATTAAGTACCTAAACTAGGTAATCAGCGGGTTTCAGCCAGTTGCACTCGGATTGTCCGCGGCCAGGGCATCGATCGTGAGACGTTCAGGAAGGCGATCAGTCTCCAGAACGGTGAAGGCCAAACGAGCGCGACGAACCGCGGTATGACAGCGAGGAGCCTGCGCGAACCGTTGAGGAGGTTTCGGACAACCGCTCACTTCCGTATTTGTTTTCTGCTCAAACCCACGACAACCAGCGTGAGGACACTTGCAAGCAAAAAAACCACACCTGTGCAACCCAGGGTACGGGGATGAAAAACAGCAGGTCGAGGTCGAAGAGAGAGGTGGGCCAACGTATCATGGCCCAGAGACCGGCATAGTAGCTGATATCCCACAAAGGGAATGTCCACAAGAAAACAGCGCGCCGCTCCCTGGCTTTGCTAGCCGCGAGCAGGGCAACACCGACCAGCATGACAATTGTGGCGGACTCGCGCAGCAGGTAGACGGTCGGCAAGCTTTGAGGAACTTGGTCGATGAGCAGCGTTTCCGGCTGGGTTGCTCTCGCGAGACTCTGCACCTCCGATAGCGTTCCCGTGTAGCCCGGCAGCAGACCAGCAGCCGCACTCAGGTCAACCGCCACCGCAGTTCCCACGAAACCGAAAGATACCGCGAAGATGGCGCCGAAAAGCTGTTGTCGCCCAGGAACCTGGATGCCCCTCTTTCTCCAGGCGAAGTACAGAGCCAACGGGATGAACAGCAGGAGGCTGACCCACAACGGGCGCGCCAGAAGCCGAAATTGTCCCATGATCTGGGGACCGTATACCTACCAAAGAGACTCTAGTGAGTATGAGACGCGTGGATCCTATGGCACCCAAGGGGTAATCGCAATCACTCTGAGAGGACTGCCGGATCCACCGGCAATCTTCAGAGGCGCCGCAATGACAATAGCGCCTGTCGGCGCAAGCTGGTCAAGATTGCACAGGCTCGCCAACCCGAACTTTCCACTGCCGTGCATCAGGTAGTGGTTGGGGAAAGGTGGATCGAAAGTGGCGGCTTGGCCGGCGTCGGTTCCGACTGTCTCTACTCCTACGCCCAGAACATCGCGCTCCTTAGCGAGGAACGCAGACGTTTCCTTCGCGAATCCGGGGGTGTGCGGTCCATTCGCTCTTGCGTTGATGTAATCCTTTGGGTCCCTCTTCTTCGACCAGTCTGTGCGCAGCAGGACCCATGCCCCCGCTGGAATCCGTCCGTGCTGCTGTTCCCACTGGTGAATATGATCAGGCGTTAGCAAGTAGTCTGCATTTTTCGCCACCTCCGCGCTGATGTCGATCACACACGCCGGCCCCACAAACTTCTTCGGAGGAATACGATCGACGGTATTGTCGGGGAGATCTTTGCCCGAGATCCAATGAACAGGAGCATCGAAATGCGTGCCCGTATGTTCGCCAGTTTCGAAGCCGTTCCAATACCAGGCTGGGCCGCGATCGTCATACCGCGATAGTTCCCATATTTTGAACGCTGGAGTGTTATTCCACTGTGGCGGCAGCGGCAGCAAAGGGGTCTGCGGGCTCAAGGGCTGAGTCAAATCGATGATTCGTAAGCTTCCACTGTTGAGTTCTTCGAGCAGCATGCTCAGCGCGCTACACATCGGGCCTGCCTCCACACAACGGATTTGTCGCTGATTTCGTTTAATGCTGTGTCAATGACTGAATGTACCTTTGAAATTGAAAGCGATTTTCGAGCAGGGACAAGTCGGTGACGTACCCAGACGGACCACTGGCTTCCACTTTTGAGATTATGGTAGTCAGTTCCTTGCGGTGAGGGGCTTCACGCACCGCAATTTTGAAATTCTCGACGTCGCGCACGGTGACGACTCGCGGGATTCCGGCGGACCGAGCGACACCTTCCAAGTCGGTGCCAGTGCTCGTAGCTGTTGGAAAACCACCCACCGAGAGTAAGCTCTCGTTGTCGAAAACAACGTGGGTCAGATTCTTTGGGCGATAACGCGCCATCGTGGTTAGACTTCCCAAGTTCATTAAGAGCGAGCCGTCACCGTCAAAAACAATCACGCGTTGATTGGGCAGGCACAACGCCAGTCCCAAGCCCGTCGAAGACGCCAGTCCCATCGCGTGTTGGAGATAGAAGAAATTGGGGCGGTGTCCCAGAGACTGCAGTTCCGCAGCAACCGCTCCCATGATCGTAACGACGAGATAGTCTTCAAGCTCCGAGTACACCGAACGAAGACAATCAAGGCGCAGCATCACTCTTCCCACATCAGGTCGCGCGCCAAAAGAATGGCGACGGGTTGCAGGCTGCTTTCCGCCAAGGTTTGCGCATCGCGAATTCGTTTTTTGACGGTTTCGATGCTATCCAGAAAGAAATAAGGGATTCCCAGGGCCCGCAAGACCGGTTCGGTCACGTTGCCGCCCTGCGTCTGCCACGGATCTCTTTCTCCAAACGAACCGCGATAACTGATTAGCATCAGAAGTGGAATCTTGTATAGATGCGCAAAAGAGACAATGCCGTTGATGGAGGCGAGGAAACCATGATTCTGCATCAGCATCGCTGACTTGACCCCCGCAAAGTACGCTCCCGCGGAGATGCCGACCGCCTCCTCTTCCTTGGCCAATCGTAGCAGAGTCATCTCAGGATCTTCGTCCGTCATCCGGATCAAATGCACGAGCCAGGTCTCGGGCAGCGCCGACACCAACCGAATGCCGCACTCCTTCAGCGCCTCGAAGATCAGTTTCGAGTTTGCAAGAGATACCGGCATCTTGCTGCTTTCGCTTTGATCCGCCTACCTGGAAAAGAAAGACGGACATATTCTAGCTTACGAAGTGAATCGTGCTCTTGACTGGGCGTGCAGCGCGGTAATAGCTTGACGAAGGTCGTCTCACAAAGCCGCTATACCGCCCTCCGGACGGGCAGGAGCAAAGGTTTGCTGGTGAAGTCTCCAAGCGTTCTAAACGGCGAGAATCCATCTGGAGGATCGTCCAACTTTCCCGTTGAAACCGTGCGTGCCGCCTTCCCAGCGTTGAGCCGAAAACCGGAATTCATGTTTTTTGATAATGCAGCCGGGGCGCAGGTGCCGCAAGCCGTGCTCGACGTCATCAATCACCATCTGCTCGACTGCAATGTGCAGAGAGGGGGGCGTTACGCGAAGAGTCGTGCAGTGGACGAGACGATCCAACGCGCCCGGCAAAGCGTGGCGGACCTGGTGAACGCGCGTGATGCGACTGAAATCGCGTTTGGCATGAACGCCACGTCCTTCATTCGCCTGGTAAGTTTGGCGATCGGGCAGACGCTCGGCCAGCGCAACGAGATCGTCGTCACCGACATGGACCACGCGGCCAACGTCACCACCTGGCTGGCGCTGGAGCAAAATGGGGCGAAGGTTGTCTGGTGGAAGATGCGGGAGAATGCGAACCTGCATGTCGACGATCTAGCCCCTCTGGTATCGCCCGCAACCCGGCTGGTGGCGTGTACTCTCACTTCGAATGCGATTGGGTCCATCGTAGATGTCGCCGCGGCGGCGAAAGTGGCGCACTCCGTAGGAGCTGAAATCTTCCTCGATGCCGTCCATTTTGGTCCACACGGTGCAATCGATGTGCAGGCATTCGAGTGCGACTACCTGGTTTGTTCGGGCTACAAGATATTTGGTCCCCACATGGGATTCCTTTGGGGGCGCCGCGAACTGCTGCAACAACTGCCGACCTTCCGCGAGGATTTCATCCCCGATGAGCCGCCGGCGAAGATCGAAGCAGGCACTTTCATCTACGAAAATGTGGCCGGTATGGATGCTGCGGTGCAATACCTGGAAAGCCTGGGCAGAACCGATCGGGAAGAACCGAGGCGCACTCGTCTGGAACGCGCTCTTGCATCCATTCGCACTTACGAAGAAACCTTATCGATTGAGATGCTCAGAGTCCTGCACGACTTGGGTGCAGTGATCTACGGCATAACGAATGGGGACCGAATCCGGGAGCGCGTGCCGACTTTATGCTTCAACTTGCCCAATATTTCCGCGATGAGAGTCACGGAAGAACTCGCCAAGCGAGGTATAGGCGTGCGGGATGGCCACATGTATTCGCCGCGGCTCATGCGTCGCCTGGGGCTGGCCCCAGAGACGGGTGCGGTCCGGGCGTCACTGGTGCACTACAATACGCTGGCCGAAATACAGAATTTTGCAGGTGCACTGGCAGAGATCAGAATGTCATGCTGACCGACTCACAAATTAACGAAATTCGTTCCCGCTTCCGCATTTTCGATCGCAAAATCTACCTCAATACCTGCTCGCAAGGCCCGTTGTCCGACGCCGTGGAAGCCGGCTTTGAAGACTACTTGGCAAGCTGGCATGAACAGGGCTCACCGTGGGAGCGCTGGATTGAGCATTACGAAGCCGCGCGCGACGCATTCGCGCAATTCATCAACGCCATCCCCGACGAAGTTGCCATCGTCACCAGCGTTTCTGCGGGCATCAACAGCATCGCCAGCGCTCTGAATTTCCGCCAACGGCCGAAAGTCGTGATGGGCGAATTCGAGTTTCCCACCATGGGTCACGTCTGGCTGGGACAACGTGTCCGGGGAGCCGAAGTGCAGTTTGTGAGCGCTGAAGGCAACCGCATCCCCAACGCTCGTTATGAAGAGGCAATCGACCGTCAGACGCTCATCGTGCCGCTCACCCATGTCTGCTTCAAGAACGGATTTCGCTCGGAAGTAAGTGCCATCACCCAAATCGCCCACGGCTGTGGCGCTTTCGTGATGCTCGACGATTACCAGGACTGCGGCACCCGCTCAGTGGACGTGAAGGCCATGGACCTGGACTTTTATCTGACTGGAACTCTCAAGTATCTGCTTGGACCTCCTGGGCTCGCCTTTCTATACGTTCGCAAGGAACTCATTTCAACCTTGGCCCCTTCGGTGACCGGGTGGTTCGCGCAGACCAATCCGTTCACCTACAATCCGCAACATTTCGAACTCTCCCCGACCGCTCGCAGATTCGAGTCGGGAACGCCGTCCGTACCGAATGTCTACGGAGCCGTGCCGGGCTTCCAACTCTTGCAGAAAATCGGCGTGGACGATGTTGGACTTCACATTAGAAGCCTGACGCAAAAGCTTTTGCAGTCTGCCAGCGAGATGGGCATCGTCGCCAAAACTCCAGCCGACAGCACCGGACCGCTCGTCGTGCTGCAATCCAAAGATTCCACCTTATTGGTGCAGAAGCTTGCGGAAAGCGGAATCGTCGCCTCGAACCGCTACGATGGATTGCGGATTTCCTTGCATGTGTACAACACAACGGACGACGTAAACGCGGTGACGGAGGTCCTGAAGAAGAATATCCATCTCATGGTGCCTGCCCTGGCCGTGGCCCGCCATGACTGATCCGCAGGCCACAGGGATTACGGCCGAGGCGCAGTCATCGCGGCAGGTCGAGGGCCTTCACCGCCGTCTCAGCCAAAGACAGCTCACCATGATGGCAATCGGTGGCGCCATCGGGGTCGGACTGTTTCTGGGCAGCAGCGTGACCATCCGACTCGCCGGACCCGCGGTGATCGTTTCTTATCTGCTGGGAGCCGGAATCGCTCTGATCATGGCCTATGCCCTGGCGGAAATGGCGGTTCTCCAACCTGTGGCCGGCGCATTCGGCGTTTATGCTGAAACCTACCTCAATCGCTGGGCCGGATTTACAGTGCGCGCTACTTACGGTGCGGCCCAGATTATCGCAATCGGCGCAGAAGTGACCGCGGCCGGCATCTACATTTCCTTTTGGTTTCCGAATGTTCCGCAATGGATAGGGGTGGTGTGCGTCTCAGCGGCTCTGGTGGCGCTTAACGCCTTGAAGGTCAACCGTCTGGGAGAGTTCGAATATTGGTTTGCCATGATTAAGGTGGCTGCTATCCTCTCGTTCATCTTTGTCGGAATCTACTTGATTTTTGGAAATGGCTCCCGCGGTGCAACCGGCTGGGCCAACCTGACGCAACACGGTGGGTTCTTGCCGGCAGGATGGAAAGGGGTCTGGTTGTCGCTGACCATTACCCTGACGAGTTATATGGGAGTGGAAATCATCGCAGTAACAGCAGGCGAGGCGGAGCATCCGGAAGTGACTATCCCGCGTGCGATGCGCAGCATTGTCTGGCGGCTCATTCTGTTCTATGTGGCGGCCATCGCGATCATGGTGGCCATGGTGCCCTGGAACCAGTCCAGCAAGTCTTCCGGCGTTTCTGGCAGCCCGTTTGTTGCCGCGTTTGTCGCAGTACGCCTCCCCTTCGCTGCGGCCATCATGAATTTCGTGGTACTGACCGCAGCGCTTTCCAGTGTGAATACGAACCTCTATCTGTCAACCAGAATGCTTTACTCTCTCGGTCGGGAAGGTTATGTCCCGCGGTGGATGGGCAAAGTTAGCCACAATGGTGTCCCACATCGCGCGCTCCTGGCGTCAACCGCCGGGATTATCGCCGCCATCCTTTTGGCTATCTTTGCCCCGAAGAACGCTTTCCTCATGTTGTATGGAGCCGCAGTCGCGGGGATGCTGTTTGTCTGGTTAGTGATTCTCAGAACCCATCTGCGATTTCGTAAGACCCTCACACACGAGCAATTGCTGCGCTTGCCCATGCGTTTGCGAGCACATCCATTATTTACGTTGGCCGGACTTCTATTAATCATCGCCATCGCCATTACCACTTTCTTCGTCGACGGATTGCAATGGTCCGTCCCGGCATTCTTTGTTTTTCTGGTCTTGATCTCGCTTCTATATCTGCGCATCAGGCTGCAAGAAACGTCAGGAGAGTAAGGAAATGCCTGAACCAATCGAGGAGATGCATTCCGCGCTCCGGAGGCGATTCAAAGGCGATCTGCTGCGGCCCGAGCAGCATGGTTACGACGATGCGTGTGCCATTTGGAACGGCATGGTCGCGAAGAAGCCGGGACTCATCGCACGCTGTGTGGACGTCGGCGATGTGCAGAACGCGGTCCAGATCGCCTCGGCCGCCGGAATTCTCACAGCTGTCCGGTGCGGCGGTCATAGTCTCGCTGGCTTCAGTACCTGCGATGGCGGTCTTGTAATCGACCTCTCGAGGATGCGCCAAGTCACTGTGGATTCCTATGGACGCCGCGCCAATTTCGCCGGCGGTTGTCTGCTCGGATCGATTGACAAGGCAACCCAGCAAGCGGGCCTGGTCTTTCCCTCCGGTGTTGTCTCGCACACCGGAGCTGCTGGATTGGTGCTGGGCGGAGGAACGGGATGGCTCACTCGACGCTTCGGTTTGTCCTGCGACAATGTCGAAGGTTTTACCCTCGTCACCGCCGATGGCTCGATCCTACGCTCGAACTCACGCGAGAACCCGGACTTGTTTTGGGCCCTGCGCGGAGGCGGCGGCAACTTCGGGGTTGTCACAGAATTCGAAGTGACACTTCATCCACTCGCCTCAGTAACGCTTGCCCAAGGATTGTGTTGCGAGGCCGACATTCGCCGGCTCCTTGAACTCTGGAGAGATTTCATGGCGGATGCGCCAATTAATCTGAAGTGGAATATCGATCTGCGCCTTGCACCAAACGAGAAGGAAGTACCCATTGACCTCCGTGGACGTCCGGTGGCGAGCAGCTCCTTGGTGTGGACCGGCTCTCCCGAAGCCGCGGACAAATATTTGCAGCCCGTCCTTGCAATGTGTAGTCCGAATTCTGTAAACAACCGTGTTGTTTCCTTCATTCATCTGCAAACAATGGCAGATTCATTCTTCCCCCACGGCCAGCGCTACTACACAAAATCGGGCTATTTCACCTATCTCGACGATGCCACGATCGATCGCCTGCTGGAAGCGGTTGTTTCACTCCCGTCGGTGGAAACTCAAATTGAGCTTGCCTATCTGGGTGGCGCCGCGTCTCAGGTTCCCGCCAGCGAAACGGCGTTCGGAGATCGCAGCGCTCCTTTTATCATGAATCTCCTGGCGAACTGGTCTGAAGCTTCCGCCGATGATGCCCACATCTCATGGGTTCGCGGACTATTCAACAAGCTTCGGCCGGCAATGAAACCCGGTGTGTATGTAAACTTCATGAGCGGCGACGAGCAGGATCGCGTCCCTGAGGCTTATTACGAACGATGGGACCGCATGGTTGCTGTCAAGACGCACTACGATCCGCACAACTTCTTCAGGTTGAATCAGAATGTTCCACCCAGGTAGACCAGTCGAGCAAAACAGCCGATGGATTGTATATAGCCAACTTGGATTCAGTGCGATGCTACGCAAACTTGATTGCCTGGTGGACGAAGCGGAATGAATCCGGAACGCATGTTCTACGGCGGTGACGCAAGCCAGTTTTTCGAACTGTGGTATCCCGAACAGGCGGTGGCCGGCTTCGCGGTTTTCATCCATGGCGGCTTCTGGCGGGCGAAGTACGACCTCAGCCACGCGAATCCATTTTGCGCCGCGTTGGCGGCGCGGGGTGTAATGACGGCTAACCTCGAGTATCGGCGGGTAGGCCAGCCAAGCGGTGGTTGGCCTGGCACGTTCGAAGACGTTGTGGCTGGCCTCAAAGCTGCAATCGAACATCTTGGCCGCGGGCCCGTCGTAGTCGGCCATTCTGCTGGAGGACATCTGGCTCTACGGCTGGCCAGCGAAGCAGTCCCTCTGAACTCAGTGGTGGCCCTTGCTCCTGTAGCCGACCTGCGGTTTGCCTATGAGTTGAATCTCAGCAATGGTGCAGTCGTGGGATTCCTGGGCGGGACTCCCGAAGTGATTCCCAGCCGCTACGATGAAGCTTGCGCCAGTTTGCATACTTCGTGGGCGCGCCGTGTCATCGTGCATGGGACGAAAGACGAAGACGTTCCGATCGACATCACACGGGCATTTATGCGGGCACGACAATACGACTCTGAACCTCCTAGTCTGCTCGAGATCCGGGATGCCTTCCACATGGATTTGATTGATCCCAACTCGCCCGCGGGCTTAACCGTGATCGATCTTGTAACTCGGCTCGCGCGAGAGTGAGCCATGCGGGCCCTCACGGTGATTTCACTTTAGGGCCGCGAACAAACGCTCGACGAAGCGTTGCACGTCCCGGTAGGTGTTATAGAGCGGCACGGGTGCTACGCGCAGTATGTCCGGCTCGCGCCAGTCGCACAGAGTTCCTCGCTCGACCAACCGGTCGCAGATGGAACGTCCGCCGTGCCCTATGCGAATGGAGAGCTGCGCTCCCCGGCGGTCGGGTTGGCGTGGCGTGAGCACGGCAAACTCCCTCGTCTGATGCTGATCGAGCAGGAACTCCAGATAGCCGGTCAACGACTCGCTTTTCTCGCGAAGCTGTTGCATACCCGCGGCGGCAAAAATTTTCAACGAAGCTCGCAACGGCGCCATCGACATAATCGACGGATTGCTCAACTGCCATCCCTCGGCTCCGGGCATGGGTCGGAAGTGCGGCGCCATGAGAAACCGGGTCTCCTGGTCATGTCCCCACCATCCGGCGAAGCGAGGAAGATCGAAGGCGCGTGCGTGCCGTTCGTGGACGTAACATCCGCCCACGCATCCCGGACCACCGTTGAGGTATTTGTAGTTGCACCAGACGGCGAAGTCGACGTCCCAATCGTGCATTCGAACCGGCACATTCCCTGCCGCATGAGCGAGATCAAATCCCACAATGCAACCCTGCGCGTGTCCGGCTTGCGTTATGGCCTTCATGTCGAACAGCTGGCCCGAGGCGTAGTTCACTCCGCCCAGCAGCACCAGTGCGATCTCGGTACCTTCGCGTTCAAGCAGCGCATCGATGTCTTCTGGCCGGATGCTCGCCTCACCCAGACGGGGTGTGAGCTCGATCAGCGAGGTTGCAGGATCGAATCCATGAAATCGAAGCTGCGATGAGAAGGCGTACTGGTCAGAAGGAAAAGCTCCAGCCTCGACCACGATCTTATGGCGCTGCGGCGTGGGACGGTAGAACGACACCATCATCAGGTGGAGGTTCACCGTGAGCGAATTCATTACCGCCACTTCGAGTGGCTTTGCGCCAACGATTCCGGCCATGTTTTCGGTCAGCAGGCGGTGGTACGGCATCCAGAGA
>Ga0306920_100005525_pt1 | contig 16360 bp, 16 predicted proteins | sample flu12Cox44000170_FD_204666 | JGI IMG/M metagenome (GOLD analysis project Ga0306920, IMG submission 204666) | Lab enrichment of tropical soil microbial communities from Luquillo Experimental Forest, Puerto Rico - flux4day.12C.oxic.44.000.170 (v2)... | ecosystem: Environmental > Terrestrial >... | reverse complement strand
GCAGTAAACTCAGTGGGCGCTTCGAGGATTTTTGGGAACGCCGCTCCGATCAGATGAAGGTTGCCGCATGACCTCATCCCACAAATCTGACGTGCGCCCTCTTCTGCCAGCCAGCTTGCTTTCACCGTTCGCGTGGATTAACCTGATCTGTCCGTTAAATTCACCGAGGACGCCCCACGACTGCGGCGGATCACTCTGAGCGTCTAAGCACCGTGACCCGTCTCAAGAGTCGGCGTCGATCTATATTTATAAGGAGGCACGATGTCAACGTCAACCGCTGCAAAAGGAGGAGTCATGCCGTTTTCCCTTCCCGCCTTGCCGTACGCTTCTGACGCCCTGGAGCCTTCCATTGACAAGATGACGATGGAAATCCACCACGGCAAGCATCACGGGACCTACGTCACCAATCTCAATAAAGCCTTGGAGTCGGCGCCGGAGCTGGCCTCGAAGAGCATCGAGGAACTCCTGGCCAACAACTGTGCCATCGTTCCAGAGAGTGTGCGTACGGCCGTACGGAACAACGGCGGCGGCCACATTAACCACTCCATGTTCTGGCAAATCATGGGACCCGGCAAAGGCGGCCAACCGAAGGGGAAGGTCGCCGACGCCCTTAAGAGTACCTTCGGAGGCTTCGATCAGTTCAAGGAGAAGTTCACCGCCGCCGCCACAGGACGCTTTGGTTCTGGCTGGGCATGGCTGGTCAGGGTCGCGGGGGGCAAGCTGGAAATCTATTCCACCCCCAATCAGGACAGCCCGGTGATGGAAGGCAAGTATCCCGTTATGGGCCTGGACGTCTGGGAGCACGCCTACTACTTGAAATACCAAAACCGCCGGCCGGAATACATCGCTGCCTGGTGGAATGTGGTGAACTGGGACGAGATCGAAAACCGGTTTACCAGCGGGAAATAAGGGGACAGAAAACTTGATGGCGCACGCCAATGCGCCCTGGCGTTTCGGGCATCATGCGCCCGGAGGTGCCTTTTTCCGGGCTAAAGCTCGACACAGGCTTTCATCCGGAGGAAGCTCCGGTGCTAAGAAGCCTTCAGCAGCGCCCGCTCGACGGCTTTGGGTAACGCAACCATCAGGAAATTGCGCGCGGGATAAAGATAATCCTCTCCGCTTTCGTCAACAACCCGCAGTCGCCGTCCTGGGCAGCTTCTTCGTCGCGCAAGACCGGTAGATCTTGTGCAGCTCAAGAAAAGCTGGGTAGCCGGAATTATCAATGCAGACAGCAAACTGCCGGGGCTGGCTTTTGCGCTTTCTTCTTTGTCTTCATCCCTCAACGTATCGCTTGCTAGTCAACTTAGTGGCCGCCCACGCTGCGTGTTCGCGAACCACAGGGTCTTCGTGGGTGCAGGTCCTTTGCAACCATGGTAGAAACCTGCGGTCGCCTGAATTCCCCATGGCCACGCACAGGTTCCGCACCCATCCCCGGTAGGTGGCTCGCTTGATCGGGGAGTGCGCAAACAGCCGACGGAACTCTTCCTCTGTCAGCGAGGCGAGTGACTCGAGAGGCGGATTGAGCAGCGAAAAGCCAGGGGTTGGGGGCCGGGGACCGGGAGCCGGTGAGGAACCGGCGGTCGAGCACTGGGGCTCGGGGGGCACTGAAGGTGCCTCAGGTTCATTGCTCTGGCCAAACTCTCCCACGGTCACCTGCATGGGCTGAAACTCAGGTGACTCCGTCGTCGCAACGCGCCTTGGCTGATGGCTGAGGGCTGAAAGCTGATCGCTGTCCTGCAATCGACCACCGACAACTGAAACCTGTTGACTGTACTTCGCGTTCCAAGGACACACATCCTGGCAGATATCGCAGCCGAACACGTTGGCGCCCATCCCCTCACGGAACTGGGCCGGAATGGACCCTTTGAGCTCGATAGTGAAATAGGAGATGCACCGCGTTGCATCCATGACATAGGGCTCTACCAGAGCGCCGGTGGGGCAGGCTTCAAGACACCGCGTGCACGAACCGCAGCGGTCGGGGGCAGGCAGGTCGGGCTCGAGTTCGAGACTGGTCAGGATCACGCCAATGAAGAACCACGAACCCTTCCGCTCGTTAATCAGGCAAGTGTTCTTGCCCGTCCAGCCGATGCTGGAGAACCGAGCGAAAGCGCGCTCCACGACGGGCCCGGTGTCAACGTACACCCGCGTCTCCACTCCCGGCGCCAGGGCTTCAATGGCAGCGCGCAACTTTTCCAACTTCGCGCGCACGATAGCGTGGTAATCCTCGCCCCAGGCGTAGCGGGAGATCCACGCCCGCGGACACTCGCCCGCGTGTTCGTTGTCCGTTGTCCCTTGTCGTTTCGGGGCTCGGGGTTCGGCGTCCGGGATTCGGGAAGGTGCCCCGAAGCCCGAATGCCGAAACCCGAGTCCCGACTCTTCTGACTCTTGACCCTCGACCTTCGACTTTTGACTTTCTTCGGTAGAGTAGGGTAGAGGCGTGTTGTAGACCAGTCCCACGCAGACCACCGAATTCGCCGAGGGCAGGATGAGACGCGGGTCGTCGCGCTTGGGGTTCCGAAGGTAGCGCATCTCTCCGCCGAATCCACGCGCGACCCATTCGCGCGCGAACTCGAGATCCTTCCAGACGGCGAGAGGCGCGATGCCGGCCAGGTCAAAGCCCACTTCGAGGGCGCGTTGTTTCAGGGTTGCTGACAGACTCATCTTTGACATGATACAACTTCATCGGGAGAGTCGCTGTCGAGGAGCCGAGCCGGTGTCGGTGAATGAATGAACCTTCTAAGGCTCGAACACCGCCGTTGAAGGAACTCGCGTGATATCCAGGTCGTTGCGGCCAGCGGCCCAGAACGCTGCGTCGCTCAAGCTCTGGAGCGTAAGCGACCTAGGGGCGCCGGGTGGGCGACCTACGCGCGGCGGTCCGCCGGTCCGCCTAGGCGTCATTGGCATGGGGACCGTGGGCACCGGGACCATCAAGGTGCTGACGGAGCACGCGCGCGAAGTGGAGCGGCGGCTCGGTTGTCGGCTCGAGCTCAAGACCGTCTGCTCGCGAAACATTCACAAGAAAGATCTCTCTTGGTTGCGCCAGCCGGTGGGAGTTACGCGGGACTGGAAGGCGGTGGTCCGAGATCCAAACGTGGACATCGTCGTGGAGCTGGTGAGCGAGACCGCTACAGCGCGCGCCATCGCCTGGGCGGCACTGGACAACCGAAAGCATCTCGTGACCGCCAACAAGGAGCTCGTGGCGGAGCACGGCGTGGAGCTTGTGGGAAGGGCGGGGGCGGCAGGGGTCAACCTGGGAATCGAGGCCTGCGTGGCGGGCGGCACCCCACTCTTGCACGCCATCCGGGAGGGTCTGGCCGGCGAGCATTTCAGCGCCGTGTTCGGCATCTTGAACGGGACCACGAACTACATCCTGACCGAAATGGAGCGCCGCGGGTGCACGTTTGCCGAGGCGCTGGCGGAGGCGCAGTGCGCCGGTTACGCCGAGCCCGACCCCAGCAAGGACGTGGAGGGTTACGACGCGCGCTACAAGATCGCTATTTTGGCCATGCTTTGCTTCGGGCAGGCGGTGCGCGTGGACCAGATCCCCGTCCAGGGCATCACCCGCATCGACCGGGTGGACTTCTCCTACGCCCGGCGGCTGGACCACGTTATCCGCCTCATCGCCGGTGCGCGCCGCGGGCAGCGCGGGCGCCTGGAGATTTTCGTTCGGCCCATGATGATTCCACACCGCTCCCCCCTTGCCGGCGTGCTGGGTTCGATCAACGGTATCCTTCTGATGGGCAACAAGGGCGGCAACACGATGATCCAGGGGCGTGGAGCGGGCGGCGAGCCCACCGGTGTGGCGGTGCTCTCTGACGTCGTCCAGATTGCCCGAGCCCTGGTTGCGGGCGGAGCCGGGATCACTCCACTAGGCTATACGACGTGGCATCCGGCCAGGATCGCCTCCACGGGAGAGAATCTCCTCCGGTCCTACCTGCGCCTGGTGGTGCGGGACCGCCCCGGCATTCTGGCGCAGGTGTGCGGCATCCTGGCCAAGCACCGGATCAACATTGACTCGGTGCTGCAGGAGCCCTGCCCCTCCAAGAAGCGTCTGCCTTTTGTGATGACGCTGGAACCTACGCGGGAGAAGCTTATCGCTCGCGCCGTGTCCGCGATCGCACGGCTGCGCTTTCTTGCCGAGGCGCCTTTGATGATGCCTTTTGCCGACCTGCCCTAAGGAATACGCTTGCTTCAACCGGACAGGAGGTTAATGGAATTTGGCGCTTGACTTTCGCGGTGGCGCAGCTAAGATGTTTCCACTTCATCTTCGGAATGACAGCGTTGGGGGAGCTGAAGTTGTTGTACCGAAGAATCGACAGAGATCACCACGAGGAGACCAAGGAGGTCAAGAACATTCTGATCCGGCGCGGTAACGAATGGCACGCTCCTGACCGGATGGTGCTGAACGCGAGGCACATCATTTTGATCGAGCCGGTGGGGCCCAACTCCAAAGTGGCCGAGCTGATCGCCCAGGACAAGACTCAAGTGCGGAAGCCGGACTGAAGCCGTCCAACCAAGGCCGGAAACCTGACCTCGTGACGAAGTCAGGCTGACTAGGCAATGGCTTGGCCTTGACATCAGGTTTCGGTCCGGCGTTCAGGGGTAGCGCAGAGTTCTGGCTTTTCGAACTCTGCCCTTCGACTTCGCTCAGGGCCGTGCGCTTGTCGAACAGCGGTTCTTCCTCCAGACAAGCCGCAGACTTTCTGAGAAGCGAAAGTCTGAGCTACCCAGTCGTTGCAGGCTCACTCAAGCTGTCCGAGGGATCGAGCCCACGCTGTCGATCAGCCGATCGACCTCATCCTGCGTGGTATAGCAAGCGCATCCCGCCCGCACGAGCCCCTCGGGCTGCAGACCGAGGCGGTGCACAACGGTCGCGGCATAAAAGTCCCCGTGTGACAAGAACAAGCCTCGCTCAGCGAGACACTGGGCCACTTTGGTGGAGGTAACGTTCGAAACTGTGAAGGAGACGGTTGGCGTGCGGGTCGCAGAGGGTGGCGGCCCGTACAGATGAACGTCGTCGATGGAAGAGAATCCCTCCCACAATCGTGCGAGTAGCCGCGTGCTGACGGCATCGAGCGCATGAAACGCATTGCGCAGGCACTCACGTCGGGTGGCCCCGTGCCCGAGCGAGGCGAGAAAGTCGACCGCAGCTGCCGCTCCCACAATGCCCTCGTGGTTCTGGGTTCCCGTCTCTACCCGCTCGGGCGCTTCCTGGGGAGCGGGAATGAGCCTGGGGAAGTCAAGCGACTGGAGTAGGTGCTGCCGGCCCCAGAGGATCCCGAGGTGTGGGCCGTAAAACTTGTAGGCGGAGCAGGCAAGGAAGTCGCAATCGAACTCCTGCACATCGATGAGGGCATGGGGCGCATAGTGCACGGCATCCACAAAGAATAGGGCGCCGTGAGCGTGCGCCACCTGCCCTATACGCCGGACGTCGCTGATCGTGCCCAGGGCGTTGGACGCCGCTCCCACAGCGACCAGCCGGGTATGACGGTTGATCTTCCGCTCCAGATCATCCCAATCGAGCTGGCCCGTCTCAGGAACCATCCTCACCGCGCGCAGGGTAACGCCTCGTTCGAGTTCCAGCGCCTGCCAGGGAGCGACGTTGGCGTGGTGATCCAACTCCGTCACCACGATCTCGTCACCCAACCGGTACTGACGGCCCAAGGCACGCGCGAGGTGAAAGGTTAAAGTGGTCATGTTCGGCCCGAACGCAATCTCTGTTGGCGAAGCGTTTAGGAAATCCGCCAGGGTCTGTCGAGACCCCTCAATCGCAGCGTCCGTTTCGGCGCTCGTGGGGTAAACCCAGTGGGTGTTGGCATTGTGATGGAACAAATAGTCAGCCATCGCCTCGACCACCGAGCGCGGGACCTGGGTGCCACCCGGACCGTCGAAATAGGCAACGGAATGACCGTTGTGCCGCCGTTCCAGGGCTGGAAAATGACGCCGGATTTCTTGACTCATCAAGTCAAGGCAGCCTACCACTGTTGCCCTCCTTAAGGCAACCGCTGTAGCGGACGGTCGCCCCGCTCCACGCCAACGAGCTTGAAAAACTGAACAAAGCTGAAGCGCATCTTGAAAGAAGGTTCTCGTTGTGGGAACATCTTCCGGGAACATCTTGCACGTCAGCAGCGATAAGGCGATTCACGTCTCGGTGGAGCTCTTCATCTAGGGGGTCTCGTGCTTATCCGACTTTTTCAAGTAACTGAGAGTAGGCCAAAATGAATTGAAGGAGGTTGCGAAATGGAGAACCCCAGTCATTCCGGAGGGGCATCTGAAAATACCTTTTCCAGGCGCACGCTCCTGCGCCGAGCCGCCGCGACAGCGGCCGGTTTGACCATCGTTCCGCGCCACGTACTGGGCGGGCCCGGCTATGTTCCTCCCAGCGACAAGGTCAACGTCGCGTTCATCGGAACTGGTTCGCAGGGGTTGCGGGTGATGCTCCACTTCCTGCGGGAGCCCGACGTACAAGCCGTGGCGGTCTGCGACCCGAATCAGCAGAGTGCGGACTATGCGCAATGGGCACAGCACGAGTTCCGCGATGCAGTGCGCAAGTTGTTGGGCACGAGCACGGGCTGGGATTGGCTGAGCCCTGAGGACCCGCCGATTCAGTTAACCCATTGGCTACAGGTCACTAGCGGCGTGGCGGGCCGCGACCCTTGCCAAAAAATTGTTGACGCCTATTACGGAACCCAGAAACGGTCCGGGGAGTACCACGCCTGCGCAGCGCACAAGGATTTCCGGGAGTTACTGGAAAAGGAAAAAGACGTGGACGCGGTCGTGGTCGGCACTACGGACAACCTGCACGCCGCTGTGTCGGCGGCGGCGATGAGGAAGGGCAAACACGTCTTCTGCCAGAAGCCCATGACGCACACCCTGTATGAGGCTCGGTGCATTGCCGACATCGCCCGCGAGACAGCGGTGGCCACCCAGGTAGCGGTTAATAACCAAGCGTCGGAATCCACGCGTGTGCTGTGTGAATGGATTTGGGCCGGCGCTATTGGGCCCGTTCGGGAGGTCATTAACTGGTCGAGTCGCCCTTTCTGGCCCCAGGGCACCGAACGCCCCAAGGAGGTGCAGCCGGTGCCCGAGGGACTGGATTGGGACTTGTGGCTTGGCCCGGCGCCGCAACGCCCTTTCAATCACGCCTACCTCCCCGTCGTATGGCGCGGCTGGTACGACTTCGGCTGCGGCGCCCTGGGCGACATGGGCTGCTACAGCTTTGATACGATTTTCCGCGTGCTGAAACTGGAGGCACCGACAAGTGTCGAGGCTAGTTCAACCGCTCGTTACGACGAAACCTTTCCTCTGGCGTCAATTATTTATTTCAACTTTCCCGCCCGGGGCGACATGCCTCCGGTGCGACTGACGTGGTACGACGGCGGCTTGACGCCTCCCCGTCCGCAGGGAATGGACGAAAGGCGATCGATGAGTGGAGAACAGGGAGAAGGACTGTTGTTCATCGGGGACAAGGGGACGATCCTGTGCAGTTTCAATGGTGGCCACCCCAGCCTCATTCCCGAATCGGCGATGAAAGCCTACCAACAGCCACCGAAGACCTTGTCTCGCTCACCGGGCAACGAACGCGAGTGGCTTGACGCCTGCAAGGGGGGCAAGACAAAGCCGGGCGCGAACTTCGAATTCTCAGCCATGGTTACCGAGACTCTCCAGTTGGGTAACATCGCGTTGCGAATGGGAGAGAGGTTGATCTGGGATCGAGTCAATTTTAAAGTCACCAATGTGGCTTCGGCACAGCAGTACGTCCAACCGGAACGCCGGGAGGGATGGACCTTGTAGCAGCCATCTAAGGCTGGCTGGGGCTGACCGGCGCTCCTCCGGTCAGCGTAGGGATCAGGATCGCCGCGGTTGCACCACTCGTAATGGCAACGACGACGCCCACTGAAGCTCCGTGAGAGAGTGATCCGATATGCCAGCCTTCAGGAGGCGGGTTCACGTTCGTAGCGTTCATTGCTTCCACTAACGCGCCAACAGAATACTGCAGCAAGATGGAGGGTGGCCTCCCACGAACGACGGTGGTGTAGTCGCCGGCGTGGAGTGTAACCTCTCCTACCACGGCCGGGTCGATGTTGCGAACCACCACTTGGCCTTCGGTGCAGTACACTTTGGTGCGGTTCGGTTGGGCTTCGATGAGGAAACTCGTTCCTCGCGCGCGAATGGCGGCTGTCGTCGTATTCACGAGGAAGATTGCCCCAGCTTGGACAAGCTCTGCGACGTTGGCCCGCAAATACCCTTGGGAGAAATCCACCTGAGTCTGCTGAGTCTGGGGATCGTGCTGACTGAGCTTTAAGATCGATTGGTTGCCAAGAGTCAACACCGACGTATCATCAAGCCGGATCTCAACCTTGCCGGTTTTCAGAGTACCGACGAGGTCCTCCCAATTCACCGGATCGCCCTCTCCGAGGGGGGCTTCCGAGCCCGACGGGTGCCGCACGACCTCTTCGGGGATCGCCCTCGTCACTTCGCCCGCTCGTGCGCTGGCTGACTGGCGCTGTCCAGGTCCCGACTGTGCATACTTGCCGGGCGACACGCGCAAGGGCGGACCGGCACCGTGGATTTCAGCGTAGCCTAACAGTGGCAAGATGGTGTGAACGGCTTCGAAGGAGGTAATGGTGCAAAGCGCGGTAGACCCATGTTGGCCTTGCACAATGACGTCGTCACGTGGGAGTTTAACCCGCGCAGGCCGCTCGCCAAAGGTCCGTACGGCAAGGCTTCCGCGTCGCAGGATCAAGCTGCCGGCAGCTGCATCCCCGGACAAGACAGCCTCAGTGTTTTCGGCCAACGTGGCGGCGCCGCCCGACTTGAAGCTGAGCACGGCCGTGGAGGCGCTGCCGGTGGTAACTACGTCGCCCGAAAACACCACCATCTCAGCCAGCACGCGTTGACGGTCCACCCAGACTGACCCAGTGCTCGCGAGATAGGCCAGCGCTTCGGACTTGGTAGCCGGTTCTGCGGCCAGAGCGCTCACAGCTGCCCCCGCCCACAGCCCCAGAAGAATTGGCCCTCTAGCTCGCTTGCACATGACTGTTCTTCGCTCGAGGTCGGCCGCTCAGCTTTCCGTTCCCTCGCCGCTGATCCTTACTTATTGACGAGCGACAGCGAGGAAGGCGAGCAAAGTTGCGGTCAACTGAACAGGTCCTCAACCGGCATCGTCCAGCCGGGAACGGCCGGTTCGGCTTCGGCCAGCTCGCCCCGGCGGTAAACCTTCGGACTCTCAGGATTGATCGCTCGGTACACTCCTACTACTTCGGACCTCAGCACGTCGACACCCCACACCACCTGCGCACCAGCGGCGAAGCAATCATGCCGCTTGGCCGCCATCTCCCGCTCGGCGCCGGGGCCGTAGTCACCTTCGATGCGCACTTCGACAGCAAAGATGGGAGAGCCTTCCAGGAATTTTCCGCCTGTCCGTGGCCCGATGTAGTAGGCGGCGTCGGGCTGAAAATTTCCGGTTGGGCAGACTAACGATGAGCACAACGTTGTCCCCATAGGCCCGCCCCACGCTTGTCCGCCGCTCATGGGCGAGTAGGGGCACAAGGATTTGGGCGGCGGCTCGGCCGAGCATATCTCCGGTTGGCGACATGAGTCGAAGTTCTCCGTTGACGATCTCGGCTTTGCCATTTCCGGGCACGTGATAGAGGTCTTCGATGGTGACTTGGGTCTTGGTTGGCATTTCAGAGCCTCCGCCCAATCTTAACATCGCAGGAGGTAGCGGGGGCGTCCCGCCGCTGCCCTTCGACAAAGCTAAGTTGATTAGCGACTCAGCCCTCCACAGCTGAAATTCTGGCTCCAGCCGCGTGAACGGCTGGGCCGAGCAGGCCGCTGCATAGGCTCCCAAGGGTGTTGCCCCGAGTGTTACATGGGCTCCGGCCCACTAATACGGATGAGAGTTCCCCCACCTGTCATTCCGAGCGAAGATTGACATGAGCCTCGGCTCACCACTGTGCATGAAAATGCGCGAAGCGCTCTGGAGTGCGGTAGCTTGCTACCGCTTTCGCTCAGGCCAGCTTGCTGGCCGTGGAAGGGTATACCGTGCCTTTGGAGAGCGAGGCCGCGAGCAAGCTCGCGGGATCAGAGCGGCAGCAAGCTGCCGCACTCCAAAAGTGCCTGCGGCGCTTAACTCCTGTGTTTTCAATCGAGGCTTCGCCTATTTTCATGGCAGGGAGGAATCTGCTTCTTCTATTCTTTACCTCCAAAAGCAGATTCTTTGTCGGTCGCTATCCGACCTCCTCAGAATGACAGGGTTGGTTGATTTTCGACGGAGTGGAGCGAGGGATGTGCTTTTGTTTTCGAACGCTGGCATCGTACCAGACCAACTCCACTCTGCTGTAAGTCCTCGATGATCGAGCTGTAAGCGTTGTCGAACATCGGGCCCAGCAAGTCGCGATAAGCGCTGGTAGGGCTGAAGTGGGCCGAGCCGTGAATGTCCCAGGTGATTTCGTTAAAGACAGTCTCGAACACACTCCAAGGCCTCGCGCACCTTCGCTGACGACATCAAGGTGTAGGCATCCATCAACCTCGCATCCTGATTCGACTCGAAGTAAGATACCGACTGATCGATCGCACTGCGCCAGCTCCGGCGACGGTCTACGCGCACCGCGACGATGTAATCCGGCGGAAGCATGTCCGGTACCTTGAAGTCCGGAGCGGAAGGGGTCAGCGTTGAGGACGAAGGGGTCACAGATCTTCCCCAGGTATCCAGCCGTCTGGCCGTGAGGCATGTTGCCGCCGGTGTTGCCAATGGGTTAGGCATTAGAGAACGTACGGGGGCACGTCGCCCTTTGGACCCTTCAGCTTCGCGAGCACGCAGCCAATGTTCGGGTATTCGATGCCGCCTTGAAACAGCCAGCCGGTCTGCATCATGCGGTGGCCGGTATCGTGGACGGCGGCGGCTTTGTGATAGACGGATCGCACCCAGCGCATACTTTTCCGCAAGCTTGGCCATGCGAGGGAAAAGTGCTGATGGCTCCTTTCTAGAATACGGTGACTCTATCGGCCCAGGCGGCCTTGACCGCGAACCGGAGATTCAAGAAATACAACCGCCAGTGACGCGAGTCTAAGGACAACGCCGCCCTTAATCTTCGCGGTGTGTGGGGTTTAATTTCAGTGGGCACCATCGCCATCGATGCCACCTACACGGTCGATCCTCAGCCCCACGGCATTGCCGTCTACTCGCGCCACTTGATCGAGTCCTTGGCAGGGCTGGAAACGCCACACCGCTTCCTCATTTGTTATCGGCTCTCACGACTTCGGAGGCGGGCGGCTTTCCTGCGACCGCAAGCGAGGACCGTAACTCCCCGACCTGGCGCGCCAAGTCCGACCTTCTCGGTTCGCATCATGCAGGAGCATTTGACGTTTTGGCTGCCGTGGCAAGCGGACGCGTTCCACAGCCTGGCGCAGCGACCGCCGGCCTTCCGCTTTCAAAAGGAGATCGTCACCGTACTCGACATCTTCGCGATCACCGGGCGCGACTATTCCACCGCGGATTTTCAGCAGCGATTCTCGGCGCTCTTGCGCGAGGCCATCAGGCGGGCGACACGAATCATCACCCTGTCGCAATACACGGCTGACCAGTTGGCTCGCCACTGTGGTGTCGAGCCGGAACGAGTTCGGGTGATACCTGCGGGCGTCGATCTACCGGAGGGACTGCTCGGCTCGCAGGAGCGGCAAAGGGAAAGGGAGCAGTTAGTCGGGGCCGGCAACGAAATGGTGCTGGCGGTGGGCGCCATCCAGACCCGCAAGAACACACTAAACGCAGTGCGAGCGGTAGCTATCCTCCCCGCCAATTACAAGCTTGTTTTGGCCGGAGGAAGTGGCTACGGGAGCGAAGCCGTTTACGACTTCATCCGAAGCGCAGGCCTCGGATCACGCGTAAAGGTACTCGGATACGTTGCGGCGGAGCGCCTTCCTATCCTCTACCAAGCGGCCAGCCTCTTCCTGTTTCCGTCGCTGGAGGAAGGTTTCGGTCTTCCTGTGCTCGAAGCGATGTCATACGGAGTGCCCGTAGTGGCTTCCGCCACTTCGTCGTTGCCCGAAGTCGGGGGGGACGCGGCGCTCTATGTTGACCCCAGAGACCCCAGGGACATCGCGGAGAAGACTCAGCGCGGTGTTGAGGACGTGGGCCTGCGCACCGGTTTGACACAGCGCGGCCTCGATCGCGCCCGCCAGTTCACGTGGCAGCGTACGGCTGAGGAGACCTTGAAGGTCTACGACGAGGTGCTCTTCGAGCACTAGGCAGTAGATGTAGTGCAGACCCTGCTTTAGGTCTGCGGCTCAAAAAACGTCCCGCCCCATGCCCTAGAAGGCGTGAAAACTCGCGGCTCTACCGGGCACAACACTAAAGCATTTAGGCTGGGCCGCTTGCCGGAAAGCCGCTAGCCTTGAGTACGTGGTGTTTAGCCGGGTTTGGCAGGCGAGACTCCAGTGGTGCCGTGCGCCTTGGCGTCATCCGGACCACCGCACCGGAGTCTCGCCGACCTCTACCCCGCTGCTGCTAGTTGCGGCAGCGTGTTGGACCCCACGTGGAGTCGTACCCCGCAGTGTGCCCTGGCAGGACTTTTGTCCTGTCGGGCGCTTGCCATCACTAGGCAGCAAGCCGCGTGCCAGCCCTGGCCCTCCTTCCAAATCCTGACCATCTCCCTTGTTTGCTTATGTCGGAGCATAGTCCACCTCAGGGCGAAACGAACCAGATGCGCTGCGGTCTATCCGATGAGCTAGTCGAATAATCTCTTCGGATAGACTGCTCAACAGTATGTGTCGCGCCACTCCTCCTGTCACTCTGCCGCGGTTAACTGTCATCCTGAGGCTGCGTGGGCAGTTGTCAAGAAACGCGCGGTCTTTACCTGCCATGATGATGTCACTCGGCACGCGGATTGCACGATTGTTTTTGCACCCTTTTCACCCAGCAGGACCACTGCTAGAAAGGGCGGTTACGGAAATGAGGTTCTTTTGGGCCAAATTGAGAGGTCGTCTCCGCCAGCTTCAGCTTTTAAGGAAGTATACCATCACCCTTATCTTCGATGAGAGCACCGGAGTTTTCACCGTAAACTATTGCCGCAACGAGTGACCTCCAACAGTTGGAAAATGCCCCCGCCCGTCGCGGGAGAGGGATCTGCTTTGCGCGAAGAACATAAGAAGCAATTCCTCGCTTGGCTCCGTCGAGAATCACCCCCCTCCTTGTCATTCTGAGGAGCGTGACATGGACCTCCGGCCCATGTGATGCTCGGAATGACAGGTGGGAGAGCTATCAGCTCTCACAACACACTTGCTATTTTGTCCGAATGGTCTATGGTAGGGCCGGGGGCCGTAGGCATGCCCGGCAATTAATCAGAGAGGCGTCATGAGCGTTAAGTTGCGCGTTAAGGTCGCGCTTTTGGGGGCGGTTTTTTGGGTTACCGTTTCACTGGCCGCTTACCTCGCGAGAGCGAATGGAGCGGCCAATGTAGCAACCCAGCGTCTTGCTGGGCGGGCGGAGGGCGCAACGCCCATGCTTGATGACTTGCGGGAGCTCTGCGACCACATTGGCGGCCGTCCTACCGGTTCGCCGGCGTGCGACCGTGCCGTCCAGTGGGCTGCGGAGAAGTTTCGCGCCTTCGGCGTCGATTCGGTGTCGTTGGAGTCGTACACCGTGCCGGCGCTCTGGCTCGGCGGTTCGGCCAAGGGAGAGTGCCTGGCTCCGGAACGCTTTCCTATCCGTCTCGTCGCCGCTCCGTTTTCGGGATCGACCCCCGTGGGAGGAATAGAGGCTCCGCTGGTGGATGCGGGCGACGGATCAAAGGAAGCGTTCGTCAAACTCGGCACAACCGGGCGAGGGGCCATCGCGCTAGTAACGTCGCGTGAAATGAAGACCTTTGACGATCTCTTCGAGGAGTATGCGCGCGACGGGCCTATCCTCGAGGGTGCGCAACAGACTCAGGTGGCTGCGGTGCTGCTGCAGTCGACGCGGCCGCGCGGTCTCCTCTACCGGCATCCGGTCACTTTCGGGACGCTGATTTCCTTACCGGTGGCAACGGTCTCTCGCGAGCACGCTGCGCGGCTAGCGCGCCTGCTGGAGCGCGGCAGGGTGCGTGTGAGCATCACCTTGCAAAATAAGACGGGCGGCGCCTACGAAGCAACCAACGTTGTGGCAGAGATTCGCGGGAGCCAAAAACCGGAGGAGGTCGTCCTGCTTGGAGCGCACCTGGACGCCTGGGACCTCGGTACTGGCGAAGAGGATAACGGCGTCAACGCCGCCATGGTTATCGACGTGGCGCGCGGGATAAAGCAACTGGGGCTCACGCCGCGGCGCACCATCCGCTTTGCTCTCTTCACCGGCGAAGAGCAAGGCATGTGGGGTTCCGCGGGCTACGTGCGGCGCCACGCGGCCGAAATGGAGCGCCACGTTGCGGTGGTGATCTTTGACACGGGTTCGGGACGAACCACCGGCTTCTATCTGAATGGCCGCGGCGAACTGCAGAAACCGGTCACAGAGGCACTGAGCGCGGTGACCGGACTGGGCGCGTTCCAACAGGTGACCGATACCCTCGACGGCACGGACAACTTCGACTTTCTCCTCTCCGGCGTCCCCAATCTGGTTGCCAACCAGGACCCCATCCCCTACCTGCCCGACTACCATGCCGAATCGGACGTCTATGAGCGCGTCAACGCCCACCAGGCTAAAGTCAACGCAGCCATCGCTTCTGTGCTCGTCTGGCAGTTGGCCAACAGCCCTGACCGGCTGGCCAAACGCCAGACGCGTTCCGAGGTTGAAAAGCTCCTCAAGGAAACCAAGCTCGACCTCCAGATGAAAGCCGCCGGGCAGTGGGATGACTGGCAGACCGGGAAGCGCGGCGCAAACCCATAAAAGCTTGCAAAGACCTAGTCAATTTCTGGTGGTGTCAGTAGCAGTGCAGCCTGAGAAGCAGAAGTCAGAATAAAGGCAAATAGGGAGGTTCATTCGCTTTGGGCGGCAGTGGAGGCTCCGCGTCGGAAAATGTTAAAGAACTTGATAAGTACTGGTACGGCCGCAGTCACGCCGGTAAGTACCGCTACGGTGTTGTTGTAGAGCGCCTTTTGGGTGGCCAGCAGGAAGACCAGCGCCAAGCCCAGGACGATCAAGAGTCCTCCTTTGAGCCCGCTCCAGCCGGCTCCCGCTGCCTCGTGCTCCCAGGCTGAGATCTCCTCCGGGTTGTGGACGGTAATTACAAACCGCCGGAAGCTCTCATTCATCATGCGGAACGGTGTGGGCACAATGAGCCGCTTGCGCAGAAGTTGCCAGATGGCGGAGCGAGCCTTGGGGTTCAGCAATCCTTCTTGCGCGAGTTGAACCAGGGTCAGTCTCTCTTCCTTGGAACACGTGCCCCAGATGGCGCGATAGTAAGCGCTGGCGCGGTCGAGTATCTCGCTAATGAGTTGGTCGCCGGTGACCTCTGTCCCTGCATGGAATGCTTTGACCATCTCGGTGCCCATGATGCGCAGAAATCGGGTAGTGCTACACTCCCTTTCGAACAAATCGTAGAGGTCCGTTTGAGAATGCCCGGTCATTAGTCCTCGAAAACCGCCTGACCTGTGACTGACGGCCCTCTGTCGGCAGGCGTCGACAGCCGCATGGAATTCGGCCCTCGACTGCCTCTCGGTCTTATCGGTGAACCGCAGCTTAGAAAACTTCATCATCACTCGAGCCCAGCGATCGGTCTCCTGGTCTGTCAACGCGTCCTTGCCGCTGCCGGAACCACCAGCCGAGAAATGAAACAGGGGATCCACGGTGGAGAGAATCACGACGTCTCTCTTGCGTGTGTGGACGAGCTCCTCCAACAGGTGAAGCTTTTCCCGATTGCACTCGGCATCGTCCATCCGGTGCTCGAATTGGTCGACGACGACGGGTACCCCTGGCCGGAGTTTCTCGTAGTCGACGGCGTGGGCCCACTGGTCAGAAGTGGCGCGTTGCGAGATATCGATGACCTCCAAGTCGTCCCTTCCCTCCAGAACCTCGCTCTTTCCAGAGAAAGGCTCGCCAAGAACAAGTCTGTTACCGGCAGTTGGTTCTCCTTTCCCGAGCATCGTTTCAGACATGCAGGCCGGTTCCTTCAGGCCCAGCAAAAACAGCTCTCGCGCCACGAATCTAACCACCATCCCCAGGGTCAGAAGCAGAAGCACGAGGAGCGCCGCCAAGCCCGCCCGTCCCGCCCAGTCCGAAGGAATCTCCAAGGCGGGATAGTCAGAAGTGACCTTGAACTGGTGGCGGGAATTCGCCTGCTGCCCGAAGGGGTTGCCGCTCTGCTCTTCGTCATTACGAATCAGAATGAGCTGGTTCGGTCTCGGCCCCGGCGCTGAGCGCCAGGCACCATCCGATGCTTCATTGGCGATC
>Ga0306920_100005524_pt1 | contig 16360 bp, 14 predicted proteins | sample flu12Cox44000170_FD_204666 | JGI IMG/M metagenome (GOLD analysis project Ga0306920, IMG submission 204666) | Lab enrichment of tropical soil microbial communities from Luquillo Experimental Forest, Puerto Rico - flux4day.12C.oxic.44.000.170 (v2)... | ecosystem: Environmental > Terrestrial >... | reverse complement strand
AATTGATCGGCAAGATTTCACCTTGGTGGCCGTCAGTTTGCGGGTCCTGCAAACAACAGCAGATTTCCATCCGGATCTTTGACCACGAAATTCTTGGCGCCCCAAGGCTGCTTTTTCAATCTTTGGCGAAAGGTAACGCCAGCGGATTGAAACTCGAGAAACAGCAGCTTGATCTCGGCCACCGTAGCAACGGTCATGGATGCCGACAAGAGTTCCTCGCTACCGCGGGCTGTCGCCTGGATTACGCGCCCACGGACACCCCTCAGATTGAGATGCGCCGCGTCGCGAGCCACCTGGGCATAGTAGGGAGGATCACCGTAACTGAATACCAGCGAAAAGCCCAGCTTCTCACGGAAAAATTCGCATGATCTTTTGATATCCGTAACCAAGAGTTGCGGCTCGGCTGCGACAATCGTCGCTTGCGATGGCCACGGTGTCACCTTGTGCGATGCGCTTGAAACCCCGGCTTGCAGCGCTCGCCAGCTCTCAAAGCCGTGTTGTCTTGCGACCATTTCTTGCGCATCGCTGAGCTTGAAACTCGCGGCAAGAATCTCTGTATCAGGCTTGTTGCGGAAGCGCGGCATAAGTTCGCGGATTTGCGCGGCGACGGGATAATACCGTTCGCGATGCCAACCCACGATGAGCTTGGCTTGCTTTTTGAGGTTCTTTAGATCGGGCATGTAGGCCTCCACGACGAGATCGTAGGTGGGCATTGCCCTTCGGCGACGCGCCGATGCACCCTACATGCGCCGATGGCAGTATCCGCTGTGGTGTAAAGGATTGTCAATTGAGATCGCCTCCGCCGTACATCACATTGTTGGGCCGTACTTGCAATTTTTTTGTCGTATCACAGGCAAACGGAAAGTCATGGTTAATGGTCGGGAAGCGGCTGTGCCACCCACGCGATGCTGAACAGAATGGTCTGGCCCTGCGTCTTGAGCTATTTCAACTCGGGATAAGTAATCACAGGCGGGAAATTCGGATCGTCAACAACGGGGCAATGATCGGCAGGCATATACACGTTACATAGAGGAGGGCCGGCGGCCAGCTGATCATATAGCATCGGCTTGCCGGGAGGATCGGAGGGGGTGCGGTCGTCTTCCGGCATGTTCGTGCGCGTCACGCCAAGCAATAAATGGGAGAGATCCCGATTCAGCAGTTGTACATTCCCGACCTCGTCTAAGGCGAAAGTGTGCCAGGCCCAATCACTTACCCCTCCGTAGACCAGCGAAAACGGATGAGTTCGCCACCATTCGTGCCACCAGACAACGTTCAAAGGGAACCATGGGTTCAAAGCCAGGAGCCCACGATCGACGGTGTCATGTCCCAGATAGTAGTCGGATCGGTGAGGATCGGCTACATAAGCCAGCCGGTTCGCCAGATCACGTTGGCCATAAAACGAAAGCTGATGGAAGGTACTTATATCCGAAATGACAATGGGCGCATTTCCGGTACGGCGAAGAAGCGTTGCAGCCGATCTGATTAGCCGCAGATTGCCGACCTGTCGCTTGTACAACTGCCGCCACTCCTGGGCAGCAAGAAGAATGCAAAGAATCGAGATGAGAGCGGCGCCGGCTGCAGTATTGCGCAACAAGCGCTGGAGTACCCACAGCGCGATAATACATGTGCCCGGGAGGGCAGCGATAAAGTATCGGTCTGTAAAAGCTTGCGTAATGAACTGAGCGACGATCTCCCCCAGAATCGGAAGGAGCACGGAGGTTGTGAGCACGACGGCGACGGGTAGCGCGACGGGCGCGCCCAGTGGAGAATTTGCATCTTGCAAATCCTGGCTCGCCGGAATTCTTAGCACGAAAGTCAAAGCGGTGGCCGCGAGCAGGATAAGGAGCAGGTTGCCGGTCATATTTGGATACCACCTCAGCATTTGGCTCCAGAAAGGCACGGCCCAGAAATGTTCCGAGTACGTCTTGGCTTTGAGAATGATCGGGGCAAATAAAACCAGGGGGATAAGGGCTGCCAAAAGAGCGCAGCAAACTGGAACGTCGATAGACCGGCGCAGCCTTATTTTGGCGAGTTCACCGGCTGCAAGCGGAATGAGAAAAAAAACGGCGTAATAGTGGGACGCAATCGACAGGCACAGACCCACGGCCAGTGCCGGAACGGTCCAGGCTCTTTTCCTTCCTTCTGCGGCTAATATCCACATCCATAAGGAAAAGGTGACGAAGCCAACCTCCATGCCGTAGCCCCGCGCCTCTGTCGCGTAGTAGAGGGCGGGTGTGGTTAGCGGCAACAACAGTGCCACTAGAGTCCACCGTGGACCTACCAGGAGACGCGCAATTTCGCACAAACAGACACAAAAGAGCGCAAAACAGACGAGTGGCGCCAAGCGCAGCGTAACGTGGGTGCTTCCGGCCAGCCTGAAAATCAGATGCGTAAGGTAGTAAAAACTGGGTGGATGCTGATCGGCGCCTGTGCTCAGAGCGCGCCAGAGCTCGGTCCAACCCCTGGTCTTACTGAGGTAGAGTGTGAAGAGTTCGTCATCCCACAGCAACTTATGGCGAGCGAGCACCAGGTTAGGAAACACATACAGGATTGCGAAAAGGACGTAGGCGATCGGCCGGGAATCCCCGTAGCGCGACCAGGTCGCTTCGAGCCGGAGTAATAATCCCGGCGCGCCCCGAGTCGCGCCACCAAGGGCCTTCTGGGGTGAGGAGGATACGCCGGCGCTCGTAAGTTTCATAGGAAATGGGGAAAGACGAGAGCGAAGAGCGCTACAACACGACGCCAGGCAAGTTGAACCACCCCGCGCGCTTGCTGATGTCCATGAACCCAACAATGGACCAACGTGACCGCATAGTCCAACCCTACTTTGCGAACCTGGAAGCTTGAGGACCCCATCGCGATAGTTCGATCGATCCATGAAGTCGGGACCTCGACGATGTCATATCCCGCTAGCAGCGGCTTGAGGCCGGTCTCGAGGTTCGCCGAAAAATGGGGTGAGCGAATCTCCAGCCCTTTAAGGATATCGCTGCGGTAGAGTTTAAGGTTGTTGGTAATGTCTCTTACCGTACTCACCAAAAACAGTTGTATCAACACATGACAGAGACGATTACAAAGCAGCTTAAGGAAAGGATAATTCACCAGGATCGATTCGTGCGAGAAACGGCTCCCAATCGCACCGTCATGCCCGTTCGCAACAGCGCGAAACAGAGGGCGGAGCTGCGGCAGGATTTCGATAAAATCGCAATCCATGGATAGAATGTAGCGGCCCGTTGCGGCCCGATATCCATCTTTCAGGGCGCGCCCGACGCCGTTTGGCATGGATCGATCGAGTAATCGGACTCGCGAGTCGGTTATCCTGCCGACCACCGCGGCAGTCTTGTCCGTGCTGTTATCGTTTACGATCACGATCTCATAGATATAAGGTCCATACAGGCGCAGCAACCTTTCGACGAGACTGGAGACATTCGCGGCTTCGTTGCGGGCTGGTACCACCACCGACACAGCTCCATACAAAGACGGATGGTTGGCAAGACACGTCTCGGGCTTAATCCGCCGCCCTTGCTTGCGGGCAGAGAGGCAAAGGCTCGAGCAAGCGGAACGTATCAGCGGCATGTTCTCGAGCAGTACCGCTTGGCCCTCCAGTTTCGTCATCCAGCGAGGTCCCAGCCGGCACGGGACAATGTCATGGGGTGTCACCTCGACATTCTCAAAGCCGATCTTCGAGCAGGCTTCCGCGATCGCCCGGGCGTTGACGCCTCCGTTTCTCACCCCCTTCCGCGGTGAGCGCAATTTATTGAAGGAGCGCACCAGAAATCCGGGATTTGGCTCGAAAAAGAGCATCTGCCCACCGGGTTTGAGTACCTGATGAATCCACCGCAAGCACTCCTCAAAGCGGGCGTGCCAGAGCATGTCGATGCCGATCACGTAATCGAATTGCGCCAGGGGAAGAGCGTGGTGGCAAGCGGCGTGCCGCACATCGACGCCCGGATGGAGCCGTTCCTTCGCTCGCACAGACAACTCCGGTGAAAACACAATGCTGGTGAGCGGATTTTCCCCTTGAAGTACATTGAGGAGTTGCTCGGAAAGCAGGCCGCTGCCAGCGCCTATCTCCAAGATGGTTTCTCCGGGTACGATCTGAAAAATGTGCTGGATCGCTGTCGCTCTCCAATGAAGTTTGAGCTGCGAGGCCTTTGCCTGGCGCGTCCATCGTTGCTCTCGCCGCTCTTCCAGCTCTTGCAGGAAGTCATCGAGAGCTGGGGGGCCGTGATATTCGTTGGCCAGGCGAAAAGAAGACAAGCTCGTCCGAGCCATGCTGCGTAGAATCGAATCTGGCGCAAAACGCGACATTAGCAAGCTCGTCGGCCGGGTTTACGTCCTATCGAGGCGACGACGGTAATCTCCTTTTGGCAACTCGTCTGCTTCCGTTTTCGGCATAGGTGATTTGAGGGCCCGCCGAACCGCGCGCTGTAAGCTCTGATGAACCGGCAGCCAGCGGGGAACTGAACTGCCGTTGTTTCACCGTTCGGGCTAACTTGCCGTATCTCCTGAAGGTGATATTCAGCGACGCCGATAATAAGAGGGCGGCATGGAATGTTGATATTCGCGCGCTTCCGCTAGGTTCGCCCGCATCCGCGACACGCACCATCGGGAAAGTGCCGTACGCAAAGGGCGCGTTTTACTGTATGCCGCAGTCGAAAAGAGGGGTACGCTAGGGGCAAGGTGGGTGAGTTTCCACCTCATAGGATCAAGGTGCGGCGGGGGCCTTTACATCGTTCCGGTTCTGGTCCGGGCAATCAACCTGAGGGGTTCCCTGGTTTCGAATACAAGCTGACCAGGCGTGCGACCAGAACGGCCAGGAAGAGTTGACCGCCGACGCCTTCGACGATGGCGAGACCTCGGGCTACGTCCGCCCGCGGCGCGATGTCGCCATAGCCCAGAGTAGCGAGTGTGACGAAACTGAAGTAGATTGCGCTCGTTTGGGAAAAGTGGGCTGTAACGGTGAATGTACCCGGGCTCACCGCTTCGAGGACCCAATACAAAAGACCGAACTAGAGACCCGCGAGTAAATAAGCGCTCAACGCCGCGTACAGATGCTCAGCGTCTACCTGGCCGGCACGCATGGCATACCGCAACGCGGCAGCCGCGGCGGCCAGGCCAATCAGGGTCCAGATTCCGAGGGCAATTGCCGACAAGACGAGATGATCAAGCCAGACTGTGACTGGACGGGCCAGCCAGACAAGGCCCACGGCCAACAACAGATACGCGCGGCTCCGCACGGCGGTGACCGGCAGGATCGCCGCGAGCAGGCTTGTGGCCAGCAAGGATTCAAGCAAAGTTCCGCTGAACTTTAGTGCGCTTGAGAACCGGTGCGGACAAAAGGGTAAAAACGAGGGTATAGAACAGAATCGTATAGCGGCGGCGCAAGTACGCACGCACGAGAGCCCGCACGCTATCCCTTGCGCTACTCACGGAATTGCACGCTGCGTCGGGTGCATATCAGTCTCCGGATTCGCCTGGGAATCTCGACCGAGCCATACCAGGAAAAGCTTATAGCCTACCGAAAGAACGATGGCGCCAACAAATAAGCCAATGATCCCGAGGGCCACGAACCCACCAATCGCGCCCAGGAACACCACCACGATGGGCACGGCGACGCCCCGCCCGAGGAGCAGAGGTTTCAAGACGTTGTCCAACAACGCGACGATGATGCACCACACCAAGAAAATCACGGATGTTGTGACGCTCGAGATCGCAAACACGTAAACCACCGCCGGAATGAGGACGACGATCCCGACTTGCAGCACCGCAGCGAATAGAAACACGACGGCCCACAAGCCGGCGCCCGGGAGTCCCACGACGAGGAAGCCGACGCCCGCGAATACCGATTGGATCAAGGCAACTCCGAGAATTCCGGAAGTCACGCTGCGGATCGTGGCGCCCATGAGTTGCTGCAATTCAGGACCGCTGTCTCCAAAAAAACGCCTGCACAATGAGCAAGTAACTTCATAGGCAGCCTGGGCATTCGCTAGAAGAACTCCGGCCACAACGATAGAAAGGGCGAATTGCAATACGGTAAGGCCGATTCCGGCGGAAGCAGAAAACACCCCAGGAACGAGGGCTTTGATCTGGGGCGCAAAAGATATGACCGCCGCGGTCAGGTCTGTGGATGCCAGGCTCCACAAATTCTTTAGCGGAGTCCCGATGATCGGCCAAGTTTCCACATTGGCAGGTGGTGGCGGGATGGCCAGGGTTCCGTTTCTGATATGGGCCGCTAGTGTTTGGATGCCGTCGAGGAGCGTCCCCGCGAGCAAGACGGCCGGAAGAATCAGGAACGCCAACAGCAGAGTGCTGAAGAGGACCGCAGACAGCACCCCGCGTCCGCCCAACACACGCTGCAACTTTTGGAAGGCGGGGTATGCGGCGACAGCAATGATGATGCCCCAGGCCAGCAGAGGGATGAAAGGACGTAGGATCAGAAGGCAGCCTGCGGCCAGCAGAATGGCCAAGCCGATGTGTATGGAGGCCTCGAGCGCCAGGCTCACTCGGGTCTTGTCGCCCGCAGGGTTTTCAAATGCCATCTTTTGAGTCCTCCTGCCAATTGAATCTGAACCCCGGATCGTGTTCGAGCATGCTTTGCCAGGCGAATATTGTCATCAAGAAAATCTGTTGGGAAGGAGCACGAGAACAGCGGGCACAGTGATGCGCCAGGCTTCCTTTGGCTCAGGCGGCAGCTTTGTGATGTCCAAACCGTGATCATCTTCGGCCCGTTCGTAGCGATGGCGATTTACTGGCGAAAGAAGCCCGAATACCATCGTTGGCTCATGTTCATAGCGAGTTGCCAACTATGGACGACGCCCTTGGCCGGTTCGACTTCATGTTGGACCACAACCCGTTCTTTCCTGCCTTGAACGGGCTGATCCTGCTCGGCATGGCGCGTGACTCGCTGGTCGATGGGCGCGTTCACAAAGTTTATCTTTACGCGCTGCCCGCAATGATTGTGATTCAGAGTTTTGCCATCTACCTGTGGCGAGTCAATTCTGACGCGGGATGGTTTGGATGACAGCGCCAGCCCAAAAAATCCCGCGCCGACGCAGCGATATCCGTAGCAGCCGCCGATCAACCGCGGCGTGAAACTCCTGTCCGAGGGCGGTCAACCCTTGCGACCGTGCAACTGGATTAATCGCCGCTCTTAATGCTCTTGGATCCCTCGTCCCACACAGCCACGTTCTTTTTGAAATACGAGTAGTTCGACATGTGACAACCGGTTAGCGCAGCGGTGTTTCCGAAAACTTCGTTTTCCGTGACCGGTTTGCGTGTTCTCACCGCCTGGAAGAAGTTTGCCTGGTGATCCACCAGGTCGCTGTAATGGGGGGGCGCGGCATACACCTCCTGCTCCGAATCCACCTTAGACTCGCCCGGACCTGGCCTGGGATGCTCCTGGTTCCACTTTGCGATGTATTCCTCGCGTTCCTTTTGAGGCCACGAACCAATGGAGTAGTCCTCTCGCGTGTGATACGGCGGCTCCGGGTGGAACGCCAGTGAGGCCCCGGCACCTAGAGCGGCTGGCGCGCCTTCGCCGCGAATGAACATGGTTCCCTTTTTTCCATAGAAGGCGAACAGTTGGTCCTCGTACTTGTTGTTCTGATTGCAGCGGAGAACCACCTGGAATTTCGGATAGTCGTAGATGGTCCACTGGAGGTCGCCAAATTCGCGGCCATCTTTGTAGTGGTAAATGCCACCGGTCGAGAAAGCACGGATCGCCGGGGTGTTGACGCCGGTCACGTAGTTAATGCCGGAGATCAGATGCACGAATAGGTCGCCCGGGAGCCCCGCTCCGTAGTCTTTGTAACAACGCCAGGAAACGAAACGCCGTCCGTCGAAGGGCCGCTGAGGAGCATTTCCGAGCCAGGTACTCCAGTCGATCGTTGTTTCATTGGCGTCCGGCGGAATTGGATAGACCCACGCGCCACTGTCTGTGTTGCGGTCCCACACCGCTTCAATGGTGTCCACCTCGCCCAGTCTGCCGGAGTCCCAGATTTCCTTCGCCTTGGCGTATAGAATCGAACTCACCCGCTGGCTACCGATTTGGCAGATCCGCTTGTTCTTTTGTACCGCATCGATCATCGCAAAGCCGTCCTCGACGGTATGGGACATGGGTTTCTCGCAGTACACATCTTTGCCGGCCTGCGCCGCCTCAATCACCAAGCGTCCGTGCCAGTGGTCTGGCGTCGCGACAATCACCGCATCAATGTCTTTGCGGTCGAGCACGCGCCGGTAATCGCGCGTGGTATCAATATTTTTCTTCAAGATCTGCTTGACCGTTTCGTGCCGCGCGCCGTAAAGGTCTGCAGCAACGACACACTCGACTCCGGGCACATTTAGACTCGCCCTCAGTAGATCGCAGCCTTGCGTTCCTGTACCGATAATTCCGAATCGCACCGTCTCGGAAGGTGCGACCGTGGAAGAAGGCCACAACAGCTTGGGTTCCAGCAACTCCACCTTCCCGCCCGTGATACCAGCCGCCACGGACCCTGCTCCCAGCCGAACGAAACTACGCCGTGACATCTCGACCGCTTTTTTCATGACGGATTACACCCCTTTGAGAAGTTTCGAACCTGGTACCACGTACCTTCGGACAATAGAGCGCAAACCGACTCACCCGGCGCGTCTGGGCTTGGCTGCCATCTTAACCAGTCGACGGCGAACCCAGTGCGGCCGCAGGGGTGGAATATGTTTTGCTGCTTTTGCACCATATAGAGAGAAAGCGCTGTCATTCTGATAATGCCAAGTATATTGGGCCGGATGTGCGCCAAGCAACTAATTGAGCAACTAGAGAGTTAATCCGGTTTTCGTTTCGACCGCCGTTCCGTCACCCGTCTGCCGGCCGGGGTTGCCGAGATGGCAAAACTCCAATCGGGTGTCGTTTTCTAATGGGGCAATCAGGACCTGGACGGAATTTCGTTGGGACTTAGAGGACACTCTGGCGTATGCACGGATTGAAGACGGGTTAGCTTGTGAAACTCACCAAGGGGACCTGCTAGAACGCGAATCAGGTTCAGAATCATGGAGGAGCTGTGCGTTTCCACGAAGTGTGGTGCGAAGCTCCAGGGGGCGGCCGGGGAATGCACCCGAGAGCTTGCGATATATAATCGGGTGCCAAACGGTTCGGGGAGGATGAATGAAACGAGGCTGCTGTTTCATGGGTCTGTGTGGAATGTTGGGGCTGCCGTTCGCGGGTCCACTGCGGGCACAACCAGCAGCGAGTTATCGCTTCTCGGTGTCGTTCACGACGCAGCAGAGCGCCGAACCACTGGACGGAAGACTGCTGCTGGTTCTTTCCACGGACCCATCCACGGAACCCCGGCTGCAGATCAGCAATTCGATACGCACGCAGATGCTTTTTGGCCTGGACATAGACGGGCTTAAGCCGGGTGAGGCTGCCGTGGTGGACGATAGTGCGTTTGGTTTTCCGGTCCGCTACTTACATGACGTTCCTCCCGGCGAGTATTTCGTTCAGGTGGTTCTGCACAAGTACGAAACCTTCCACCGCGCCGATGGCCATACCGTGAAGCTGCCGATGGACCGGGGTGAAGGGCAGCACTGGGAGTCGGCACCGGGCAATCTGTATTCGAAGCCACAGAAGATTACCTTGAAACGCGGTGGCGAACCGGCGCAAGTTGCACTCGATCAAATCATCCCGGCAATTTCCGAGCCAAAGGACACCAAGTACATCCGCCACATTCGCATGCAAAGCGAGTTGCTGACAAAATTCTGGGGACGGCCGATGTTTTTGAGCGCGAACGTGCTGGTGCCCGAGGGTTTTGACGAGCATCCCGATACGCACTTTCCGCTGATGATTTTCGAAGACCACTTCAACGCAGACTTTGGCAACTTCCGCACCACGCCACCCGATCCGGATCTGAAGCCCGACTACAGCGAACGCTTCCACATCGCCGGCTATAACCGGATCCAGCAGGAGGAGGCCTACAATTTCTATCAGCAGTGGGTAGCGCCGAAATTCCCGCGATTTCTGGTGGCACAGATTAATCACGCGAATCCTTACTATGACGATTCTTACGCGGTGAATTCGGCGAACCTGGGGCCGTATGGGGACGCCATCGAAACCGAGCTGATCCCGGCAATGGAAAAGAAATTCCGGGCGATTGGTCAGGGTTGGGCGCGTTTCGCGTATGGAGGATCCACAGGAGGCTGGGAAGCCCTGGCGGTGCAGGTGTTTTATCCGGACCATTACAACGGGATTTTCGCCGCCTGCCCCGATCCGGTGGATTTCCGGGCGTTCACCAATATCAATCTCTACGCGGACAAGAACGCGTTTTATCTCGAAGGTCCGCACATGCGTGTGGAACAGCCCGGAGAGCGCGATTACCTGGGACACACTCTGATCAGCACGCGAGGCATCAATCAGTACGAACTGGCGCTAGGATCGCACGGACGTTCGGGAGAACAGTTTGATATTTGGCAAGCGGTGTACGGGCCGGTAGGGAACGATGGATATCCGCAGCCGATTTTCGACAAGGAGACAGGAGAAATCGATCCTGCCACAGCGCGTTACTGGAAGGAGCATTTCGATCTGAGCGCAATCCTCGCAAAGCGTTGGATAATGCTAGGACAAAAATTAGCAGGCAAGATTCACGTTTACGTGGGCAGCGCCGACACCTATTTTCTCAATGACGCAGTGTATTACCTCGAAGACGTGCTGAAGGCCACGCAAAATCCTCCGTACGGCGGTGAAGTTAAATACGGCGATCGCGCCGAACATTGCTGGAATGGGGATCCCCATCTGCCCAATTATCTCTCCCGGCTGCACTACAACACCATGTACCTTCCGAAGATTCTGGAGCGCATCGAAGAAACAGCGCCGCCGGGAGCGGACTTGAAATCGTGGCGCTATTAAGTGCCGGAAACATGCTCGAACTCACTGAAGCGGCGAAAAAGGACGCCAGAGCGACTCGCCTAACGGTTCCTCAGTGTGGACCACGCTCGCTTCAACGCCAAAGCCGCGGGATGAACGCCGGGACCCGCCGGGCGTACTGCTTCAAAGATCCAGCCAGTACCGTCGCATTGCTTACAGGTCTCTCCGGTCCAACCTGTGGCCTTACAGGACGCACATTCGACCCAGTAAGTCTCTTGCGTGGCAATTCGATTCTTTCCGGGACAGCGCTTGCCATTGACAATGTTGAAGCACCTAGAATTGATGAAACCGACGTAGTATCCCGGTTTTCGGCAGACCGTACAGAAAGTCATAGGGATCGGGCGTTTTGACATAGTTCGCATCCTAGTTGTTCTCGTACGATCCATTGCGCTTCACATCGTTTGCAGTTCTGCTTCGTGCGGAGATTTTCATGGTGGCCACGACATTCGGACCTGTTTTTCGGGGTTGGCAACTCGGCAAACAAGCGTGGCCGAAAAGCCGCAGAAAGAACCCTTCCATCCGCAGCCGCGACAGCGTGCTTCATAAAGGTAGAACCTTAAGTCGTCCTCGCGGATGGCAATGTCCGAGGAATATGCGGCATACGCTTCCGGCTTTCCACAATTAACGCAGCGGAATGTAAGTGTGTAGCACTGTGTTGCTTCCTGCAAAGAACAACTCCCTGCTGAGGTTGGGCGGGGTACTCGTAAGATTCGGAGCGGTGAACGGGTAGAGCGCGGATGATGGACGCGCAGTATGAGTGATTGCGTATCGCGGGGCAAGCTACTTAACGTAAAATGATCGTAAATCAACGCCACTTTGGGCAAACAATGGAATTGTTTTTCAACTATTGTGAAGAACGCAAGTGCTTCAGCGCGCGTTCCAAAGTTGATTTTGGCCCCGAGGAGATGGTCCTCCAACTGCGCCCGAGAATGGCCGTGGCGATATTCTCCACTCTCGGGTCGGATCCGTCGGGTCGGCAAAGCCGGTTCTCGGCCCTGACCGGGAGCTACGGTCGTGGCGCTCGGCTGATCTCGCTCCCCGGTTCGCCTGTTCCCACCCACGCTGCGGCTACCCCGGTCTGCCACGCGACGTGAACCAAAACGAAGATGGGCATCCCTCACCTCCGTACAGAAATTTTCCACTGCTATCTCAACACGAATGCACGGAGTGAGTCGTCACTTGTCGAGGACCGGTTACGAAGTTGAAGTGTTGCGATTCAACTGCCCAGGGGTTGCCCGCTGCGCATCGACGGTCCGTCCGATGCGAGCCACAATTTCTGGCAGCGCTTCGACATCTGCTTGTGCGGTATGGAAGTTGACAATGCAAGCGCGCAGCGCATACCGTCCGTCCACGACGGCGTTGGAGACGAAAGTCTCACCGCCGCGCTGCAGCCGGTCCAGGATTTCACGGTTGAGCGCATCGAGATACTGTTCGACCTGCGGTTCGCGGGGATTCGCGCGAAGATCAAGCGGCACATAACGGAACGTCGTTATGCTCAAATTCTGGGTGATAAGTTCCATTTCCGCGTGACGGCTGACGGCCCGGGCCATCGCCTGAGACAGGCGAATATCATCCGCGATCATTTTGCGATATCCGAGGGCGCCAACTTGCCTGAAGGCAAGCCAGACCTTCAGAGCGCGAAAGCCGCGCGAATTCTGGGGGCCATAATCGACGTAATTGGTGGCGCGCTCCTCAAAGTGATAGTACGGCGGGTGATAGGAGAAAGCGTTTCGGAGTGTTTCGGGATCGCGCACCAGCGCACAGCCCGCCTCGAGTGGCGCGTAAAGCCATTTGTGCGGATCAACCGCGACGGAATCGGCCTGGCGAAGCCCGCGCAAATCCTCAGGCGCGTGGTCCACCGCGGCCGCAAATCCGCCATAAGCTCCGTCGACGTGGAACCACGCACCGTACTCCCTGCAGACCGCGGCGATGTCCGGCAGCGGATCTGAAACGCCGGTGCTTACAGAGCCCGCAGTTCCGACGACGAAGCAAGGCAGGTTTCCCGTCGCACGGTCCGCTTCCATCTGATGACGCAATGCTTCCACGTCCATCCTCAGTTTCTTGTCGGCAGGAATCCACCGAATCGATGACGTACCAAGACCGCTTAGGTCGGCGGCCTTTTGGATCCAGGTGTGCGTTTCGGTCGAACAGTACAGGAGCAGTCTGGGCCCACATTCTACCGAGACTCCCTGCTCGCGAACATTCCAGCCGGCCTTGGCCGCACGCGCCGCCAGCAAACAGACGAAGTTCGCCATATTGCCGCCGCTGACGAGCAGCCCGCCGCAATCGAGCGGGTAACCGATGAATGAGGCAATCCATCGCACGGTTTGCGATTCGATCTCTGTGGCCGCGGGTGATAATGCCCAGGCGCCCACATTGGGATTGACCGCGGAAGCCAGGAAATCGCCCAGAATCCCGATCGGTGCCGGTGACGCGGTGATGTATCCGAAAAACCGCGGGTGTCCGTTGATTAAGGAATGAGCGAACAACCGTCCTGCAGTCTGTTCCAAGAGCGGTCCGGGGTCGGTTCCCAATTCTGGCAGTGGCCCCGTCAGGTCCAGCGCGTCACGCACTGCGGACGGGGATTCATCGTGGGTTACGGGACGCTGAGGCACGGATTCGAGGAACTCCGCGACCTTATCCACGAGCTGATGCCCGAGCGTGCGGAAGGTTGCCGCATCCATCGCGAGCGGAGCACGCCGGCGCGAAGCGTCATCCACAACTAATTCGTCTACCCCAGGTTCTTTGATCATGTATGAATCCCTTCGAAGAGGTCGGTCTCCCGTACCCGGCCTCCATTCACGGTGCTGAAAGCACGATAGAAAGACTGCCGGCCCCACAACGCTTCGTGGTCGTCCGGGGAGAGGTGCTTCAGCCGTTCGTAGGCCGTGACCTGCGATTCGTGGCAGGAGATTGCCCGCCACACCGTGGACCAGAAGGTTCGCGTATCGAGGACAGTGGTTATGGCCCAATCGGGCCAGGGCACGGCTTGCCGCCTAACCCCGTCGACAGTTGAGACCAATTCTCGAAAGGCAGCCTGGTAGGCCTTCCACGTCGATTCCGGCCAAGCAATGTAATACAGCTTTCGGACCAAATGGGGTGGTTCCGCTTCGTCGCCATTCGACGGAAACGCTGAGTCGGCCGCGGCGACCGTGGCCGCGGTGGTGAATTGGGAGATGGAGATGTGATCGGGATGTCCGTAGGCACCGTCGGGCGCGAAGGTAACGATCACATCCGGTTTGATGCCCCTGATGTGTTGAACGATGGTGCGGATGGCCTGGCGTGGATCGGCACGATCGAGGAACTGGTCACGGTAGTCCAGGAAAGAGACTTGACGCACTCCCAACACGGACGCGGCGGCGCGTAACTCCGCTTCACGAAGGCTCGCCAGCGCCGCCGGACCGGGATGCTGATCATCCTGGGGTCGAAAGCCATGGTAACGACCGTTGTCACCACGCGTGGCGGTCAGCAAAAAAACCTCGACGCCTTCGGATGCGTATTTTGCGAGAGTGCCGCCGACCCCGAGACACTCGTCATCGGGGTGAGCTAGCACGGCCATCAAACGGGGCTTGCGCATAAGGCTCCTTTGCCGCAGGTTAGGCGGGGACGGTGACTGCGACCCGCATGAACGTGGCGGGGATCAGAGTGCCAACGTTCTTGCTCTTGTTTTGGCTGTTGGCCAGGTCGAGGAGTTGCCGGTGGAGTTCGTCGGAGTTGCCGTTCTTGCGCGCGGCCTCGTAGGCATTCATCGTGGGACCGTAATAATCGCGAAAGATCTCGATGAAGCGCTCCGGGCGCGCATCGGGCGAAGCGAAGTAGAACGTGTCCCTGGTCATCGAAATATTCTCGCTGGGCACGCCGGCTTGGCCGAATCGCTCGAGGACGTGACTTTCGACACCCCAGGTCATCGGGCTGACGAAGCCTTCCGGAGGTGCAGGGGCAAACGCGGAACTGATCCTTAACACCTCCGACACGAAAGTGGGATCGTTTGGAATCCAGTTGCCCATCAGAATACGCCCGCCTCGTTTTGCGACGCGGACCGTCTCCTTGGCGACGTCGAAGGGCCTGGGCGCAAACATCGCGCCAAACACGGAGAGCACGAGATCAAAGCAATGGTCGTGCACGTCGGCCAAATCACATGCGTCTCCTTGTTGAAACTTCAGCCGGGTGAGGCCCGCTTCCTGGGCCCTCTTGTTCCCAGCCTCCACCAAGTTGCTGGCAATATCGATGCCGACAACGTCTGCGCCCGTGCGGGCCAGTGGGACAGCGGTGGTGCCGTCGCCGCAGCCGAGGTCGAGAACCCGCATCCCCGGGGTGACTCCAAGCGAATCCACCAGGACTTCTCCGGATTGGCGCATGAAGGCGGCAATCCGGGTAAAGTCACCTTTTTCCCACAAGGCCTTGTTTGGATTGACCGAAACTTCTGTCGGGGTCATATGATCTCCTTGGTTGGGCCGCACCGTCTGGAACTCTTGCGGGCCTTCCGGACTACAATGGTCCAGTTGGCTCGGCGATCCGTCCATACCTGAGAGTCGCCATGATTTGCTCGGGCGGCCAAGGGAGTCCGATTCCTTTGCGTGGGAGCCAGCGAACTTTGCAGAAAGTCCAGAGGACCGCATGGACGCATTCTCGGAAATCCTGAGTGGCGTGAAGTTGCGGGGCGCCGTGTTCTTCGCCGCGGAATTCTCGGCGCCCTGGGGTGTCACCATGCCCGAGTCGAGTGTCATGTCGGCCCGGCTCGCCCCAGGCGCGAGTCACATTGTTCTTTATCACCTGCTCATGCAGGGTCGATCGGTCGTGCAAATGCTGGACGGACAAAAGATCGGGCTCGAACCCGGGGACGTCGTGGTCTTTCCGCGTGGAGATGCCCACCATATGAGCAGCGGCAAAGATGCGACCCTGCCGTTCCCGAACTACGGGATTACTGCGAAGGTCAAAGCGCGCGACTTGAGTCCGCTGCAGGCCGGGGGAGGGGGAGAGATCTCCCGCTTCGTGTGCGGATACATGACTTGCGATCCGCATCTTTGCGGGCCGATTCTGAACGGACTTCCGAAGGTCCTGAAGGTCAACATCCGGACGGATCGCTCGGGCAACTGGCTGGAGAGCTCCATTCTTCACCTAGTGGAGGAGGCCGCTTCCGGGCGGGTTGGTAGCGAAGCGATGCTGGCGAAACTCTCGGAGGCATTGTTCATCGATACACTACGGCGGTACGTGAGCGGATTGTCGGAGCATCAAGCGGGCTGGCTCGCGGGAACGCGTGATCCGATCGTGGGGAAGAGCCTCGCTTTACTACACGGCCGGCCTGCCCATCCGTGGACAATCGCCGATCTCGCGGACAAAGTTGGTATTTCCCGATCCGCTCTGGTAGAGCGCTTTACGCGTTATCTTTCGGAGCCTCCGATGACATATTTGACGCGTTGGAGGTTGCAATTAGCCGCACGAGCGCTGGAAAAGACATCGCGAGGT
>Ga0306920_100005523_pt1 | contig 16360 bp, 16 predicted proteins | sample flu12Cox44000170_FD_204666 | JGI IMG/M metagenome (GOLD analysis project Ga0306920, IMG submission 204666) | Lab enrichment of tropical soil microbial communities from Luquillo Experimental Forest, Puerto Rico - flux4day.12C.oxic.44.000.170 (v2)... | ecosystem: Environmental > Terrestrial >... | reverse complement strand
CCCTGCGGGCCCATGCGTCTTGGAGGCGACGACCGGCAGAACGGGAAAACGCGTTCGTTCGAGCACACGGCCAAAAGCATGTCCGAGGCCAGAAGGTGCCCATGAACGACCGCTCGCTGTACACAGCGAGAACTCGCGCGCGAAAGTGCAGATTGTCCGGGGAGACAGCTCCGAACGGCATCACGCCAAAAGCCGGAAAGGAGGGAGTCGAACACAATCAAGAACACTTGCGACGCATCGACCTGCGGTGGCATGACCTCCGTCACGAGGGAGCATGTCGCCTGCTGGCAGACGGCGTCGACATTCGGATCATTCAGCTGATGCTCGGGCACGCGAGCGTTCAGCAGACCCAACGCTACCTGAACCTGACGGATGAAGAACTACGGAAAGGTTTGGAGGTGAGCTGGATTAACCAAGGCCGGCCGCTTCGCCTTGCGTCGCAGGGCTGAACCGGTCTCGTTTCTCCGCCAAATTGTCCCCGATTTGTCCCCGCAAGGCCCCGGCGGCTCGAAAAAGTGGCTCCTCAGGTTGGACTCGAACCAACAACCCTCCGGTTAACAGAGCCGTGCTACTGTTTCGATGCGTGCGGCTCTGTTCTGTTTTGTTCAGGTTTTCCTGCCGTCGGCAATGTGGGCGTCGCTACGCTTCACTGGCGAGCAGTGCAACTTGTCTCACGGTGTCTCAGGGGTCTGGCTCTCCTACTAGCCACCGAACTCGAGCCTCGCCGAGAAGTGGAGGGTGCGCCTACGGAACTACAGAACGCAAACAAATGCACGCTTCACAATCACCAAGCTAAAACGCGGCGACCAATTCAACCGTGACGTTTGCCTGTTTCTTCCCTGCCGCCCGTGGGCCGACCTGGATGTGCACATCCATATCGAGTGAATTCAGAAAACGTTCAAGACGCTCCTGACTAAAGCGTGCCAGCTTGCCCCGCATCAAGTCGGACACATCTGGCGGAGCAACCCCAAGTACGCCAGCCGCCCGACGTTGTGTCCAATTCTTCTCCTTGACGATCTTCCGAATCACTCGCGCGAGCTCCGCCTTGGCCAGCCGCTCGCTCGCCTGGGGCAGTCCCAGATCTTCGAAGACGTTTCCGCTCCCCGCTTCAACCTCGGTCGGCTCTTCAACCTTCGCGCGCTTGGCCTTTGTCGCCATCAGCTTCCTCTGCGCTTCGGATAATTGGCGTCATAATCTCGCTTCGCTGCCTTGAAGCGGTCACGTACGCCGTCCCTGTCGACTTGGGGTGTCTTGATGCCTGACTTCGACTTCTTCATGAAAACATCGAGCACATACACGACTTCAGCGAACGCCGCTGTGTACACGGCCCGGTAGGTGTCGCCTCCGTAATCCTCAACGATCTTCCAGATCTCATGCGGCAACCCTTCGCCAAATGGCTTCGCCCCTTCGGGTGTTTCGCCGTACTGCACATCGAGCAGGGCCGATCCGAAGACGTCCTTCACGTCCTCGGGCATGGCATCCAGATTCTTCTTGCTGCCGCTGACCCACTTGAGAGGTTTCAGCGACTGCTTCGAAGATTCCGACACCCTGTAATGTTAGCAGTTCTGCTATCTCACGTCAAGGCCCAGCTGGGGTTGGGTTGGCGCTTCCCCGATAGCGGTCCGCGGCCGCCTCGGGGACGGACGAGAACTCGCGCGGGAAAGTGCAGAATGTCCGTGGAGTCTTCATGATCGGGGCTCACCCCGTGGCATGAAAATGGACCTTGTGGTCATGAGTCGCCCATCCCACAACCGGTTGGGGAATCGGCCGCATTTTCTGAGCAGATAGCTCGGCACTCTGCCAGAGTATCGAGACGAAGGGACGCGCTAACGCCCGATCCGATTTTGAGCGATGGCTACTGGTTCAGTAACTTCTTGGCCCGCTGCAATAGAGGGAAATCGGAATCGGCCTTTGCCAGAAGCTTAACTATCTCGTCAGCCAGGCGTTGGCTCTCCATCCTGCGGTCCTGGTGGGCGCACAACTCTGCCTCGAGTACCCGAGTCCGAAGCCACGTATACCCTGCGAATGACCCGCCATATCCCGGATCGTATGTGCGCTGACGTTCAGTAGATGCCTCTTCGAGTGTGTCGATGGCTTGTTCGAGGGTGCCGGTTCTGACCAAGGCCTCAGCTAGCGACTCAGCAGCAAGAAAATAAGTTGGCGTCCCATCCCGCTGATTCACCGCATTTTCAAGGTGTTCGATTGCTAGTGGCATCTGACCACGTTGGAATGCCACCTCTCCCAGAATCGCCTCGGCGGCTAATCGTCCAGGAGCTACGCGCGGGCCGATGGCGATCTGTTGCGCTCGGTCCAGAAGGCCCATCCGGGCGCCCAGAATGGCGGAGATCGGTCCCGGTCCGCCTTTAGCACTATAGAGAGCTATGCCTCGGAGAGCGCGTTTGAAGTCACCACGGGCGTACTGGACAAGCGCCAAATAGCCAGGTCTCGTATGATCAGCGGTGATCATATTGAACATCCGTGCGGCGTCCTCGAGGCGGCCGAGTGTCATCATGAGTTGGCCCGCCTCAACGTACATATCCTCACGCGCAGCTGGTGCCACCTGACCGTCGTCGCGTTCCACGGTCGTGACGACCTCGTTGAAGGCTTCATCCACATCATTTCTTAACCAGCGTGTGAAAGCATGATGAAAGCGGAGCCATGAATCGGAATTCGCGAAGCCGCTATAGCTTCCGCGGCGCTGCAACTGTTCAGCGCGAGCGAGGTAGCGCTCTGCTCGAGCCGGATTGTTGATGAGGAATTCGTTTGCCCAGGCTGCTCGGACATTCAAGTCGATGTCGTTAGGGCGAAGATCAGCGCGTTTTGCTAAGTGGTCGGCCCTGGCAATCCGGTCACCACCCTCGTCGCCGATGCAAGAAAGAAGAAGGTTGTTGGTTCCCCAGTAGTGCTCGGGTTGTATCCTGACGAGCGCCTCGTAGGCGCCACACGCCTCTTTCATTTGGCCGCGCATCTGAAATGCGCTCCCTCGAACAAAAAGACGCTCGCCTTCAGTTGCACCAGCGGCCAATCGCTCTGCCTGCTCGGCGACCGGCAAATAATCAGTCGGCGGGCGTTGTTCCCGAAGCAGCGCCCACGCCAACAGTATCTGCGCTGAGGCAAAGCTGGGGTCATCGGTCATGGCCTCGCGCAGGAGTGCTTCCGCGGCGCGGTTGTCGCCGTTTTCTTCCAAGATCCGATTCGCCTCAGTAAAGAGCAACAACGCTGTCTTCGATGAGGTGGTCACCAACGGGGCGGATGCCTTCTCGGTTGAGGTATGTACCGAACGGGGTCGCAGAATCCAGTACGCTCCGGCAGTCAGGACGACAACAAGCATTGCGCTGACCGCAACCATCCAGCGGCGCGTCCCGGGTGCTGGAGTTCGAACGCGTTCGAGCGCCGTCGCCAGGTCACCGGCGGTGGCATATCGATCCCGAGCATTCCGCGAGATCGCGCGATCGACGACGCCCGCGAGCGCAGGGTGGAGGTCTGGTTCTCTGACAGCGAGGGTCGTCCGTTCGTTGTGCCGATGGCGATTTGCGATCTCGCGCAGCGAAGGGCCTTCGACTGGATAGTCGCCGGTCAGCAAGTGATACAGGAGGACGCCAACGCTGTAAATGTCGCTCTGGACGCTGGCGGGCTGCCTGTCGAAGATTTCTGGCGCAAGGTACAGTGGCGTACCAGCCACTACGGACAACGCGTCGAGGTCTTCGAGTTCGCGGCCGGCCCCAAAGTCCATAAGGACCAGACGCCCATCGGCCTGGCGCATGACGTTCTGGGCCTTGATGTCTCGGTGGAGCAGGCCAGCGTCGTGAACGGCGCCGAGCGCTCGACAGACCTCGATGCCAATATCTATGGTCGCAACAGGAGGAAGTGGACCGTCGGCTCGAAGGACGTGCTCCAGCGTGCGACCCTCGATGAACTCCATCGTGAGTCCCACACGCCCTGCGATCGAATCCGCGTCGTAAATCGAGACGACGTTTGGATGCCGGACGCGCGCAAGAAGCCGGCCCTCTTTGACGAGATCCGCAGCGTGTCGGTCGGAGTGAGCCTTTCCGGGAGCGTGAAGGAGTTTGAGGGCGACGTCGCGATCAAGCCGGGGGTCTCGCGCACGATACACCTCGCCGTACGCTCCGCGCCCTATCTCTTCAACAATTGAGAGGCGGCCCCAGGATTTCAACTGGGCTGTCGGCTCGGCCGTCCCCGCGGTCTCGTCTGAACGAAGGTCGGTCGGTAGCGTCCGGTACAGCTCTGAGACGCGCGCCAGAATCCTGAGCTGCCTGATTGCTGCCCGCTGAGAGTCGCTGGCGTGGGCGTCGGCGGTGTCCAGTTTGGCTGCGCTTCCGTCGAGCACAGCACCAACCAGATCGGCGAGCCAGCGTTCGTCCTGGTCCATGCAGAGTCTTCGGCCTATTCGCGCCGCCTCATGGCTTCGACCAATCGAACCATTGCGCGTTGGACGGCCTTACGTGCGGCATCGGCAGTCGGCCGGTCGAAGGTTTCGGCCAATTCGTCGTAGTCGTAACCCATCTCAAGGCGTGCAATGAGTAACTCGCGGTCTTCCGTCCTCAATTCGGTGAGCGCCTCTTCGTAGCGCTCGGCCGCCTCGCGGCCGAGCGCCGCTTCAAGGGGCGAGGGGGTACCAGCCATGTGATTCGAATCGAGTTCGGCGATCACGGGCTTGCGCTGATGCCGACGCAACTCGTTTCGAATCCGATTTAGGACCGCCTGACGCAGATACGCCTGGAACGCTCCAGGCCCTCGCGCCTCGAAGGCCTCCACTCTCTTAAACGTCTGCAGCAGTGTTTCCTGGACAAGATCATGGGTGTCCGAGATGTCGCGGGCCCAGCGCGGCAGTCGGCCGCTGGCCCAGCGGCGGAGCGCCGGCAGATATCGCGCGAAAAGCGTGTCGACAGCCTTCTGATCTCCCGACCGCGCACGCGCCAAGAGCCGTGTGGTCGATTCAACGGCGGATTTCGAGTCGGCATCGCGCCGCCCACTCGCAATCTGTCTCATTAATGGAAGAGCTTGGCGACAACCCGGAGCGGGCGGCCGGCCAGCCATTGTAGACCGACTTGCCGTGTTCTGTCCGGGATCCTGGCGGCTGTTGTTTAGGTCTGTGAGCGGTGACACGAGGGCTTCGATCGTGACTGCGAGCACCGAGCGCACGGTGGTCAATCAACTCGGCAAAAGCCTAGTGAGTCGGCGGGCGGCCCGCGAGGGGAGGGCATCATGAAGGACATTCTGATCTGGGGCTTGATGTTGCTGCTAGCTTTTTCCGCGCGCGTCGCCGGTCAAAAGGGCGCTCAGACTGTGTCGGACCTGTCAGTAACGAGCACCATCTCGGATGTCGACCCCAATGGCCTGCCGTACGACGTCCAGAGCGATGGCGTAGGCTCGTACCAGAACAGCGTGAGTGGAGTCGAGTCGATCCTACAAGCGAGCGCGAACTACGCGTGGTTGCTGAGCACGTACGATTCCGGGTATGCCGGGAGCTCAGGGCGAAATGCCTTCATCACTCTGGGGCCGGCGAACCAGCAATCAGCGACTGCTGTTCTGCCTTCCATCTGGTCCTCGTGGGGCACCCACTTGGAGCCGGTGCGCCTTATCACCCACGGCGTCGGCTGTCCCTTCCTGACGATCCAGCCTGGCGCGCCAACGTACTGTCCCCTTCTGATCCGCTTCGGGCCGACGTTCGGTTCAGGAAAGAACACGTATTACTACCGACTCGACATGGCGCCCGGGACAACAGGCTTTAACGACTCAGAAACGCAAAATGTTCAGGTGTCTTGCAATGCCGTGACCTCCTCCGGCAATTGCAACGACTGGTTCGTTGACTCGATCCCCCAGGGCCAAAGCGGCGTAAACCGAGTCATTGCGCAGCTCACCCTTGTTAGAAACTACAGCGTGCTGACCAACGAAGGTGACTTCTATCTCACATTCCACATCCACATCACGAATCCTTAGAGCGCGTTGGCGCTAGCGGACGTCCTGACATCTGTCGTACCGCGAATTCTGTTCACGAATCACTTGCGCAGCGAGGAAACGGTAGTTCACCAGATGTCGGTCTATGTCGCGTGCCATGAAGATGCTAGTTCGCCAAGGTCCTATGAAGGCTGTTGCCGGCGACGAAAAGCCAATTCGAGGTCATTGCCATGATGAAGCACAAAATGCTGAAATGGGCGCAAGCTGCAGCCATACGGTGCGCCGTCACACTGGTCATTGTTGTTTGCTCTGTTGGACATGCAGTGACCGCGCCGGCTGTCATTGATGCGCGGACCAGTTGGTTGTGGTTCCAATCCCAAACGCCATCTCGACATCCTCCTCCTCTTTCCGGATGGGACGATCGTCGCCGAGACGTGGAACAACGTGACCTTCCCGTTGCTCGATCCGCGTTCTGGCACATCGTCGCTGTTTCCCGGCCAATTCCAGAATGGGTCCATTGGCGTCGCGCCCAACCCCATCGTCTGGCCCGATCCGGCCGGAGCAAATCTCGTAGGTGCATGGGGATCTTTGATCGTGTACCAGGAGAACGGCTCATTCGTCTGGCGTTGGGATAACGTGTTTGGCTGCTGCAACAACCTCGGCCTCCCGTACATCGCGGTTGATGTCAGCGGACGGAGAGTGCTCGCCTCGCTAGGCTATGGACTGTATACCCTGCCGATCGGTGGGCCGCCGCCCATCTCGAGCACCGGCGGACAAGCAAGCGGTCTGGTATCGGCGACATCGAGCGTTGCATACGTCGCCGGCACGACTCAGTATGTCAGCAAATGGGATATCACCGGCACTCAGCCGGTGCTCGAGTGGTCGCAGCAGCTGAGTAGCGCCTTCAGCACGTGGAACTTTTCGGAAGGCGCGATCGCAGCCGATGGCACGTTTGTCGTAACGCGCAGCGGCAATCACGCGAGCCCATACTGGAGCGGCTCGGACATTTGGCGCGCTGGCGAGCTGTATGCAATCTCGCCTAACGGGCAGTCGACGTGGACGGCAAGCGCTCTGGCGACCACCCCTCCCGTGATTGGACGAGGCGGTCTCATTTACGTTGGCGGCCTTCCAAGTCCTGGCGCGCCGCAGTCGCAGTTAGACGGCGCCGGGGTCGTCCGTGCATATGATCGGACTGGCGTTCAGGTCTGGTCGACGCCAACCACAGGCCTACCGCAGGATCTGTTCGTGGGCGATGATGGAAAGGTGTACGTGCTGGCTGGCGGAACGACCGAAGGGCGCATTCTCGCTTTGGATCAGGCGTCTGGAGCCGTCGCGCTCGACATCGAGCATATCCCGGCGCCGTGGGAGATGATTCTCAAGGACGGGATCGTGTACGCCACCGGAGACGCCGGTATCGCCGCAATTCCATTGCCCGCAGGCTTCGCCTGGAATTACGACGCGCATTCGCCCTGGCCGGTGCGACAGCACGACAACCAGCGGACATCTCAGCAGCTGACGAACGACGACGATTCTGAATTTGCGCAGTTGGGCGCGAATACGTTTACCAGCGATCAGACGGTCATTGGGAAGGTTACGGCGGCGGCATTTGTTGGCGATGGCTCACAGCTGAGCAACGTGACGGCTGTCTATGCGACGAACGCCGGTACGGCCAACTTCGCCACCACGGCGGGAACGGCCAATTTCGCGACGACCGCTGGAACGGCTAATGTCGCGAACAGTGCATCAGTGGCGGCCAACGCATCGGCCTTGGGCGGCGCATTACCCGCAACGGCTGCGATGGCTGGAACGATCGCGGCTCGCGACGGCAACGGCGACCTGTTTGCCAATGTCTTCCGCGGAAGCGGGGCTGCTTTGGTCAACATCCCGGCAACCGCTTTACCGAACAGTCTCGTGTACAACAACCAGGCGAACAGCTTCAGTGGAACGCAGACGATCAAGGGTCAGCTCCAATTGCCCGCGATTGCACAGACTGCGGGTACCCCGTCTGTATCGCAGACGTTGAATCTCCAGGGCTGGGATGGAGCGAACCCGACCATCTTCCAATGGTCGGTCTCAGGCACGGGAAAGCTGGACCTGCAGACCGCAACTGGGGGCAATGCTACGGCTGACAGCGGCCTCACGATCGCGCCCAACGGGACCATCACGTTTGCCGCTGGACAGACCTTCCCAGGTGCGCAGACGGCGCTGACAGCCGGTGCCGGCATCGGGATTAATGGGACCACCATCACCAACGCGGGGGTGCTCTCCGTCGCCCCTGGCAACAACGGCATCAGAATCGGCGGCACGATCGGTAGTCCGACGATTTCCAACACGGGCGTGTTGAGCTTCAACGGACGGACGGGGTCGACGAGCCCGGCGGCGAATGACTATTCGTTCGGCATGATTGCAGGCACTGTTACCCCGAATCAGGTCAGTGCGGGCACGTACGCCATCAACATCAACGGCAACGCGACCACGGCGACGAACGCTGTCACGGCGAACAGCGCGACGGCCGCGGGGACGGCCAACACCGCCGGCAACGCTGGTGCCCTCGGAGGGGTGCCCGCGGGAAACTACGCCCGCCTCGACGTCGGGAACAGCTTCACCGGCAATCAAACAGTCAGTGGAAACCTTGCGGCCTCAGGCAGCCTCGCGACGGCCGGCTCCGTGACGATCGGCGGAGGCACGGCGATCACACGTCATCTTTCGCAACCGTTCGCGCAGAGCTTCACCAACGTCAAACTCGTTGCAGGAAACTGCATGGCGCCGTTATCGCTGCCCATCGCGGCTGCGGACGGTGACACGGTGGTCGTGACACTCTGGAGCGCATTGCTGGCGAACTACGAGATCGTGTACTCGGCCTGGGCGTCCGCTGGAGCAGTGTCGGTCCGGATATGCAATCCGACAGGCGCGACATTCTTTATCACGTCCACTGGCAGTATCCACGTGGACGTCTGGAAGCATTAACGGCAAAGGAGCGGGATGCGCAATGATTCAGTGACACTGAGACGGTGATGTCCTCGATCCCATTCCTCAGGCCTGATGTGGCGCTCACCAATGCCACGTTCGAGGTCTCCGTTATGCAGAGTCCGGACGGCAAAGTAATGCCACTTCGAAAAGGGCTATCGACCAACGTGATGGTGAAGCAAAGCAACAAATGGCTGGTCGCCGCCCTCCGAGGCACCGCACTGTACCTACACCCAGGGCCAGCCGTACGACGAGTTACGCGAGGAGATTCTGGAGGGCACGGTCAGCCGCGTCCGCCGGCCTGTCTGCGGGTACGTTCAGATTTTCCGAAGCAGATCTCGTTGTATCCAATAATTCGATGGGCGTGCTGATAACGCGCGATAGAACGGGCCTGTGAAATGTACCCGAGCTGTCTGCACGGACATTCTGCATTTTTCGGGCGAGTTGTCGTCATGGACTGTCTGGATCGGCTCACGGTGGCCGACGGCGGGTTTCTCGGAGCGCGGTTGAGCGACGGTCATCCGAGAGCCGATGATCAGGCCCATGGCGACGGCCCGTCCCCAGCAACGCTACGACCATCGGCTCCGCGAACTCGTCCACCGCACCGGGGACCCGACCATCGCCACGGATCTGGGCGTCCCTCAGTCGACGGCCCGAGGATGGCTTCGCACCGTGTCGACCGTGGTGATCGGGTTGGACGTGGCGAACCTGACCGAGCACGAACTCCGCCGCGAGGTCCTGAAGCTTCAACGACGCGTGGAGAAATTCGCCGCGCTGCTCCGGCTCGCACTGGTCCTTCTGTCCGTCTCCAAGTTCACTCTGGCAGGCGAGCGGTTGCCCGATGGTCACGATAAGCAGCGGATCCTGCGTGCCATCGATCAGGCGCGCGCCTGCATCCCGTAATGTCCGAAAACTCGATCGACGTTCCCGACAAGCCAGATCTGGACCCCGTAATGTCCCGCTCGTCAGCCGAAACGACGATCACGCGGCGCGCTCGTAATAATTCAGCAAGCCGCCCAGGCGCGGTCGGGCCCTACGCCCGGCGAAAAACACAATGGTGCCGTCGTCGCCCCAAGCGCCGCCGCGAGCGTTCGGCACATCGGCCAGCGTGACGGCGGGCCCGCCCGTCACGCGTATCTTCTTGAGGCGGCCACCGGCAAAAACGCGACCCATTGCCCATCCGGGGAGAAGAAGGACTCCGCACGTAGGTCAGACGTTTGACGCCGCGCAACGTTGCGCAATCCTGGATTCAGCGCGAGAATTGGCAATTCGAGACCCACAGCCGACGCCAGAGCGTTTCGCTCGACGCTACAGGCTTCTGCGATATGCCTCCCACTCCGCATGCAAGCTGGTCATGAACTGCTTGACTGCTGGATCGTCTTTGATGTGGGTGAAGCTCGCGTCACGCGCGAACAGCGGGTAGCATGGAAAACCATCCTCGGCGGCCTTTCGCATCCAGAGAAGCGCTTCCGGGCACCGGCCAAGCAGCGCGTAGGTCGCAGCGATGTTGTATGCGGTGTGGTGATGATGAACAAGCGCCTTCGGCTTTGCCGTTTGCGCCGCGGCAAGATCCCGTTCTGCCTCCTTGGTCTTGCCGAAAGCGGCGAGCACCACCGCATTCGTGCTGACGACAAGGCCGCCATCCTCTTCGGCGTGCGAAGACAGGTGTGCGGCCAGCACTGCCGCCGCTTCCGAAAGACGACCCATCCTGTAAAGCGTCGACGCTTTTTCAAACGTCCAGAGTGAGCGATTCGCGAAGCCCTCGGTGCGCCTGAACCCTTCCAGAGCATCTTCGTACTGTCCCAAATACTCCTGCGCGCCCGCCAGATGGAATTGGGCCAGGGCGTTGGTCGGATTCATAGCGACCGCTCGTCGCAACTCGTCGGCGGCTCGCTCGAGCAAGCCGACGTGCAGGAAGACGTTGCCGAGCTGGTGATGCGCTTCGTCGAGCGCTGTGTTCAATTCGAGCGCACGGCGGTACTCCTGCACGGCGCCGCGATGGTCGAAGTGCTTGTAGTTCGACCACAGCAGGAATCCTCGTGCCAGGTGAGCGTCCGCGAGTCCCGGCTCGAGCGCGAGCGCCTTCTCAGCCGCGACGAACGCACGCTCTTGCAGCGGCTCAGGATCGTCGGAGAAATAGAACGCCTTCTGGCGATACGCACGGGACAGCTCGGCGAGCCCACGCGCGAAACTCGGATCGACAGTTGCTGCCCGTTCCAGCAGGGCAATCGCTTCGTCGGTGTCGCGTGCCGTCAGCCGGCCGCTGTGATACCGCGCGCGGAGGTAGGCGTCGAAGGCCTCCGCTTTTGGCGGTGGAACGGCACCGCCGGCTAACGCCGCGCCCGACGGAGACGCCGCACCAATCGAGCGGACGGTGAGCGAACGCGAGCCCCACATGCCCACTGTCGCGGCGAGCGTGCAACCGATGGCCGCAAGGCCCAGGACGACCGGCAGGCGGCCTACTCGCTTGAACCGTCCAGGAGCCGGGTTGGTCCCGACGACAGGGGCGATGAATCGGTAGCCTCGTCGAGGAACAGTCTCGATGAAGCGAGGGTTCTCAGCGGAATCGCCGAGCGCCTCCCGCAACCGATTCACGGCTGCGTTCAGACTGTTGTCGAAGTCAACGAACGTGTCAGCGGGCCAAAGCCGGCTTCGAATATCGCTCCGAGACACCAAATCTCCGGGGCGTTCCAGCAGGAGCGCCAAGACTTGGAACGGCTGCTCCTGAAGTCTCAGCAGTCTCCCCTCGCGCCGCAGCTGTCGATTGCGGCAGTCGAGCTCGAAGACGCCGAAGGTTAAGACGCCGGCCGGAGCAACTGCCGCCATAACGCCTAAAGCCGGTGAGTGTAGCAGATGCCGACCGGTAAGAGAAGCGCGTAAGTGGCTGAAAACGTAGGACATCTCAGATTAGAAACATGCAAGGTCCAGACTATCGACACCCGCGCCGAGCGACCACACATTCGCATGCGCCACAGCCAAATGGCAAGGAGGACCGCATGCGAAGGACCATCCAGTTTGTCGGCGCAGTCAGTCTGATTCTGCTTCTGAGGTCGGCGCCGGTTCTTGCTCATGAAGATGACCAGTTCCCGCCCCACAATCCTGCGTGCACGCTCACGAGCTTTCTGCGGCCATGGCGCGAGGTGCCTGACGGCGTGAAGCGACAGCTCGCGCCCGACGGCGTGATCAGGATCGGCGTGAACTACGGGAATCCCAACAACGCGTCGATCGACGCGGCCGGCACGCTGCAGGGCGTCGCGGTCGACCTCGGTTGCATCCTCGCCCGCCGCCTCGGACTCGAGGTGGAATTCGTCCCCTACGCTGGCCTCCCAACGATGATGCAAGGGTTTGACTCGGGCGAATGGACTCTCGGGTTCACGTTCGATCCGCAGTTCGGGCCGCCGACCTTCGCTTACGCTCATCCGCACCTCGGCGTCGAGAACACGTACCTGGTTCCGGGGACGTCGCCTTTCCAGTCGGTCGCCGATGTCGATCAGGCAGGCGTGTTCATCTCGGTGGCGCGAAACAACTCGCCGGACATCTACCTGACGGCGCATCTGCAGAACGCGACGCTCGTGCGATTTGACACGGTGCCGCAGGCCCTTGCGGCTTTGAAAGCCGGTCAGGTGCACGCGTTCGCTGGCAGCCGATCCGTCGAGGTCGGATTTCTGCCGCAGATTCCGGGCGCGCGTTTGCTTCCCGACGACTTCCTTCTGGCGCAGCTCGCGGCGGTGATGGCCAGCGGGGCCGACGAGGCCATCGGCGCCGTCGATCGATTCGTTGAGGAGTCAAAGTTGAATTTTTTGATCCAACTCGCGATCGTGCGCAGTCGCTTGGTCGGCGTGCTGTTGCCGATGCCGATTCGAGAGAGGGACGACGATCGGCGGTAAGCGTGGGAGGCTAGGTCCCCGGACCCGATGACCGAACGCCGAACAAGTTGTGAAAGCTTGGCGCGAGGCGAACGGTGAGCCGGTTGCGTCAGGTGCCGGAAGTCATATCGAAATCGGATGACCTCCGGCACTGCTTCCCCGCGGCTCTCGTTGCCTATCGTGTGACGCGCCCACTTTTGTGCCACTGGTGGTGAGGGCGCCTGCTCTTACGGCTGAAGTGCCCGTGTCGGAAGCTCAAGACGCCCGCGACCAAGCTCAGCACTGAAATGTGGCCAGGCGTTTAGAGGTCATTCGGTCACGATAGCGAGAAATCGCCGAATGGAATTATTGTGGACTACAGCCGTTTGCACCTCCGGTGGATTCAGATCTGGCTTGCCGGGACGTCGATCGAGTTCTCGGACATTACGGCTTCCACCTCAGGAAACTCGCCCCAATCGACGCCCAATCGATAGCAAATCCTTGAACCGCAGCGGCTGTCACTACCAATAAGTCGGTACCGCTTGTAGCGATTGAGCTTACCGGTCTCCGCTGATAACGTTCAGAGCGTCGCCGCGAAGCTCTTTGGCATCGTGCAGGTGCCGGGTGCTTTGCCGTTGGTTGGCGCGGCGGCCGTGCTCGTCTCGGTGGCCGTCGTCGCGTCGATCACGCCGGCGGCTCGGGCGGCGCGCGTGGACGTCGTGCAAGCGCTCCGATCGGAATGAGGCAAGGATAAAGCGATGAATACCGCCAGGATTGCAGGCGTTTTCTACTTGATCACATTCGTCGCCGGAACAATCGCCCTCGTCATGAGCGGCAAAGTTGCCGCGATCGCTGGACCGATCGCGGCCGCCTCCTACGTCGTCGTGACGGTGCTCTTTTATCAACTGTTCAAATCGGTCCACAAGCGTCTGTCGTTGCTCGCGGCGGGTGTGAGCCTGTCGGCCACCGTCGCCCCTCCTCTCATCGGTGGCAATCCGCTTGTGTTCTTCGGCGTCTACTGTCTGCTTATCAGTTATCTGATGTTCCAGTCGACCGCGCCTCGGATACTCGCAGGATTGATGACGTTCGCGGGATTCGGCTGGCTGACGTTCGCGTTGCCGCCGCTCGCGCACGCGTTGTCTCCGTACAACTACGGACCCGGCATCGTCGGCGAGGGCGCACTGACACTGTGGCTCCTGCTGTTCGGTGTGACACCGAGGCCATCGCCACGACACGCATGACTCGCAACGCGATCGCGCGGATCGCCGGTGGCGCGACTCTTCTCTACATCATCATCGGCATCGCTGGACTTGCGTTGGTTCGGCCAGGCAGCGCTGGCGCGGCGCTCGCGCAAGCCGGCCAGAGCGCGTCGGCCCTGACGCTTGCCGTGACGCTGTATCTGGTCACGTCTCCTGCAGGAGCGACACTCGCAACGCTGGCGATGCTCTGTCGCATCGTCAGAAGGTGTCGGCGGCCTGATGGCAACCGAGCTGAATGTCAGGTGGAGCGTGACGCTCAGCGCGACGTTATTTGCCGCAGGCAGCACGCTGTTCTCCTACTTGTTCCTGCGGGGACGGATGATCCCAATGGCGCTCGCCTGGCTCGGTGTCGTGGCGTCGGGGCTTCTCGTCGTCGTTCTTCCGCTGCAGCTCGCCGGATTTTTTCGAGACCCGACCAACTGGTTCAGCGCAGTTACGCGGGTCGCGAAGTGTCCGGTTATTCGATCGTGAGGCCGTTCTTGGGCTGATCTGCTACCCTGCGCCTCATGCCTCCGCTGTCGCACCCGCTCCGGTTCCTCGTTGTCGCGCTCGCAGGCTGCAGCAGCAGCGCGAGGTCATCGACTATCTCCAGACCGAGAATCGCGTCCTCCGCGAGCAGCTCGGCACGAGTCGGTTGCGCTTCACCGACGATCAGCGCGTCCGCTTGGCCGCCAAAGCAAACCACCTGCGGCGGCGCGTGCTCCAGGAAATCGGCACCCTCGTGAGCCCTGACACGCTCCTCGCATGGCATCGGCGGCTCATCGCCCGGAAATATGACGGCCAGAACCGCCGCGGACCGGGACGACCGCCGGTGACGGCCGAGATTCGGCAGTTGGTGGTCCGCATGGCCACGGAGAATCGCGACTGGGGCTATACACGGATTCAAGGCGCGCTCGTGAATCTGGGCCACGACGTTGGGCGCGGGACCATCGCCACCATCCTCAAACAGCACGGCATTGAACCGGCGCCGGAGCGGCAGAAGCGAACGACGTGGCAGGAGTTCTTGAAAGCCCACTGGGACGTCCTCGCCGCCGCCGACTTCTTCACGGTGGAAGTGTGGACCGCGATGGGGTTGACGCGGTATATCGTGTTCTTTGTGATTGAGCTCGCGACGCGCCGGGTCCACATCGCCGGGATCGCATCGGAGCCCGACAGCGCGTGGGTGGTGCAATGCGGGCGTCAACTGACGGATCCCGTCGATGGCTTTCCCGCGGGTAAGCGGTTTTTGCTCCACGATCGAGGCCCGCTGTTTACCGAGGTGTTTCGCGAGACGCTCGCCGCCACCAGTGTCGAGACCGTACGTCTGCCGCCCAAGTCGCCGAATTTGAACGCGTTCGCGGAGCGCTTCGTTCGCAGTATCAAAGAATCGTGCCTGAACCGCCTGATCCTGGTCGGCGAAGCGTGGTTACGACGGGCCGTTCGCGAGTTCGTGGCGCACTACCACCAGGAACGGAACCACCAGGGCTTGGGCAACCTCCTGATCTTTCCGAGCAGCGTTCAGGCGCGACACGACGACCCCATCGTCTGCCGCGCGCGTTTGGGCGGTCTGTTGAAGTTCTATCATCGGCCAGCCGCGTGATTGCCCTGGAGGTCGCATGCTCGCCCTCAATCGTACCGCGATCATCGTCCGGCCGAAGCGCCCGTTTCTGGAGTGGCTCCATGCTGCTGACCCGACAAGCGCCACGCTGACGGTGGCCGATCTGGCTCTGGAACCCACGATCTACCTGGTACTTGAATGTGCCGACGGCGAGCAAGAGCGTGCCGCCCTGCAGACGGTCTTCCCGACGATTTTTGAGAACCAACTCGATGGCTGATGGCGGGATCGGACGTCGTGGCCATCGTCCAGGTCCTTTGGAATGTTCGGTCAGTGGTTCGACTGCCAGTTCCACTCAACGTTGCTCGACTTGGCGGACGAACCACTCATCGAGGAGCCCTATTAAATGCGAGCTGAATGACATTCGGCGTGTCGAGCGAGTTTCTGAACATTACGGCATGAGCCGGAGGGTTGCAGAATCAAACGAAGAACCGCCTCACGATCGAATTATTGGACACTACGCGATCGCAAGCGCGCGGAGGTGCACGGCGCGTCGGTGCAGAAGGCGGTTAAGGCCGGCGTGAAGATCGCGTTCGGCACCGACATGGGCGGCATCGAGTGGACAGAGCCGATCGCTCAGGAGTTCCCGTACCTCCTGCAGTTCGGCCTGACGCCGATGGCGGCGATTCAAGCGGCGACGTCGCGCGCGGCCGAGCTGCTCGACATGAAGGGCGATATCGGGGTCGTCGCGCCGGGCGCGTACGCCGACATCATCGCCGTCAACGGCTATCCGCTGCAGGACATAAAAGCGCTCGGACGCGTGCGCTTCGTGATGC
>Ga0306920_100005521_pt1 | contig 16361 bp, 18 predicted proteins | sample flu12Cox44000170_FD_204666 | JGI IMG/M metagenome (GOLD analysis project Ga0306920, IMG submission 204666) | Lab enrichment of tropical soil microbial communities from Luquillo Experimental Forest, Puerto Rico - flux4day.12C.oxic.44.000.170 (v2)... | ecosystem: Environmental > Terrestrial >... | reverse complement strand
AGAAACTTGATCGTCTGCTCTTCGGGTAGCGACGTGTTGCCACCACTCAAGTGGTAAGAGAACGCGGCGTTGTCCTCCTCAGATTTGTGGTTTGCTTCCAGGTTCTGAATATTGTTGTTGTCAGCCCCATGGTGGTTGGGGTCTGGAGTGCCGTTGGTATATTGTGGAAGTGTGTTTTGAACCGCCACGCTTGGGGGCGCAGTTCCCGGCCCGTTGTTATCGCGACTCTTGAAGTAGAAAGAAACAGCGACCGCAATGATGGCCAGCACACCTATCAGAGTGACTGCCCTCAGATAGATGGGCAAGCTCAGTAGAACTCTTTCTATTCCAGTAACGATCGCCTCAATCGTGCCTTTCGAGGTCCCTGGCCCGGGAGAGCTGGATGTTGTGTCGGGCATGTACCACCTCGGTCTTCATTTGCGCTACATAGCCTTTTTCTCGGCACCTGTCAATAAGTCAATAACGGTTGATATGACAGCACCAACGAAGTATTTTGGAGTTCTTCAAATCCTGACTCGGGACCAAGAAGTTGGTGGTTCAATTCTGTCCTCGCTGAAAAATAAATCCTTGGCGGGGATCAGTCAAAAAAGTTGGTGCACATCTAGATAGGAAACCGGCGTACTCGGTATGAATGACGAGACTTGCGAACCGCTCGAAACATAGAGGTTTTGGCGAAACACAGGGCGAACATAAACACATTCGCAGTTTGATGGCTCAGCGCTCACCAGGAGGGCTACACCAACGAGTCCGCACGCTTCGACGGTCGCGCCGGGCTCCGGATCGGAGCGTTGATTCACCTCTTCAGTAACCGCGGGAATCTCGTTTTGGAGAATCGCGCGCTCACAACAGAGGTTTTGTATACGTGCAGCGCTCAGCAGGGTGGGCGTTTGCAGTATTTGGTGCTGTGCACATGTGTCGGGCACTTTTCGTCACATTCTCCAACGATGTAAATGGTTGCCGCGCCGTCCCGGGTGGAAATCTCAATCCTGAGGTGGCGGTGGACAATATGATCCCATTCCTCATCGCTCGGCTTGCGATACTCGTGCGCTTGCTTGGTGGCTGAGTCAAACATAGTTCCTCCTTAGCGTTACTTCATATGCTCGGAGTGTTTCGTGCGTTCGGCTCCGAGGAAATCGCCTGCAAGGCACGCGCGCGTCGCTGTTTCGCTTGGTGCAGAGCGGGCAAATCGGGATCGGCGTTTGCCCATAGGCGCAGAAATTCGTCGTAATACTTCAAAGCCTCGGTGAAATTGCCCGCTTGCTCGAGACTTTGAGCCACTCGCAAATGGCCGAGCACCCAATCCGAAGGCGCATCCTCCGCCATCAGAGCCCCCTTTTGATCGAGGTAGTGCTTATAAGATGTGACAGCATCGGGCCACCGGCTCTGCGCCGCATAGGCAGCCGCTAACGAGTCGGAGGCGCCATAGAAGGCATACGCAACAATCGCCCGTTGCTGGCTCTCGATCGCCGCGTCGGTTCTTCCTTCCGCCAACTCCAGAGTCCCTTTCAGATTGTAATAAAGGCTGTTGGTCAGACTCTTATCCTGCCCCTGGTTGAGACTCGCCAAGCGAGCGAGCAGTTGCCGCGCTGCAGCAAGGTCTCTCATCCGGACGGCAACGACGCCAGCCCAGCGCAGTTCAGCGTCCGCGAACTCTGGTTGGGGAGCCGCCTCTATCAGGCGGCGGTACTCCACACGCGCTGCCGCGAGACGACCGCGGAGGCGCAGCACCTCGACGAGTAGATAACGATTTACCGGAACCCAGGTGTCATAGTGCAATTTTTCGTCCAGCAACAAACTGGTGCGCAAGGCATCCACAGCTTCCTGCAGCCGCCCGCGGTACATCAACACACGGGCCGAATACAAAGCGGCTAGCGCTTTTTCGTAATCTCCACCTTCCTGTGCCAACGCATCGAACTGCTGCTGTGCTTTGTCAGGCTCGTCCTGTCCCAGGTAAGCCAGGCCCGCGCCCCAATGCAAAATCGGACTGTTTACGCCGTGGTCTCTTGCGGATGAATAAGCAGCGAGCGCCTCGCCTGGCTTATTATCACGCGCCAACCAGCGAATTAAAACGCTGTGATCGCGGGTGCTGTGCGGATCGATTTGTAACACGCGTTTCTGAGCCTGAATCGCATCCGGCATATGCCCCAAGAACATCGATTCTTCAGCGAACCCACGAAGGCCATCAATGTCGTCCGGGTACAGTTCCGTAAGCATGCGATATTGCTCCAGCGCTTGCTCCTCCTGCGATCGACTGGAGCAATCCGTTGCTCGTATCAGGTAGCGTTCGCGTTCGGAAACGCGGTCGATCCCTTTGACCGCTTCCGCCAAGTGGAGTCGAGACTCCTTCTCATTGCCCAGGGTGTTGTAAGCCTGAGCCATCGAAAGGTGCGCCATGGCAAAATTCGGGTCCAACTCCACCGCGGTTTTTGCCAGTGCCAAAAATCCGTCGATGTCTCCGGCCGCGTAGCGCTTCATGCCTGCGGAGTAGCGTCGTAAGGCTTCGAGGGAGGGCGTGGTAACCTGCGCTTGCGGCGTGCTTTGCCGCTCGATTTGCGCCACCGATTCTCCCAACCTGCCGCGTATGCGCGCAGCGAGTTCGTCGACGGCTTCATACAGCTGGTTTGGGCTACGCAAAGACACAGAATCACGCAGAACCGAGGCGTTCTGCAGGGGATCGACGACTCGTACATCGATCCTATAGTTTGGTCCTACTTTTACTACATCCCCGGCCAGGAACGCGCGATAGTTTTCGCGCTGGCAGATCTGGCGACCCAGTTCCGCATCCAGATGGGATACGTCGGATCGTCCTGTGAGCTGCGCAGCCGCAAGCGCTTGTGCCCGAGGGACGACGTCAACGTAACGAGACTGTTGCAGCGCATGCCCAAGTGATTCCGCCACGGTGTCATCGAACAATGGCTCGCCGCTGTGATTCTCGAAATCGGTGATCAAAAGCCATTCACGGGCCGTGAACACCGGCGCACTGGCAACGCGCTTCACGACATACGTCGCCGCGGCCGCGGCCACGACCACCGTTAGCAGCAAAACAGCCAGCACCCGCCGCTTCCATCCGACTTTCGGCTCCGCCGATACCGTCGGAACCCCCGCCGACGAAACCGGCTGGTTCATCGTTCGCCGCAAAGCCCGCAGGTCCACTAGCAGGTCCGCGGCCGCGACGTAGCGCTGGTCCGGATCCTTCGCCAACATTTTCATCACGATACGCTCGAGCTCCGGCAAAACCCGCGGATTGAGTGTGTGCAGCGGCGCCGGCTCGTCGTTCACGATGCGATTGTAGGTCGCCAAAAATCCTTTGGCGTAAAACGGATGGCGTCCGGCGAATACTTCGTAAAAAATGACGCCCAGCGAAAAAATGTCGGAGCGCTCGTCGCCTTCCTTCTCCTGCAGGACTTCCGGAGCCATGTACGCCAGGGTACCGCTGAAACCCTTGGCTTCCGCGGGCTCGTCGATTTCCGTGGTAGTCACCGTGCTAGTCGGGAGCCGCGCGGCCACGCCGAAATCCAGGACCTTGACCTGTCCAGCCAGCGTCAGCATGATGTTTTCTGGCTTAATGTCGCGGTGCAGCACACCCACCCGGTGCGCTGCGGCCAGCGCTTCGGCGCATTCAATCCCGATTTCCAGGAATTTGCCGATGGCGATCGGCTCGTCCAATCGCCGCCGCAACGTCTGCCCGTCTACATACTCCATCACCATGAACAGTTCGCCGCGATTTTCGAACACGTCATAAACGGCCGCGATGCGCGGGTCGCTCAACTGGCTTGCCAAGCGCGCCTCGGTCCACAGCCGTTGCCGGTAATTCTCGTCCGCGGCACGGATAATCCGCTTGAGCGCAACCGTTCGCTTGAGCTTTGTATCGTAACCGCGATACACCTCGCCCATGCCACCGCCGCCCACCCGCGCAAACACCAAGAATCGTCCGACGCGAGTGTTGCTGAGGTCTGAAACAGAACTGTCCGGAGGGTTGAGCTGACGGCCAGAGTCAGCGAATGGTGGGCGTGGGCCGAACGGGGAATTCACCGACACCGCCTTAGCTACCACGGCCACGCGCCCCCTAGCGCGTACCGCGGCGGACCCGGGGTGGTAAGATTATCAAGATATTATGTGAAGCTCGGGCCGAAGTAAACAGGCCCGGCCGTCCATAACCATCCATAGGTAGTGGCGGTTCGGGGGCAAGTGTTTCAGAACGGTCCGGGGTTTCGAATCACTCATCGGCGCCCGCCTCGAGCAGATCAGAAAAACTCCAAACTTGCGTGCCTCCTGAATGTGGGTCAAAAAAGTTGGTGCACAATTTGGTGCACACCAAGGTAGGAAACCACCGCACTCAGTAGGAGGCTGGATTTGGATCCATGTCATGGATTGTTAAGAAAACAAAGCATGATAGCAATCAATCGCAATTCGTAGTAGTTATCTAGTTTACGCTTTGCAAGCAGGGGGTCAGGGGTTCGAGCCCCCTCACGTCCACCAAATTACTCCGCTAGTTTCTTCAACTTAAGCTGCTTTTTTCTTTTGCTCGACCTTCGCCAATCTTGGAGCATTTGGAGCAACTAGACCAGAAACCGCCCCTGGCAAGTCGAATCCATAACCAGCTCGCTCTGCTTCTTCGAGGCGTAAGTCCAATTCCTCATAGAGATGCGAGCAAAGCTCGGACATCGACTTCGGCTTGTGAGCCATCCAGAAATTGTTGAGGTCTTCCAAACAACGAGCAGCACGAAGCCTGGTCTTCCGGAAACGCTTGAACGCGTGGAACCCCATGCCTTTCTCGTCCAGATTGAGTTGCTGTAGACGAGGGGTTAACCAGCGGTCTTCAAGGTTGCCTTACAGATGAGGCGTGCCGGTCGTTGTGTGGAATAACAGTCCGGTCTTCCGGACTGTGTAGCGTTGAATAGCCTGCAATGTCAGGATGCAAATCCACCTGCCTTTTTGCAGCGTCGGTCTTCAAGGATTTCACGATTTGAGGGGCGTCCTTCTTTACTTGAAGTTCGACAATGATGGTTCGCCCGTCATTTGTGAAATGCCTGGTTTCAACCGCCAGTGCTTCCGAACTCTCATACCAGTGGCGGCAAGCAGGACATATAGAGCCTGCTCTTGACCGCTGCTGCTTTGAATGAGTTTCGAGATGGCGTCTGCTTTGAGTGATGGCCGCTTATGCTCCGAATGAACGACGACCGGTAAATCCATCGTCTCGGCGTCCCAGGTTCGAAAGCGAATTGAACTGGCGGGAGGAGGCGGGACTCAGTCAGGTTAGCCGCGCCTCCCGATTTGAAGTGGCGCTATGGCCATAATCGGATGAGTTGGCCAGTGATTTGTCACGACCGCGTCTCGTAGTTGTCCAATTATCGCCACAACAATCAAACACCGCGAAGAGCGAATGGGGAAATTGATTTTCCGTTCTGCCGAAGCCTCGCTGTAGTCCTGAACCCGCCTTCCCAAGATTTCATTGGACGGGAATTTCGGGGCGACTTCGAGATTAGGTGGAAGCAAAATATCCGGCCAGCGGCTGACTCGATAATCCCGAGACAAATTCTGCCGCTGAATCATTGTGCCGGAAAGAATGCTGGGCCAGCAGTTCGCGACTGTAAGCATTCTTTAAACATAGTCCAGGGGCGCGGTAGAGGTTGCAACTCTACCGCGTTTTCAGTTCTTCTACGACCCCGCACGAGAGACAAATTCCAAATCCTCGTACTCATCGAGTTGGTTACTCGGGATAAAAGCGCGGACCGAGACCTTCGGGTCCGAAACTAGAACTCCACTCCCATATTCGCTCAGGTGCCACGTTGTCTCAGGGTCACTTGGGTCGTATGCAACGAGTTCAATTTCGGCCGGGTGCCCATGGAAAAGAACACGGTCACCTTTTCTAATCTCCTCACCAGACCTGTATTTCAATGGGTTCATCGCATTCACTGGGGAGCGCAATTCCGACGGAACGACTTGTCCAGTATAACCCGTTTGGAAGTAGCCGCCCGTGCGGCAGACTCCAACCATTGGCAATTCTGGGTCTCTACGGTGTCTAATTACGTGGGGTTCCCAGCATGGTTTTTCGATTTGTTTTGCTCGTAGCTGTTGCATCAATGTTCCTAATGGCGAACCCTCAAGAGCCCACTGCTTTTTGCGGCCAACCTGATTCCGAGAGGCTCTCTCAACAACAAGTGAAGGCTCTAGTGAAAAAGACACAGCCGATTGATGCTCCGTGCTGTGCGGAGATGCTTCACATCAGCGGAACCGTTATGTTGGCTATTTCCGTTGACCGGGAAGGAAATGTGAGCTGCGTGCAGATAGTTTCAGGCCCCCCGCTCGCTATCGGGGTTGCGATTGCGTCCGTCAGCCAGTGGAAGTTCCAGCCGTATATATCAAAGGGAACCAACAAGAGGTTCTGTGGCCAGATTGCCCTTCGCTGTAAGGGCAACGAGCACGGTATCAGATACAAGATTCTCTAGGCTCCCTGTCCGAGCCAACTCTTGGTAAGCCCTGACTGCGTCTTCGTCGCTAGTGCCAGGAACTCGGCCACATCTTCCTCAATGAATGCAGGCTATCCCTCCAAAGCCACGGTAACTTTGGTACTGAAGTGCTGTAGACTCAATCGTATTTTGAGCGAGGGCCACGAGGGCAGCTATGGGCACGAGTTTTGTAAAATATGGAGAATTTGGTTTTTGGACTCGTGACAATTATCTTTCGAGTTGGCTGACCGCGCTGCTGGATGAATTTCGGAAGACATCAAACCCAGAGCCGTGGCAGGAATCGCTCATGGAACACTGCCGCGTGCAGATTGCGGTTGATGGCGGGTGCATGTCCGTGGGGTTAGATGAGTTTCTTACAGATAGTGAAAGGAGGGATTCCCTAATCTCTTTTTCCAAGGTTGCCCTGGGTAACTGTGAACCACTTGCGAAAAGGACGGGTGAATTATTCGTGGCACTTCTTCGCGGCACCTTGAAAACCACAGTTTCCAGCCCGATAGATTACCTGGGGTGACAGGTCAGAAGGACTCATTAGTATTCACCCGACCCCGTTAGCCAGGACCTATCGACGTGGAAGTGGGTCGTTGTAATGACTCTTCTTCCGGGCGGGATTTGGTACCAGACGCAAAAATTGACCCTCCTCCTGCGAAAACGCAAGGGGAAGAAGAACTTGAAAATAAGCTACGACCGTCCTGACCCGAATGTCTTAAACACTCCACAATAGGCGGGCGCGAGAAACGGCTGGCCCAACGGACAAGCGTCCCGAGTGCCACAATGTTCAACGGAATAACCCGCCCTTCGCCGGCGTCCGTCTTGCTTTGGCCAACTACAAGGTACGTGGCTTTATTTGTGGCGCGTCCAGAAGGTGACACGAAATCTTCAACTTGTTGTTTCGACGATTGCGTTTGCAGTCTGGGTATTTTCACTGGGTGGCCCGTTTGCTGAATTTCAGTGGTACTCGCCTATGTTCGGGGCGGTGTTGTTACCCTTGTATTCATTCATTGTTCCAATCCTGACCGAAAGCCCTAAGTAGATCCTCAGGATGAATGAATGTCCACCAAAGTCGATATTGGTCCGACCGTGCGGAGAGGATGTCAGAATGGTTTATCGGCTGACTATTCGTAATTTACCTTAGGATTCGATAATTTGCTTGATCCAAGAACTTCGGCTCGGCCAGGAAAGGTGCTAGCGAATCAAGCGACGCGGCGCGGGGTCAGTCGCGTACTCGACTGCGGAGACTGAACGGAGCTTCGTGAGGGTTGACTTCAAAGCGGGTGGATCGATTTCGATGACAAATAAACTAGCCATCTCTGGGTCGCGCGCTCCCGGAAAGGTCTGCGTGACTTGGACGATCCCAGGAACGCCAGACAAATACCTGAGAAACTGGAGGATATCTGCATCCTGTTGGAGCTTCACCGAAATCTGTACGCGCTGAGCGATCGCGTTGTTAGTGTTCTTTACCACTTTCCTATTGTAGGGCGGAGCGAAGGTCAAGTAAACCCGCTCCCAGCTCCTGAGTGTTCTTTCTGCCACGCATAGCCGGCACTTTGATCGCAGTGTTCGTGAGACGATCAGTGACGTCCCTGTTGGAAAATCGGGGATTCCTAGCTACAACCGATGCTGCGGCAGCTGTTACCTGTGGCGTCGCCATTGAAGTGCCGTTCCAGGCAATATAATCCTTTTGTTCAGGACGATAGGCTGAAGTGTAGCTTGGAAGCGTCGAAAGAATGTTTGTTCCAGGGGCGCTGAGGGAGATGTGGGAGCCCGTGTTTGAGAAGCTTGCCCGCTTGTCTGTTTCATCTGTGGCACCAACGGCAATTACACTGGGATAAGCGGCTGGATATCCTGTGGGGTTTCCCTTTTGAAAATCATTACCCATAGCCGCGACTACAACGACATTTGAATCGATCAATTTGCGGAAAAGCATTTCTTCGGTAGGATTTCTTACGGTGCCCGTGAGGCTTAAATTGACAACTCGCATGCCTGAATCTAAGACCGCGCCTAGGGCCCGTTCATAGAGAACCTCATCCGCATAGTACTCCCCATCGTAAGGCACGTCTTTGAATACTTTCCAAAGGTGGATCTTACAATTGCTGGCACCAGTGATCCCTGCCCGATCGTCCGGATTCGCTCCCAGGATGCCCGAAACATGCGTGCCATGACCGACTATGTCTGTATCGGTAGTTCCATCGGAGTGATAGGCAGCTATCACTCTTTGCAAATCGGGGTGTTTCGCATCTACACCTGTGTCAAGAACGGCGACCTTGACTTCACTCGCGTCTGGTAACGGTTGGGCTTCGAACCAATGGATGGCGCGTAAGCCCCATTGTCGGTTAAGCATCGGGTTTGCCAAACCCGCGGCTACAGACGTTCTTGCTGGCCATCGGGCGGGGACGCGGTGACAGTACTCGACGCCACGCGCCTTATCCAACTCTTTTTGGAGTGCAGGAAGGTCAGCTCTTGCTGAAAGACGCAAAAGATTGATGCCCTGGAGGTCCTTATCACCTACTTCGCGGACGCTTCGAGTGAACGCCACCGCCGGGATACGGATGTCGAGTAGCGCTTGCTCGGACACGGCCATAGTCGCGGCAGCTGCGGTTGCACTGTGCGCCTTCAATTTAGGCGCAGAAACCATTGCAAGTGGCGCTGATGCAAAAACAGGCACGACTTGCTCAATCAGGCCCTTTCTTCTTAGCATCGCGATCGGTTCTTCTACAGCTTCCGGCAACCGAAGGGAGCGAGCTGCAGCGACTGTTTTGCCGGCCAGATCGGGTACTTCCTGAACTACGCCTGGCTTTACCTTGATCACAAGGACCCCAGGGAGGTAAGTGGGGCGCTCTGGAGTGTTAACAAGCGGTTGGCCTTCAGCGTTCAAACGTAGAGGAATCACGATAGTGCCTCCAGGCAGGCAAAATAGGGAACTCGGGCTAAGAGCCAACGAGGAGATCCGGCGGAGTATAGCCTTCCGGTCAAATATGCGTCAATTCAAGATACTTAAGCTATTCATAATAGCCTGGCTTGAGACGGCCCCTGGAGTGGGCCAGTTCGGATGCATATACGCTGATGTTCTCAACTAGACTCGACAATCTGGGCTACGGCTGCAAAGACGAGTGTAAGTGGCAGTTGAGATTTCAATTCGCTCGTTATCTACGCTGCTTTCCAGTATGTTCGTCATTATGACGACCTGGGGGCTCGACAGATTGCCCGGCTGTGGCCGGGAAGTTCGCGAAACCAGTTGAGAAAACCGGCGGATACAAGTCGCCGAGTGTAAGTATTGTCTGCATCTCGGCGGCGGCGCACGGCTTCTTCCCCAACCATCGAAACACGCGCAATTGCAGACGGAAGAAAAGAAACTTCCCGCACTGCCGCTTCAAAGTGCCCGACCTTTCCTTGGAATCCCATCCGCTTCGGCAAGACAATTTGCAGCCGAAAGAACGCTCAACCGTGAGTTCATTTCTTGATACGTATTAGGGCCTCAATATGCTAACATCCCGGCATATAAATCCATGAAATGTGGCTATTTAAGCCAGGAACAACAATCATCTTAAAGGTATCTATTGAAGGCCCGGAGGTTCCGTAAAGACAACGACCAACAAAGGACCCCAAGTGAACACTAACGAAATCAACTGGTCAAAGGTCGTCGAGCCGCAGGAGGGCGGCTATGACGTTGAGGTCGCCTGCACGTTGCCAACGTCATCTGGAAGTTCTGCGAGGCCTGCGAATGTATCTGGAGCTGTTTCTCGGCGAGCCCTGGCAAACCTATATCTGGCCATGAGTGGAAACACGGTGCTCGCTACTTACCGAACCCATGCTCACGTGAAACGTTGGCGCCACTCTCTGCACTAATTAGGAGACCAGCATATGTCGGCGCCCCAGCCAAGACCTCCGCAACCCGGCATGTACACCGCCAATGCGCGAGGTCCGCGCAGCCGGAGAACGCGTGCGGACCTTTTGCAGCTGCCGCGATCCGCGGCCGTGTCCCATATGCGCCGCGCGCAGGAAGCCGCTTCCGGACCGAATTTTCCGCCCGCAGCTTTTTTTGCGCCGGCCGCGATCCTCAAGTGGGCCCGCCACTATCTCGCGTACGTGATCCGTGACAAGCATTTTTTTCCGCACTACACTGCCTCGCCGCAGAACGCCATGTACGATCTTCTCGACGAGAACGGGTCCGATCACGTGCGCATCGCTCTCGCCGGCGACTGGGGCACGGGAACCGACGAAGCGGCCGCTGTGGCCAAGCAGATGCTCGCGTTCGAGCCGCACTTCACACTGCACATTGGTGACGTGTATTACGTCGGGGACCCCATCGAAGTGAACGAGAACTGCCTGGGAATCAGTAATCCCATTAATAATTACAATCCCGTCGTCTGGCCCGTCGGCACCCTCGGCAGCTTCGCCATGAACGGCAACCACGAGATGTACGCCAACGGCATCGGCTATTTCGATGTGTTTCTCCCTCGGCTGGGGCTTCGCCGCGGCGGCCTCATGCTCGGCCAGCAAACCAGCTTTTTTTGTCTGCAAAATGCACACTGGCGCCTGATTGCCGTAGATACCGGCTACAACTCTACAGGCATTCCGGTCCTTGAACAGATCCCCTTGCTCAACAAGCTCCCTTTCATTGGTGGAAACTGTAAGCTGCCCAAACCCTCGACCGACTGGCTCCAGGAAATCGTCATTCCGCAACCCAAGGAACCCGACCCTCGCGGCATCGTGCTTCTTTCCCATCAGCAGTATTACTCCGGCTTTGAGAGCAACTTCGTCAAGCCGGCGGGCCAGCTCTTCGCCGCTGGAGTCAAAGGCCCAGTCTTATGGTTTTGGGGCCACGAACACCGCTTCGCCGGATACGATCTCTTTGGTAGAGACCAACTTAAGGCCCACGGACGCTGCGTCGGCCACGGTGGCATGCCGCTCGGCATCAAACCTCCTTCGCAGAATCCGCAACCCAAATTCTGGGATGGAAGAAAGGGCTCCGGAGGACTTGGCGTTAATGGCCACGCCAACCTAGAATTCAAGGGGCCTGAACTCCATGCCGTTTACGTCGATTTGAACGGCACAAAGCTCGTTGAGGAAAACTGGGCAGCTCCTGGCGATGGCACGGTCCAGTTGCTCTCGTGCCAAAAGGTGATCAACGATCCCGAGTTTCACGGCCCACAGTAGTCCCTTGAGGTACCTCTATGCCCCTCGCCGCGCAAGTTCTCGAAAAACTGTTTGAAAACCACTACAACTTCGCCGTGCCCGCTTCGGGACCTCACAAACTCCCTTACACCTGCAGCTTCCATTGGTTTCGCGCTCCCAATGGTCAATTAATCGGTGTTGACGTGGTACGAAGCGACGACATGGGCCGCCGCGTACTTCGCGTCTTCGCGATCCAGTCGGGAAGCGACACGGTTTCTTCTTTGCTCCTCGAAGGTCCCACGTCCGACTGGGAGCCCTTTGCCACCCACGCTCCTCCCGCCATGCCCCAAGGGAAGCCTGTCATGGGCCGCGGAGAAAAATTGGCTAGCCGCTTCCGCCAAAGGCCAATCGATCAATTCCGTCTCTTTCCTTCTCAATTTCAAGGTACAGGTTCCCGGCAGAGGGACCGGCGAAAGCGGCCTCTTACTGGCCCACGTGACGGCGATGGATTATCTACGCATGGAGATTTCCGGCTGGATCATCCTCAACGGCCAGCGCACGGAGTTGGACCGAGTTACGGCGTACGCGTCCGTCCATTTCGGGGCTATCCGGCACTGGTGGAGTCGTGACCGGCAGTTGACGCAGCGATTCACAAAGAGGTTTTTCCAAACGGTTGATTCTTCGCGAACGGAGGCTGGACCATGGATTTCGACGTCATCGTCATCGGTAGCGGTTTCGGAGGCGCCATCACCGGCTGCCGCCTCGCCCAAAAAGGCCAAAAGGTTCTGATCCTCGAGCGCGGAAAGGAGTGGGACAAGGGCTCCTACCCACGCGCTCCGGAGGACGAATGGATCTGGAGCCAGACCAGTCCGGAACATCACCATGGCTGGGTAGATCTCCGCGTCTTTGCAGGCATGTCGGTCATCCAGGGAGCGGGTGTCGGCGGCGGCTCGCTGATCTACGCCAATATCTCCCGCGTTCCACCGGAAATTGCTTTTCAGAAGGGCTGGCCGCCAGAAATCACGCTGAAGAGCATGGCCAAGTACTACGCCGCTGTCGGTGAAATGCTGGGCGTTAGACCCATTCCGCAGAACCAGCTGAATCCGCGCATAAAGCTCATGCAGGACGCCGCCAACAAGATCGGCGATGGTAGCCGCTTCCAGCAAATCGACCTTGCCGTTCATTTCAACGATGATCCCAATTTTAAAATTGACTTCAGTCAGGAGCCGGACATAAGAAACTCCACACCCGGCGTCAACAAGCACGGCGCGCAGCAGGGAACCTGCGCACACCTCGGCGAGTGCGACATCGGCTGCCGCGTCTACGCCAAAAACACTCTCGACAAGAACTATCTACCCGAAGCAGTGAAGGCTGGCGCACGGATCTGGCCTCTGCACCTGGTCACAAACATCGCTCCAATTGATGGTGGCTACCGCGTGGACCACGATCAGTTGACTTCCGGTCAGCGAATTTCTGGAACCACGAGTGCAAAGCGCGTCATCGTCGCGGCTGGTTCGATCGGCTCGACCGAACTTCTGCTGCGCTGTCGCGATAAGGGCTCGCTTTCAAAACTGAGTCCGTTCCTCGGGAGAAACTGGAGCAGCAACGGAGATTTTCTTACGCCGGCTTTCCATTTGCTTCGCCGCCTTTGGCCGGATCGCGGCCCCACTATCGGTAGCGCCATCTCGTATCTCGATGGCAGCGACAACGGCCAGGTATATTGGATCGAAGACGGCGGAATTCCGAATCTGATGAACAAGTTCTTTCAAGGCCTGACAACGCAAATCGCTGCCGCCCCCGACGGCCCGTTGGCGCGAGAGTTCAGTCCTCATTCACTGCTCCAGCACCTCACGTCGTTCGCCGCGCATCTTGACGGATTCGAGCACATCATGCCCTGGTTTGCGCAAGGAGTCGACGCGGGCAATGGAGTACTGTCCCTCAAAAATGGCGCGCTCAAATTGGACTGGGATATCACCAAGTCCCTCAAGGTCTTCGAAGCCATCGCCAACAAGCATAAACAATTGGCGGAGAGCACAGGTGGCATTCCGATGCCTTTGCCTGGCTGGACGCTGGGCAGGGAACTTATCACGCCGCACGCCTTGGGTGGCTGTAACATGGGCACTTCCATCGAGGATGGGGTGGTTGACCATGCCGGCAGAGTGTTTGGCTATGACAATCTTTACGTTGCGGACGGCGCGATCGTTCCGCGAGCATTGGGTGTCAATCCTTCGCGCACTATCGGTGCTCTGGCAGAGCGAATCGCTGATCTAATCCAGTAAGCTCAGCCGCTCACACGGTCTACGCTATCATCGAGGGTTTGCACCAGGTGTTGCGAGACGGTCAGTTCTGCGCCGACCGAAGGTGGAATCTGCCACACCGCCGTTTGCCGCGGAACACGCCGCGAGCGGCAAAGCAGCGGCCTCTTTGCTGCATTTGCCCTCCAGCTTTGGCGGCAGCAGATTCTGAAAGTAGGCAGCAACTCTGCATAAAACCTTACCGCATTTTCGCCTAGCGCCTTTTCTCTTCCTTTCCGTTCGCCTCTAACACCATGTCCACAGCCTTATTCCCCGTGTCAATTGCGCCGTCCATGAAGCCTTGTTCTTCTGCAAGATGTTCCCCTGCGAAATAGACCCGATGGTGCGGCGCCTGGAGCGCCGTGCGGACCGGGAACCACTGGCCCGGGCGATAAAATGCATAGGCGCCCTGAGTGTACTTGTCTTCCTGCCAGGCATATCGCATCACTGCAATTGGCGTCGTGTCTTCTCCGGGAAAAAGCTTGGCGAGGTCAGCGCTGATGAGCGCGGCCAGGTCATCGGTCCCGCGTGACGCGAGGTCGTCTGCCTTGTCTCCGATTGCGTAACTGCAAAGAATCCCTTGCTCTTTGTTGCGAAACTGCCCCAAAGAGGCCGCAAAAATGAAATCGGAAGTTCCGTCCGTAAAACACGAGAACTTTTCGCCCATGCGCTTTTCCCAGAAGCGCGTTTTAAATAGGAGGACAGTCTTCATAATCCGCGCATACTGGAGGTTTCGCGCGGCCAACCACTTGGCGGGTTCCAAGGCCGGCTTCCAAGTGATCGAATTCAACGAGCGCGCCGGCACCGTGCAGATGCCGTACGCGGCTGCAAATGTCCGCTTCTTCGTAGGCAGCCTTCTGTGGGCAGCCTTGCTCCTCGATTGTGGAGCGGCGAAAGGTCTGGTGCGGACGTCTTCGGCTTCAACGGTCACGCGTTGGTCAGTTTGAGTAACGCTCCGGACTTCCATGTCGGTGTGAATGGCTTCTAAGCCGATGCGCTCGGCTAGAGCGTTCACCAATCGGCTATTTCCGCCCTCGATGCGCAAATCCATCTCGTCCGTTGCGTTGCTGCCTTCTCCGTAATATTCCGATGCCGCGGAAAATGCGCCGGCTTGGCGGATGGATTCTCCAAAATCAGTGCTGTCCATCAGATCGCGTCGAAGGAGATCCTTTTCGAGAAATCCCAAGTTGTGCAGAAAGGTCCACCAGTCCTGCTCGTCAAATTGCTGTTTCTTGGGAAGCTGTTTCTTGGTATCGGGCAAGTTAACGATCTTTAGAACTTCTTCTCGCAACTCTCCTTGGAGGTGCTTTGCGAAGGGCCACTTGCTTGCCTTGAAGGTTTCTCCAATGCGGCCCAGTTCGGCGAAGGAAAGGTCGAAACGATGTGGAATCAAATCCAAGCCGAATTTGCGACAGAGCTTTCGGACTTCGGTGTGGTCGTTGCCCACCCATTCCCCGCCAAGCTCGCAGTACAGGTCCGGGTTCTCGCGAAAGTGGTAGCTGAAGACCCGGCCGCCGATGCGGTCGCGAGCTTCGACCACCTCGACGTGCCAGCCGTGCAACCTGAGTTTATATGCGGCGCTGAGCCCCGCGAGGCCGGCGCCGATTACAACGCAGCTGTTGCGCGGAGGATCGTCTTTGCTTTGATTCTGTTTGCGCACGTTTGCCTCAGGAGGATACGGATTTGTGCTCCGCGTGATTGGCCCAACCGTCGAGAAAGACCTTTTCGTAGTATGCGACGGCATTTCTCACGCTGCCGGGCCGACAACCAAACGAAAAGACCCCCCAATAGACGCTAGAAGAGACCATGCCGTTGAGATTCCAGCGGCTATTTTGAACACCTAAGGCCACACGCGAAGACTCCGTGTGCCTAGATATATGCGCGCGCCAATATACACTCGAAGTAACTGGCAAGGCAACCGTCGGTACAACTTCGAGACAGTTGAGGCGCGCGAAGTTCGCTGGTTTTCCATTGGCGACACCGGTGGGGATCAATCGCGAAGCTCGATTGCTCGGACACATAAGACTTAGCCTCGGACAATTTACACAGAAGGACCCAGAATACGGACAATGGATCTCCAAATTTCGAGCTAAAAGCAATCATATTCCTCTAATGTCTTCCATGATCCCGTGCAGAATTTTTTCCTTCTTTATCGGAAAGCGATTGCTCTTGACATAGTTGCCAAGTTTTATATGTTCGAGTAAAGTGCCGTAGTCTTCATAGGTCTTAGCGCCCTTCCGTCCATTGAACCTACGTGCTTGGCTCTGCGAAACAAAGGCACTGAGGCCTCCTTCGCGGGGGAATTCGGTTGAGTGAGCGTCGATGACAGGATGGAATAAACGGTCAAAGCCTATTTTGAAGATTGAATTTTGGAGGGTCCGGCCAGCGATTCGTTAGGGCACTAGCTCGAGCGCTCGTGAGAAGTGCGGACCGACACGAATCGTGCCGAAATCGCGTCGGTCTGTGGTCAGAACGCGGTATACCT
>Ga0306920_100005520_pt1 | contig 16361 bp, 17 predicted proteins | sample flu12Cox44000170_FD_204666 | JGI IMG/M metagenome (GOLD analysis project Ga0306920, IMG submission 204666) | Lab enrichment of tropical soil microbial communities from Luquillo Experimental Forest, Puerto Rico - flux4day.12C.oxic.44.000.170 (v2)... | ecosystem: Environmental > Terrestrial >... | reverse complement strand
TGTGGACCAGCACGTCCTGCACGTCACAGTTACCCGCAGCATCGCAACCTTCCGTTCCTGCCAGTTCCGGCGCGTTCATCACCCCAACACCGATGGCGATCTGGTCCAGAGCACGGCTGCGTGCCAGGTGCCGTCCCAGGGTGCCAACATAGCTCACGCCCAGGAGATTGTTGCCGGGGAATTCATGCTGAACCCCCAAGCTAAACTGCTGGTTGCTACCCCATCGCTGTCGATAGGGAAGCGCCGCCATACCGACTGGAGCGATGGCCCCAGGGACGATGCTTTGATAGCCGTTGATGCTATACGTCGTTGGGGCCAGCGAGACGGGCGGGTTGCCTTGCGTAGCCTCGGTATTGGACTCGTTACCGTTCCCTATTTCGTAGTAGATGCCGTAGCCGCCGCGAACGACGGTCTTGCCCGTACCCCACGGGTCATAAGCAAAGCCAAAGCGCGGGGCCAAGGTAGAGTAGGACGGAAGCGAGCAGCCCTGGGGTATTCCGCCTGTGCCGCAAGCGAGCAGTCCGTTGCCGTAAGTCTGATAGGTCTGACCTGTGCCTGGAACCAGGTTGCCTTTCGCATCGAGCTGGGCCTGTTTGCCTGGATCGTAAAGGTTGGGGAAGAAATTCGAATCAACCGTGGGGTTTGACACGTCGTGAATGCGGGAAAACAGGTAATAGCGCAGCCCCAGGTTCAAGGTGAGCTTGCGGGTCACTTTCCAGTCGTCCTGGAAATAGGGCTCGAAGTCCGTCATCTGCCAGTGGCCTTTGCCGTAGCCACCCACAGGCTGTCCGTTCACGGTCTGGGTACCCTCTTGATACGAACCCATCAGGCCCAGGTCGAGATCGGCTAGAGCGTTGCCGGTGCTGATCGGAGTCCCCGAGTAGAATTGCATAAGGCCCTGGGTATTGAAGCCAAACTGCTCGTTCTTGCGATAGTCCTCGAAGAAGAATCCAAACTTCAGGCTGTGCCTGCCGCGGGTATAGACCGCGTTGTCCTTCAGGTTGAAGATCGGGTTCGAGTTATACCATGGAACGTTGCCCGCATCACCGGCGACGTAGGGGAAGGGTGTCCCACCCCCAACAACGACGCCGGGAAGGAACGGGTTAGATTTGTTGGGTGGAAACAGGTTGTCGGCAGTCCAGGTAGATGGCTTGTCGAGCGATCCTGCCGGAGAGCCAGGCCCCGGAGCGTTGATGATTGTAACGTGGTCAACGGTATAGGCCGCAACGAACTCGTTCATCAGGTTCGGCTTAAAGGTGTGGGTAAGGTTCAGCACGGCACTCTTTCCAGGGGCATTAAACGGGCTCTCAACAGAATCGAGACTGTCGTAGCCCCAGGCTGGAATCCGGATCTGGCTCCAGGCATCCTGGGTATAGCGCAAGAACACCCGCGTCTTCTGGCTGATGTTCTGGTCCACGCGGATTTGCTCCTGCCGCCAGTTGGTGGGAAGGCTGGGCGCCGACACATATCCCGTTACGCCGTTATTGGGCAGGGGAACAAAAGCGTTCAGCAGGGCCTGGGCATTGGGACTGGCGGGCACAAGCTGACCGGGGAACGGCTGACCGGTGTTGGGATGCGTGGGCAGGACGCAGCCGGAACTGACCAGGATCGGATTGTAATTGGGGGAGGCGGGATCGCATTCGCTGAAGTTGCCCTGCCTCATGAGCGGCGTCGGCACGCTCCCCGAGATAACAGTCCCTTGGCGATAGCGCCGCCAGTTCTGCGACCAGAAGAAGAAGGTCTTGGACCTGTCCGTGTTTTAGTGGCCGGGAATATAGAAGGGTCCGCCGAGGTTGTAACCAAAGTCGTTCCACTTCAGGGGCGTCTTGGGGGCGTTGCAGGGCCCCGCCGGGTTGCCGTTGCAATCCTGCTGCACGTTCAGGCCGTCCCAGCGCTGCCGGTTCGCAAACCAGTCGTTGGCGTCCAGGTGGTCATTGCGGAGGTATTCGAACGCCTCGCCATGGAAATTCCTGGTGCCCGATTTTGTCGCCACTTCGATGGTGGCGCCGGCGTGCTTCCCCATTTCGGCCCCGTAGTTGGAAGTGGAAATGCGGAACTCGGCGATGGTATCGAGGCTGGGAAAGGTGTTCAGGCTCGTGGCGGAGCCTTCGTCGGTGTTGTTGCCACCATCGACTTCCCAGTTGTTGTACTCGTATCGCCCGCCGTTGAACGAGATATAGGTGCCATTCCCAACGCCAACTTGCGTCGTGTCCAGGTAATTGGCTGGCGCCGCCCCGGGCACCAACAGCGCCAGTTGCACAAAGTTGCGGCCATTGAGTTCAAGATTGGAAATCTGCGTTCCCGCGACTACATCCGAGACAGCAGCCGTCTCCGTTTCGACGCGCGGAGCATTGCCCGCGACCGTAACCTCTTGCGTTGTCTGCCCGACTTGCAGTTGCATGTCTACCCGAAGCGTTTGGCCCACGGCCAACTCCCACGTAGCGTGCCCGCGGGAGATCGCCATAATGACCTTAACAACGAGGCGGTCCATCTGCTTAACCGGGCCGGTCGCCGATCGGGACGGCACTATTTATGCATTCGGCGACACGTTCAGTTCGGGCGACGTCGTCACGGGAATCCACGTCATGCACATGAATCAAGGCAATGGGGACGCGCAACGAGCAGGATAACGGAATCTGGCAGGATGGTGCCGTGTTTGTGAACCTGCCTTCGCTACAAGACACCTGGATCGCCGTCTTTATCGCTTTCCAGGCTCAGAGTTGGAAGACCGACGACAATGGCGACGTGCAATAGCCGCCCACCACGATTCTGCACAAGGAGACCTCATGCGTTACTCAGGAAGGAACCAAGGAGTTAGCGCATATTTCGTCGCCGGAACGTACGTTGTCCTAATGGGCTTCGATGCGACTGACGAGGCGCGGAAGGGCCTATTGGGTTTTGCGGTCCAAAGAACGGACAAAACGGAAAACGAGCAATACTGGCTCAAGGGCTTCCGGACGTTCGAGGCGACCTTTAAGGATCCGCCCCAGGGATCGCTGGTTTCCACCCACGATCATCCGGTGCAGGATTTCGTGTAGAGCGACTTTACCGCCAAGCCCGACCATCGGTACGCCTACAAGGTGGTTCCGGTATACGGGCAGCCGAAAAATCTGCAGTATGGCCCTGCGATCGAAGTCGAGGTGGACACCGAAAGTGAGACCGGTGATACGCACTCGGTCTATTTCAATCGTGGAGTCATCGCTAGCCAAGCATACGCTCGCGCTCTCGCGGGGTCTGGAAGAGGCGATGCTCGCGTTCATTGGACAAGCCAGAGCGCCAGGCTACGGCTTGCGCGCCTCAGTGTATGAATTCTCCTACGAACCAGCGATAGCCGCTTTCGGCGCGGCTCAGAAGAAGTGCAAGGATGTCCAAATCGTCTACGACGCTCGCGTGCCGACCGCGGCAAAGAAAGGTGGCGCAGCCAGGCAGCGAATCGCGGAGGTTAAGAAACTACTCAAGCAGCATGGCTTAAGTGATGTCTCAACACCTCGGACCGAAGGCCCAAGCTTCATTTCACACAATAAATTTATCGTTCTGCTGGAGCGCGGCAAAGCTCAAGCAGTGTGGACCGGTTCCACTAACTTCACCGAGTCGGGAATTTTCGGTCAGTCGAATGTGGGGCACGTAGTTCGCGATCCCGTGATCGCAGAAGCTTATCTGGAGCACTGGAAGCGTTTGCAAGCGGACCCGGCGGAAGAAGATATCCGGTCGGAAAACGAGAGCGCCGATCCGGGAATCGAAGCATACCCGCCCGGATTCGGGCATCACTCCGGTTTTCAGCCCGCGGCGGGGCCTCAGTATGCTGAATTGGTACGCCGGCGCGATGAAGCACGCCCAGAAACTGATGTGCTTTACGGCGGCTTTTGGGATTAACCAAGTCTTTCTGAACGTGCTGCAGAGTAGGCAGAGCCACTTAAATTACCTGTTCCTTGAGAAATGGGGAGTGAATAAGAAACTGGTTGAAGAGACGCAAAGACTTGTGGGGCAGGACGCCTACAACCAGGTTGCCGTCGGCAATTATTTGAGTCACGATGTGCTCGCTCAGTACCTCGAGAAACGCGCCTTGGTGGAGCGCAAGAACCCTATTTCCAGTTTCTTTTACTATACGCACGGTAAATATATGCTTGTAGACCCGCTGGGAGATGATCCGCTAGTGATCACGGGATCAGCAAACTTCAGCAACGCCTCCACAAAGGACAACGACGAAAACATGGTTATTGTTCGCGGCGATAAAAGGGTGGCGGATATCTACCTGGGCGAATTTATGCGGCTTTGGCAACACTATCGGTATCGCTACATTGAAAATAAGAATGCCGCGGCAGGTGTCGGCAAGGATTACGAGCCGAATTATCTAGATCCAACACCAGTTTGGTCAGACCCGTACTACCGAGCGAACTCGGTGAAGTACCGAAAGCGCCAGGCATTCGTCGGACCGATGTCCGTGACGAACGACTAGGTCTCTGGCGAGCAGCCGTCACCACGGAATTGGTGTAAAGGAGTATCGCAAATAACCGACTTCGTGGCCGGCTCTTCCAAGTCGAGAAGGTACCGCGGGTCTCAACCCGGAATTTCAGTCCGTTTCCGATATTCGTTCCGGCGTGAGTGCTGAGGTACGCCGGCGGCCTTCGACTGGTCGCGGTGAAGATCCGCTCGTACGAAGCGAGCTCGACAACCGTCCATAGCCTATCTAGCTAAGGCAAACTCCAACTAGCCCCCGCACCGAATCGATCAGTTTCTGGGAGGTATGCGGCTGAGACTCAGCGAGGGATTCAGCCCACTTTCAACTGTTGACTGACAACTGTAGACTGTCTCTATGTCCGAGCGGATTTCCGTACGTGTTCCCGCAACGAGCGCCAACCTGGGTTGCGCCTTTGATTGCGCGGCCCTGGCATTGGGCCTCTATTTGGACTTGCATGTCACCTCGCGGTCGGATGGGACCGTGTCCGTTGGTTATCAGGGCGTAGACCCTGAGCGCATCACTGTTGACAAGAACAACCTGGTCGTCCGCACCATAAGCAGCACTCTGGAAAGCTGGGGAAGGAAACGCGGCTTCGATCTGGAGATTGATAACCAGATTCCCGTCGGCGTCGGGCTGGGATCGAGTGCGGCTGCGATCGTCGGGGCGCTGGCGGCCTGCCACTGGCTAGCTGACCGGCCGTTATCGGACGAGGAGTTGGTGTCCCTGGCCGGGCGGCTGGAGGGGCATCCCGACAATGTTGCCGCCGCCTGGCACGGCGGCTTTACCGTGACGGTGCAGCATGAGGGGGGCACGCTGGCCTGTTCGTGCCCTGTTCCCGATTCCGTGCGGCTGGTCCTGGTCATTCCAGATTACGCCCTTCCCACGGAAAAGGCTCGCCAAGTTCTCCCCGCCCAGTACTCCCGCGGCGACGCCATCCACAATCTGCAAAGAGCAGTCATGTTAGCGGCGCAGTTCTTCTCCGGAAGGGCTCGCTTCCATCCTGCATTCTTCGCTGACTGTTGGCACCAGCCCTACCGCGCCAACTTGATCCCGGGTTTGTCCGAGGTGTTGAGTCTCTCTCACCCCGACCTGCGGGGCATTTGCTTGAGCGGGGCGGGACCTTCCATCCTTGCTTTGACGGGCTATGATGCCCCCGCCGTTGGCGAAGTGATCCGCCAGACGCTCGCAGGGCACGGCGTCAACGCTCAAGCTCGAATCCTCGCCGCCGACAACGAAGGGGCGAAAGGCTGGTGCCCGCCATGCTCGGCTGAAACCGCCAGCGGGGTCTAAGTAAATTGGCCCCGCGAGGGGCCAGTCGGTGAATAGCCGTAGGTGCAGCCTACGGACGATAAGCCGCAAACCCAATCAGCCCCGGAGGGGCTGACCGTGGCAGAGCCCTCCAGGGCCGACAGGGTTCTCGCTGCCCGCGTGCGTAGGTTGCACCTACGGCTATTCACGGTGTCCCGCTTTGCGGACTGCGGTCGTCACCGGAACCGGCGCAAGGGACGGACGCAGGGAATCAAGCAAAACCCGCAACCGGGACTCTTGTGTCGCGTACCCCTCGGGCTTGTCGGAGATGGGTTTTGAGCTAGAATAGGATTTAATCGCCTTTGCCATAAGCATTTCGACCGAGACCTGAGAGCCGGAGAATTAAAGTGAGTTCCATCGCATTGAACGGCGGCTTGCATCGTGCTTCCACTTTCTATGATTCCGTCATTGGCAAGAAGATTGTCATGGCGGTGACCGGCTTTATTCTTTTCGGCTACGTGCTGGCACATATGCTGGGGAACCTGCAGATTTTCTTGCCGCCCGGTCCGGATGGCATCCCGCGTCTTGACCACTATGCTCAACAACTGAGAGCCGTACCTCCACTGCTGTGGGGCGCGCGGGTGGTGCTGCTTGCTTCGGTCGTCCTGCACATCGTGGCGGCGGTGCAGCTCACCTGGCTGAACAAGTTCAAAGCGCGGGCTTCACGATACGTCAAGTACACGGCCAGCGCCTCTAATTACGCGTCCCGGACCATGATATGGAGCGGTCCTATCATCTTCTTCTATGTTTTTTACCACCTGCTGGACCTGACTTTCGGAACGGTGAACCCTCACTTTGAAGAGGGCAAGGTCTTTCATAATGTCGTGACCTCGTTCCAGAACCCCATAGTCGCCCTGTTTTACATCGTGGCGAACGTTCTTCTGGCGATTCACCTCTATCACGGGGTATGGAGCGTGTTCCAGACGCTGGGCGTTTCTCACCCGCGCTACAACTTGCTTCTCAAAAAAGCTTCTGTGCTCTTCGCCACTGGGATCGGCGTGGGATTCTGTGTCGTACCTCTGGCGGTTTTGATGGGCATCGTGAAGTGAGATCACAGAGCTTGTCATGAAACTCGACGCGCGCGTCCCGCCGGGGCCTATCGAACAGAAGTGGGAGAAAGCCAGGTTCGAAATGAAACTGGTGAATCCTGCCAACAAGCGTAAATACAACGTGATTATTGTTGGCACGGGGTTGGCAGGAGGCTCAGCAGCAGCCACGCTGGGCGAACTGGGTTACAACATCAAAGCCTTTTGCTACCAGGATTCGCCGCGGCGCGCGCATTCCATCGCCGCCCAGGGTGGCATCAATGCTGCCAAGAACTACCAGAACGACGGCGATTCGGTGTACCGGCTCTTCTACGACACGGTGAAGGGTGGTGACTTCCGCGCCCGGGAAGCCAATGTGTACCGGCTGGCGGAGCTTAGCGGCAACATCATCGACCAGTGCGTCGCACAGGGCGTACCATTTGCGCGGGAGTATGGGGGCGTGCTGGCGAATCGCAGCTTTGGCGGCGCGCAAGTGTCGCGCACTTTTTACGCGCGCGGCCAGACCGGGCAGCAGTTGCTCATGGGCGCCTACCAAGCCATGGAGCGGCAGGTCCAGGCCGGCCGGGTTGCCGTGTTTCCCCACCATGAGATGCTGGAGTTGGTGGTGGTGGAGGGCCGCGCCCGGGGCATCATTGCGCGGGATATGGAGACGGGCGAAATCTCCGCCGACGAGGCCGATGCCGTGATATTGGCTACTGGTGGCTACGGGAACCTTTTCTTTCTCTCGACTAATGCCAAAGGCTGCAATACCACAGCAATCTGGCGCGCTTACAAGAAAGGCGCAGCATTCGCAAACCCCTGTTTTACGCAGATCCACCCCACGTGCATTCCGGTGAGTGGAGACTACCAGTCGAAGCTGACACTGATGAGCGAGTCGCTGCGCAACGACGGGCGCATCTGGGTGCCCAAAAGAAAGGGCGACACGCGGCCCGCCAACCGGATTCCGGAAGACGAGCGCGACTATTTCCTCGAGCGGATGTACCCCAGCTTCGGCAATCTGTCGCCGCGCGACATCGCCTCGCGTGCCGTCAAGCGGGTGTGCGACGAGGGCCGCGGCGTGGGGCCGACCGGCCTGGGCGTGTACCTTGATCTCTCCGACGCCATCAGACAGCTAGGCCGGCAAACTATCACCGAACGCTATGGCAACCTGTTCGAGATGTACGAGCGCATCACAGGCGAGAATCCTTACGAACTGCCGATGCGCATCTTCCCGGCGGTGCACTATACCATGGGCGGGCTATGGGTTGATTACCATCTGATGAGCACGATCCAGGGTCTCTTCGTGCTGGGTGAGGCCAACTTTTCCGACCACGGCGCGAACCGTCTGGGTGCGAGCGCCCTTATGCAGGGCCTCGCGGACGGCTATTTCGTTATCCCTTACACCTTGGGCCACTTTCTGGCCGGCGTTAAGGCCGGGGACGGAACGACGACCGACCGTCCCGAATTCCTGTGCGCCCGAAGCGAGGTGGAGAACCGAACCAAGCGCCTGCTCGCCACCCGAGGCCGGCGCACCGTGGATTCTTTCCATCGCGAGCTCGGCCGGGTGATGTGGGAAGACTGCGGGATGACGCGCAACCGGAATGGTTTGGAGGCGGCTTTGGCAAAGATTCCGGCTATCCGTGAAGAATTCTGGAACAACGTCAACGTGACCGGCGAGGCGATGGAAATCAACCAGGCGCTCGAGAAGGCGGGTCGCGTGGCAGACTTTCTCGAATTGGGCGAGCTGGCATGCCGTGACGCGCGGGAGCGCGAGGAATCATGCGGCGCACACTTCCGTGAAGAGTACCAAACGGAGGAGGGCGAAGCCTTGCGTAACGACGAGAAATTCGCGCACGTGGCTGCCTGGGAATATGCGGGTGAAAATGCCGCGCCCATTCGGAACACGGAACCACTCAACTTCGAGTACGTGCACCTGACGCAGCGTAGCTATAAGTAGGTAGGTGGTAGGTAGCAGGTCGGGCGTTTTTCGTCTGAACTGATAGACAAGCTAGACGATCGACACAAGAATGAGACTTATTCTCCACATCTGGCGACAGAAGAATTCGCAGACGCGCGGCAAAATGGTGCGCTACGAACACGCAAACGTTAACGAGCATATGTCGTTTCTGGAGATGCTCGACGTGTTAAACGAAGAGCTTGCAGTAAGAGGCGAGGACCCGGTGGCCTTTGAGCACGACTGCCGCGAAGGGATCTGCGGATCCTGCGGGTTCATGATCAACGGCGTAGCACACGGTCCACAGCGAGGCACGACAGTCTGCCAACTGCACATGCGTCACTTCAAGGACGGCGACGAGTTGTGGCTGGAGCCCTGGCGGGCGAAAGCATTTCCGGTGCTCAAGGATCTGATTGTGGACCGAAGTTCCTTCGACCGTATCATCGCCGCTGGCGGCTATATCTCCGCGAACGCAGGCGGCGCTCCGGACGGGAACGCCATTCCCATCGAAAAGCAGAAGGCAGATCTGGCCATGGATGCGGCGGCCTGCATCGGCTGCGGCGCCTGCGTGGCCGCGTGCCCGAACGCCTCCGCCATGCTGTTCGCTTCGGCCAAGGTGTCGCACCTCGCTTTGCTGCCACAAGGTCAGCCGGAGCGCTATCGGCGGGTGCAAGGCATGGTCGCGCAGATGCAAGCGGAGGTTTTTGGAGCCTGTACCAACATGGGCGAATGTGAGGCTGTATGCCCTAAGGGGATAAAGCTGGAGAACATCGCTCGCATGAACCATGATTTCGTGAAGGCCGCGTGGATGTTTCGCGAGGAGGTAACGGTCGCAGGCGCAAGCTAATTTTAGCAGGCTGATGAGAAAGGACCCGACGATGTCATCCCGAGGGTTACATGGGCCTTCAGTCCACCCATGGGATGAAAGTCCTCGGAGCTGTCTTCCGAGCCCGCTTGCGGGAGAGGAATCTGCTTTTCTTTCATTTTCAAGAGCAGATTCTTCGTCGCTTCGCTCCTCAGAATGACAAAGGAGGGGTTGACTTTCGACGAGCGAAGTGAGGGATCTGCTTTTGTCGGCGACAAGAAACAGCCCGCCGTGGCGCGCTCCGAAAGGGCGGGTCTTTCAGCCCCGCCCTTGCGAGGTCCTGAATAGCATTTTTCAGCACCTGCTAGCTAAGCTAATGGCTAGGCGGCACGACAAAGCTGACAGGCGGCCTGCGCTGGGTTTCGAGAAGGGAGAGCATATGTTGGCAGATAAACTGGGACATTTTGAGCAGATTCTGACCGACGCGCTGCAGCGATTGAAACAGATCGGCGAGGCGCAGAGCGAAGAACGTTTTGCTCCCGGTAAGTGGTCGAGGAAAGAGATTCTCGGCCACCTTATCGATTCGGTATCCAACAACCATCAGAGAATCGTCAGGACTCAACTTGCCGGCCAGGTCTCATTTCCCGGTTACGCCCAAACCCAATGGGTCGAAACGCAGGGATACCAGTCTGAATCTTGGGAGAATCTCATCCAGCTCTGGGCCGGTTTTAACCGTCACATGCTCCATTTAATCTCTCATATTCCTGAAGAGAGGGCGTACAACCACTGCGTTGTGGGTGCGGGCCCGCCGGTGACCCTGCGTTTTCTGGTTGAGGATTACATAAGGCACCTCGAGCATCATCTTGCGCAAATCTTTAGCAAGACCTGACCACTGGTCTCACCGAGCTTATGACGCGCCGGGAATTGTTTGCGAGTGTCGGCGGGTCCTTCCTCGCGTCAGCGGCGTCGAAGGTTCCTGCCGAACTCAGTATGGTTGATCAGAAGTCGTACACGCTTCTTGTCAAGGGCGGGCGGGTCGTCGACCCATCGCGGGAGCTTGACGCTGTACGCGACGTCGCCGTAAGTGAGACAAAGATCGCCGCCGTCGAGCCGGATATTCCTGCGGGTCAAGCGGCTCAGGTAGTCGACGCATCCGGCAAGATCGTCACGCCAGGGCTGATCGATCTTCACACCCACGTCTTTCCTTATGTCGGGCCGTACGGCATCGAACCTGACCCCTATTTCGTCAGTCGCGGTGTCACGACCGTGATTGACGCTGGAAGTTCGGGCGCCTTCACCTTCCCAGCCTTCCGGCGCTGCACGATCGAGCGCGCAGTCACTCGCATCCGCGTCCTGCTGCATGTGGTTTCGATCGGCATGGTGGCGGGCAGCACTCCCGATATGGGCGAGCTCGAGGACCTGCGCTATTGCGACCCAAAACTTGCCGCCAAGGTGGCGAGCCAAAACAAGGACCTGATTGTGGGGTTCAAGATCCGCTTCTCCAAACAGTACACCAGCGCGAATGATCTTGAGGGTATGAAGCGCGCGCGCGCCGCGGCTGACGAGGCTGGGTTGCCCTTGATGATCCACATCGGGGGCTCGTACACGCCTTTGCCGGAATTACTGGCGCTGATGAATAAGGGCGATGTGGTGACCCACTCTTTCAACAGCCATCCTAATGGCTTACTGGATGCTTCGGGCAAGCTCGTGCCTGAGATTCGAGAGGCGCGCCGGCGCGGCGTGCTTATCGACGTGGGCCACGGCGCAGGCAGCTTCTCCTTTGATGTGATGGAGAAGTGCCTGGCCGAGCATTTCCTCCCCGACACCATCTCCAGCGACCTTTACTCTGCCAACATCAACGGCCCGGTGTACGATCTTCCTACTACGCTCTCGAAATTTCTGCTGCTCGGTTTGGATCTCATTGAGGTGGTGGAGCGGGCCACGATACGTGCGGCACGCGTTTTCAACTTTGGCGCTGAGATCGGCACTCTCAAGCCCGGTGCCGAGGCCGATATCAGCGTATTCGAACTGCAGGAAGGCGAGTTCACCTTCACCGATTCGGACGGTAAGACGCGAACCGGGCGGCAGAGGCTTGCGCCCGTCGCGACGGTGAAGGGAGGCCGTTTGTTTCCGCCGCCAACCCGCTGAAATTAACGGCAGAAAGCGCACAAATAGACCGTTTCTTGAGACTACCTTGAGTTACATGTAATGTCCAAAATAGAGGTAATAGAAGGCATGATCGGCGTAGAAACCATCCGTATTGCTGATGAGTGTTGGCTCGCCCTAGCTTTGCTTCACCGCGAGAACCCTGATCGACGGTCGTTCTCGCCCAGTGAAGTCTTCGATCGACTCAAGGAAGAAGCAGTCCACTCTGAAATCCGGCCGGGCGTCAAGCCACACATCTACCTTCACAACGTTGCTAACAGACCACCCAACTCGGCCAGATACCGGGTTTTCTACAGGCTGGAGGATGGCACTTTGCGCCTCTTCCGCCCAGGTGACGAGTGTGATCCGAGCCGGAACGGCAAAATCAAGCCGGAGAGGTCCGACTTGCTCGAGAAGTATCGTCCGCTGCTCGACTGGTACGAGAATCAATATTGCGCTGATCGTGGATCATCAAGTGAAGAGAGCGATCCAGTCCTTCAGATGTGGGGTGTGGGGAAGGAGATCTGGGCGGATGAGGGTGGGGATGCCTTTATTGAGCGGGAGCGGAGGAGCTGGGGTGAACATGAGGTTATGGGTGGGCAGCGCATCGGCCGACGTGATTCTGAAGAGACTGCGGTCTCTGGCAAATCCCCGAAATGTCAAAGGCATGGCGCGGTTTGGGATTTCTTCCCGCAACACCCTCGGAATCTCGGTGAACGGCCTGCGGAGAATCGCGAAACAGATTGGACGCGACCACCCGCTAGCGCAGCAGCTCTGGAAGTCTGGCGTTCACGAGGCTCGCATCCTTGCGGTTCTCATCGATGATTCCCATCTGGTTACCGAACAACAGATGGAACGATGGGTAAAAGATATCGATTCATGGGACGTCTGCGACGGCTGCAGCTACCACCTGTTTGACAAAACTCCTTTTGCTTACAGGAAGGCGATGGAATGGAGCAGGCGGAAAGAGGAGTTTGTGAAACGGGCGGCTTTCGCTATGATGGCCGCACTTGCCGTTCATGACAAGGAAGCTCGGGACGCGAAGCTCCTGAAGTTCTTGCCTCCCATCCAGCGCGAATCCACCGATGAACGCAACTTTGTGAAAAAGGCCGTGAACTGGGCCTTGCGTCAGATCGGCAAACGCAACGTGGTGCTGAACAAAGCGGCTATCAAGACAGCGCAGAAAATCCGCAAGATCGATTCGCCGAGCGCGCGATGGATCGCCGCCGACGCGCTGCGCGAACTGAAAAGTGAAGACGTGCAGAGCCGGCTGCGTAAGAGGCGATAGGGAGCGGCGCTCAGCATGATATGTCGCTCGCTCCAAAAGTGCCTATGCGCTTGTCGGCAGTAGGTCAGTTTGATGAAGAGGCCGCTTTACGCCGCCAATTGGCGAGGTAAACTCGACGCTACCGAGCAAAACTGACCAGTACCCCCTGCCGGTGGAGCTGAAAAAGTACTGGTGCCTGTGGTAGCTTAAAACGTTCCAAAGCGAAGGCTAAGTGCTGCAGCTCAGCGCCACGCTCGCTCTTCTGGCTCCTGACTTCTGACCTCTGGCTTCTTTTTTCAGAGCTACTTGAGCGTCTTGCTGAAGAAGCCAAGCATGCGGGCCCAGGCATCGGTGGCTGCGTCCTGACGAAAACCCTGCTTGTTATTGGGATTCTCGAAAGCATGTCCGGCGCCGTCGTAGATCTTGACGTCGATCGTTTTGCCTGCCGCCTTCATCGCTTTCTCAAAAGCACGGACGGAGTCGGGCGGGATGCCGCGGTCCTCAGCGCCGAAGTTGCCGAGTACCGGCGCCTGGATCTTCTCGATGTCGGCAGCGTCCGTAGGCATGGCACCGTAATTGACTACACAAGCAGCCAGTTTCGGCTCATGAATCGCAAGCTGCAGCGAGAGTCCTCCGCCCATGCACCAGCCCACTGAGCCGATCTTGGCCTTGTTCACGTCAGGCCGCGAGGCAAGGTAATTGAAGGCCGCAATCAAGTCGCTCACAGCGCGGTCCTGTGGCATACCGCGCATCAATTCGTGGGCTTGGTCAGGGTCGGCCGCCACTTTGCCGCGGTAGACGTCCGCCGCTAAGACCACGTAACCTTGCTGGGCAAACTTTTGGGCCTGCTCCTTTACCCAGTCATTTAGTCCCCACCACTCGTGAATCACTACGATAGCCGGATGCGGCCCGGCTGAGTCGGGCAGGGCAAGAAAGCCAGTCACAGTCTCGTTACCGTTCTTGTAAAGGACTGTTTCCGTGCTTCCTGGCCGCGCCCACAGATTGGTCATACCCACGGAGAACAGAATCAGCAGTAAGCTTGATTTCACCGGGCACCTCCGCTGGTTTGAGGATAGCGATTGTATAACGGCCGAGACGTGTGTGCCAAGACAACGCAAGTGTGCTATCCTCAATCCTAATGAGATTACCTAGCGCGACTTCCGGCAGGCGCATTGGGTGGCTGGTTTGTGTGGCCGGTGTAGTGCTTTTGCCGAGCTGCGGGCTTAAGCATCGTCCCTCGGAGGCCGCATCGGTCGCCCCTGGCTCTCAGCCCGACAAGGTCCTTTACGAGAAGGCAACGGCCGAAATCAACAAAGGGCGCTACGATGTGGGCCGCCTGACGCTGCAAACGCTGATCAACACCTATCCGGACAGCGAATACCTTTCCAAGGCCAAGCTCGCGATTGCCGACTCCTATTACAAGGAAGGCGGGGTTTCCGGCCTGACCCAGGCCGAAGCCGAGTACAAGGACTTCATCACTTTTTTCCCCACGGCGCCGGAGGCTCCCGAGGCTCAGTACCGCGCCGGCATGGCGCACTATCGGCTCATGGCCAAGGCTGACCGCGACCGCCAGGAAGCCAAGCTGGCGGAAGGCGAGTTCAAGGAGTTTCTGTTGAAATACCCCGACAGCAACTTGGTACCGCGCGTCAAGCGGCGGCTGCGTGAGGTTCAGGAGGTCCTGGCACAGGGCGACTACAAGATTGCCATGTCCTATTACATACGGAACTCGTTGCCGGCGGCGCGGTCGCGGTTTCAGGAAATCGTCGAGTTGTACCCAAACTTCAGCCGAAGCGACCAGGCGCTGTGGTACTTGGCGCAGACCCTAGTGCGTATGAAAAAGCCTCAGGAAGCCGTGCCCTACTATGATCGCATCCTCACTCATTTCCCGCTGAGCACCCGCGTCCCCGCGGCAAAACAGCAACTCATCGCCATGCACCAGCCGATTCCCAAGGCCAGCAAGGCAACTATGGCGCGCGCTCAGGCCGATGCGGCGCACGAGACCCGCCACAATTATGTGGGCAAACTGCCCGGCGCATTTTCGGGCTCGCCGGACACCTCGGCCACGCGGCGCGGTCCCGTTGACCTGGGTCCTCCCAAGCCTGCCACCGTGCAAGCAGCTGCTCCCCAGCCCGGAGCTACGGGCGGCAACGTCATTACCGTGCAGCCGGTCGGTGAAGAGGCTCTGAAGGGCGGCCGGCCGGTGGATGGCAAGGCTGCAAGTACCACTACAGGGGACACGAGTACGACTAAGGCGGGCGATGCGCCCGTGCCTCAGGATCCCCAGGACAGTGCCAAACCCAAGCCTGACGAGCAACCACCGAAACAGTAGGGTCATGACGGCTGGCGGCTGGCTCACCTACGACGCCAGCGCGTAGCGGTGTCCCCGCACGTCGGCGCCGCCACTGATCACCCCGGTCGCCAGATCGTACTCCACCATCGTCGCCGCTGTGGGATTGCTCCAGTCACTCCCTATCTCCAGGTTGTGCTCGCGCGCTTGCAGTTGATCCAGGACCGCCTGCGGGATGCGCTTCTCCACGTCGAGCACGAGCGGCTGGTCGCTGTGGTCGTCGAACGAGCTGTGCATCGCTTCGGAATTAAAGCGCGGAGCTTCAACAGCCTCCTGCGGGTTCATGCCCAAGTAGACGACGTTGAGGAAGATTTGCAAGAGCGTCTGGTCCTGGCTGTCGCCTCCTGGCGTGGAAAACGCCAGCCACGGCTTTCCGTCTTTCACAACGACTCGTACGGATACCGACGACCGTCAGACCTGAGATCGCTGGCCATGCACACGGCAAACCAGCATATAATCAAGGAGAGACGCGGAATGAAGCCTTTCATGCCGATTCCTCGGTAATCGGCGGCTGCGGCGACGCGGAATTCACCATTGACTCTCAGCGCCTCGTTGACTCTGAGCGCCAACAGCAACTGATTCTACTCATCAGTGAAACGACGTTGACCGAGCTCGAGGCAGCGCCGGTGGACGTGCAGAATGTCCTGAAGGAGTTGCCATTGGAATGCTTGGAAATGGTTCCCTCACGGCAGAAGTGCTCGCATTGCGGGACGCTTACTTGCACGCGGGAGTGGTCGGGCCAGGGAGCGTTAATGACGCAACCCACGTCGCATGTGCTACCGTGGCCCGTGCGGACACCCTCGTCTCCTGGAATTTCAAGCACATCGTTCGGCTCGAAAAGATGAAGGGATATAATCAGGGTAACCTGATAAACGGGTACGGGATACTGACAATCGTCACGCCGAAGGAGGTCAGGCTGCATGAGCCAGAAGAGTAAGGAGGGGTTCGATTGCCTGGCTTTCAAGTGGAAAGTGCAGGAGCGGATCTACGAGGAAATCAAAAATCAGACCGCCGAGGAACAGATCCTCTACTTTCGGCACCATGTCGAAAC
>Ga0306920_100005519_pt1 | contig 16362 bp, 16 predicted proteins | sample flu12Cox44000170_FD_204666 | JGI IMG/M metagenome (GOLD analysis project Ga0306920, IMG submission 204666) | Lab enrichment of tropical soil microbial communities from Luquillo Experimental Forest, Puerto Rico - flux4day.12C.oxic.44.000.170 (v2)... | ecosystem: Environmental > Terrestrial >... | reverse complement strand
CGACGCATTCGAGAAGGTCGGCAAGGACGGCGTCATCACCGTGGAGGAGGGCAAGACCTCCGAGACGGCCCTCGAATTCGTCGAAGGCATGCAGTTCGACAAGGGCTACATCTCGCCTTACTTCGTTACCACTCAGGAGATGAAATGTGAGCTGGAAGACCCCTATATTCTGATCTACGAGAAGAAGCTGTCCAACGTGCGCGACATGCTGCCTCTCCTGGAGAAGGTGGCCCAGGCGGCCAAACCTCTCCTGATCATTGCCGAGGATGTGGAAAGCGAAGCCCTGGCTGCCCTGGTGGTCAACCGCCTGCGCGGCGTGCTCCAGGTGTGTGCCGTCAAGGCGCCCGGCTTCGGCGACCGCCGCAAGGCGATGCTCGGCGACATCGCCATCCTAACCGGCGGGCAGTTCATCAGCGAGGACCTCGGTCTCAAGCTGGAGAACATTACTCTGGATCAGCTCGGCAAGTCCAAGAACGTCGTTGTCGAGAAAGAAAACTGCACCATCATTAATGGCGCCGGCAAGAAGCCGAACATCCAGAAGCGCATTGAGCAGATCCGGGCTCAGATGGAGCAGACCGAAAGCGAATACGACAAGGAGAAATTCAGCGAACGGCTGGCCAAGTTAACGGGCGGCGTGGCCATCATTCGTGTCGGCGCCGCCACCGAGGCCGACATGAAGCAGAAGAAAGGCCGGGTCGAAGACGCCTTGCACGCCACCCGCGCCGCTGTGGCGGAGGGCATATTGCCTGGAGGCGGTGTTGCTCTGATCCGGGCCATCGACTCCGTCGAATCGGCCGCCAAGAAGCTCGAAGGGGATGAAAAGAGCGGCTGCGAGATTGTCGTGCGCGCCCTGGAAAAGCCGCTGCGCACCATTGCCGAGAACTCCGGCGTGGACGGCGCCGTCGTCGCCGACGAGGTTCGCCAGCGCGGCGAAAAAAACGCCGCCATCGGCTATGATGCCAATACCGGCGACTATGTGGACATGTTCAAGGCCGGCATCGTTGATCCCACCAAGGTCACGCGCTCGGCTTTGCAAAACGCCGCCAGCATCGCCGGCCTCATGCTCACCACCGAAGTCATGATCACCCGCATTGACGAAGATGAGCCGAAGAGTAGGGTGGCCGGCGCCGTGCGGTAGCAAATTGCCGCTTGCGGCTTCGCGTTCGCATCAGAGGAACATTTGTTTTCCGATTAATCTAAGCGAACGCGAAGCCGCAAGCGGTGGAACAGACAAAGATCGATTGCAGATTTTGCCTTGCAGATTGTAGATTTGAGGTTGTGGAGTGAATCTGCAATCTGAAATCTGCAATCTGCAATGTTTTTTGAGGCACTCATGGCCGACAAGCGTGACTTTTACGATATTCTCGGCGTCCGGCGGGAGGCCAGCGACGACGAACTGAGAAAGGCCTACCGGGGCCTGGCCATGAAATACCACCCGGACCGAAACTCCGGGGATGAAGAAGCCGCGCATAGATTCAAGGAAGTCGCCGAGGCCTATGCCGTTCTGAGCGATCCGCAAAAACGACAGACCTACGATCGTTACGGTCACGCCGGGCTCAACGGCATGAGCATGCCGGACTTCAGCTCGTCCCAGTCGATCTTCGATCTATTCGGGGACCTTCTGGGCGGCATCTTCGGCGGCGGCCATCGGCAACGCGGACCGCGCCCGGGCCAAGATCTGGGTTACGAACTGGAAATCGACCTGGTCGAAGCCTATCGCGGTTGCAGCAAGAGTATCACCATCCCGCGGGAGGAAAATTGCCCGGATTGTGGAGGCAATGGCTGTCGTAGGGGGACCAGTCCGGCCCAGTGCCGGCATTGCCGGGGCCATGGTGTGGTGCTCACTAATCAGGGCTTCTTCAGGATTCAACAGACCTGCCGGGGCTGCGGTGGACGCGGCGTCATCATCACGGATCCATGCCCCAATTGCCAGGGACAGGGCCGGGTCACCATCAAGCGAACGCTGTCGGTTTCGGTGCCGGCCGGCAGTTTCAGTGGGCTTCAGCTGGCGGTGCGCGGCGAGGGAGAGGCAGGGGCTCCCGGCGCCCCGCGCGGTGACCTCATTTGCCAGATTCACGTTCGCGAGCATCCCCTGTTCAAGCGCGAAGGCGACCACCTGATTTGCCAGGTGCCCGTGACCTTCAGCCAGGCCACCCTGGGTGGAGACATTGAGGTTCCTACGCTCGACGGCCCCATTACGCATAAGCTGAAGCCCGGCCTTCAGAGTGGCGAGGCGATGCGCATTCCCGGCAAAGGCATGCCCAATTTACGCAGCCAGCGCAAAGGCGACCTTCATGTTGTCGTGATGGTGGAAACCCCACGCCATCTAACCAAACGCCAGGAGGAGCTGTTTCGCGAGCTGGCCGAGATCGATCAAAAGCACGTTTCCCCCCAGCGAAAAGGCTTTCTCGAAAAGCTGAAAAGTTTGTTTGCCGGAGAATTACCGGAAGAGAAGCAGTGATGTCGCGAAACCCCGAAGGCTCGCGGACTTGCCTTCGGGCTTGGAGGTAACTGATGACCAACAACGAATCTACTCCTGACGTAGTAGACAAGCCCGGCCCAGACGTGGTGGACGCGGAGGACCTGGAGGCGCTCCGCAAACGTGCCGCCGAGCGCGATCAGTACTTGGATTTGCTCCAGCGGACTCGGGCCGAATTTGAAAACTACCAGAAGCGGATCAACAAGGATCGCGATTTGGAGCGCCGCTATTTCGCCAGCGCGATCTTGCTCGACCTGTTGCCGGTGCTGGATAACCTGGAACGGGCCAGCGCCGCTGCCGAGAAAGCTAGTGAAAAGGGCCCTTTGGCGGAGGGCATCGGCATGGTGCTGAGCCAGTTCTTGGACTTTTTGAAACGCAACGGCGTCGTCCGGATCGAAGCCCAAGACCAGCCCTTTGATCCGCACCTGCATCAGGCCGTGATGCAGCAGCCGGTTGCGGATAAGCCCGCCAACACCGTGCTGCAAGTCCTGGAACAGGGCTATATGAATCAAGACCGGGTATTGCGCCCGGCCAAGGTTGTGGTATCATCAGAGTGAGAGCGCGAGAGTGCGAAGCGCTGCCTATGGCGCTCTGGCGCTCCCGCGCTGTCACCCAATTAACCCAAGTTCTCAAATGAGAGGAGTGTATGCCGACCTACGAATATCATTGCGATGCTTGCGATCACCGTTTTGATGAATTTCAGTCGTTTTCGGAAAAACCGCTCAAAAAATGCCCGAAATGCAAGAAGGTCAAGCTTCGCAGGGTATTCGGCATCGGAGCGGCGGTTTTGTTCAAGGGCTCGGGCTTCTACCAGACGGATTACCGCAGCGAATCGTACAAGAGCGCGGCCAAGGCGGAGGAAGCTAAGTCGTCCCCGCCCGCGGAATCGGCAAAGTCTGCCGATACCCCCAGCGCGAACGGCAAGGCCGACACTGCGAAGTCCAAGACAGGTGGGAAAAGTTCCAAGTCCGCAACCTGAGTTTCCGATGAATAAGGTACGCTGCCCGATTTGTGGACGCAGGATGCCAGGTCAGGGGCTGACGGATTGGCCCGAGCGGCCGTTTTGCAGCCCCCGTTGCCGCTTGATTGACCTGGGCCGCTGGCTCGGCGAGGATTATCGCGTGCCCGGCCCATTTGCGGCTGACCAGGACGGAGACGATATCGACCCCCCAAAACCGGCCGTTCCTTCGGCCGTTCCCAATAGAGAAGAGGCGTAGACTGCACTACGCCTCTCTTTTTTTTGCCCGGCAGTTTCCATGGCCGCCGCTTTCCTCATCGATGGCTACAATCTCATCCATGCCATGACGTCGTTGGGCAAGCGCCTCGGCCCCGGCGTTCTGGAAAAGGCCCGCTTGCGCTTGCTGAGTTTGTTGCACCGTTCCTTGGGAAATCAATCTGCGAGCGTGACCGTGGTCTTCGATGCCGCCGGCGCCCCTGCCGGAAGCACCTCGGAACACGTCGTTCAGGGAATGAAAATCTATTTTGCCTTGAAAGGTCAGCAAGCGGACGACGTCATTGAAGAACTAATCCAACACGATGCCGCTCCCAAACAGCTCACCGTGGTTTCCAACGACCACCGCCTTCAACAAGCCGCCCGCCGAAGTAGAGCCAAGGTGATGAGTTGCGAAGCGTTCCTGGACATGCTCGACCGCCGCCGCCGGCAGGCAGCACCCATCGCCGGACCGGAGAAAAAGGAAAAGGAAACGCCGCAAGAAGCCAGACGCCTGCTGGAAGAATTCGGCGATCTGGATGAGGACCTTGGGGACATCAATTTTCGATTTTGAGAGAATCGGCCTGATTCATTTTCGAACCGCCCCGCGACCAGTCGGATCCATTAGTTATTTGGCGGTCAACCGGAGGGCGCCATCCTGAGCCAATTCCGGTGCCCGAAGCAAGGCCACTCCGCCGCGGTGGTCAAGGACGGGGATGGGAATTTGCTTGCCAGTCACCGCGTCGAGCCATTCGCCCTGGTACTTTCCTTCGGGCAGTTCCACCTGCAAGGCCACGTTCTTGACGCTGCGGAGATAAATGGCATATTGCTTGCCTGGCTCCGCGAGCACTTGGAATCCCACTTGCTTCGCAACGCGGCCCTTGACCACCGTGGGCATCGGCTTCATGCGGACAAAATCGAAGCGGCCGAGGAACTCCGCCATGTGTCGCAGTTGCTTGCGGAGCTTGGGGCCGCCGCCCCCCGGCGTGGGGTCTTTCACAGCAAAAGTGCCGTCCTCGTGACCGACGCAGAACGAGTAGTCGAGATTGTTATAAAGCCCGCCTCCGGCCACCAGGAATTCCCACGCCTGCATGCGATAATAATCGTCGCCGGTGCCCTTGAAGCCGGTCTCGTTCAGGCCCAGGACTTTTTTCAGGCCGAGGTTGTCGGTCACGGCCGCCGGCCGGGCATAATGAAAGTTGATGATGGAAATCGCAGGATGCGGGTCCTTCACCTTGGCGTAATCGTTGGCCACATTCCACGAAATCAGGTGCTTCTTGGGCAAGGATTTTTCCGTGGCCACGATCACATCGGTAATGCGGTCGTGCCAGGTCCGCGTCACGCCGCCGAAGTAAGGCTCGTTGCAGATTTCGTAATAGAGGTTGTCGAAGCCGTTCAGCTCGGTAACGATCTTTCGCGTCATCGCTTCCTGGACCGCAAAGAGGGCGGGCTCCTTGTCGGTCGTATAAACCGCGTGCTTGCCGACCTTGCCGATGCCGTTGACATTGTTTGACCCCTTCATGGGGCTGTAGTTCCACTGGGCGTCCTCGTACATGGGGGTGAAGAGATTGAGCTCGACAACGATGCCGTGCTTATCGGCCTGAGCCATGAAGTCCTTGAGCCTGCGGAAAAAGGCGTCGTCCCAGCGGTTGAGATCGAAGCGATTGCCGCCGTTTTTGTAGCCGGGCGTTTTGCTCCGTGCCCAGGGACAGATCAGCTTGCCCGCTACCGGCGCCAGAGTATTGCGCTCAATCTTGAACGCCCCGGCTGGTTCCACATAAGCTCCGGGAAACGTGCGCGTGAGGTTCATGCCGTCCGCGGCCAGGGTAGCCAAGTATTTTTTGTAATCGAAAGCGCGATTGAGAACTGCTCCATAATGTTCACCGGATGTCACCAGCACGGCGGGCTTGCCACGGTAAAGGAAGTAATGCGGGTTATCGGGGTGCAGGGCCAACGGCTCGGCGGAAACCGTCCCCGGAGCGATGGCAAGCAGGACAACACTGAAAGCAAATGGAAACAGGATTCGCTTCATGGGTTTGAAGGTATCACGAAAGCTTTCGTGATGAAATTGACTTGTTATCAAAAGCGGGAGACGGGAATCGAACCCGCCTAGCTGGCTTGGGAAGCCAGAGCATTACCACTATGCTACTCCCGCAGCGTTAGTCGATATTTTACCGGCCTGGGCCTCGTTTGCAAGTTCAACGAGCGAATCGAGCCAGCTTGGCCTGGAAGCCGGGGCGGGACAGCACTTCCTGGTTGACGATGTTGTCCGGCACCCAGCCGCGGGCAGCCCGCAACATTCCTTCGGCCATGGCCTTGCCGGTCGCTTGCCAGACATCGGTCGTGGACGCCGACCAGTGTGGCGTCAGGATGACGTTGTCCAGCTCGACCAAAGGGTCATTGGCCGGCAAGGGTTCGACAGTGAAAACATCCAGGCCGGCGCCAGCGATTCTTCTTCCGCGCAAAGCAGCGACCAACGCGGCTTGATCGACGATTGGCCCGCGTGCAACGTTGATGAGATACGCAGTGCGTTTTAGCAAGGCCAGTTCACGGGCACCGAGCAAGTTGCGCGTCTCGCCAGTGAGCCGACAATGGATGCTGACGAAATCCGCTTCACGTAACACTTCATCCAGCGAAGTTAAACGCACACCCAAGGATGCTGCCTGCTCCGAATCGGCATGCGGCGAATACGCCAGGATGCGCATGGCGAACGGGGCGGCCAGGCGAACCAGTTCCCGGCCGCTCCAGCCCAGGCCGATGATACCCAGCGTGCACCCCTGAATTTCGCTGCCGATGACCTGATCTTGCCGATCCCAGCGCCCTTGCCGGGTGATGCGTTCCTGCTCCGGCAGCCGTTTGGCCAGAGCGAGCATGAAGAGCAGGGCGGTGGATGCCGTCGAGTGGTCCAGCACGGCCGGTGCATTGAACAGGGCCACCTCGTTATCGGTGCAGGCATCCACGTCGATCTTGTCGTATCCCGCCCCGGATCGCCCAATGACGACCAGGTCCTCCGCACCCCGCGCAAACGTGCTGCGCTGCACCCAGGGCCGCAGCACAATCAGCCCATCCACGCCGGCAATGTGCTCCGGCTTCACCTGCATCGAATAGAAACTCTTCCAGTAACTTGGGTCATCGCTTCGCGGAATTTGGTCCTGCAAAAAATGCACCTTGATGCCCGGCTCGGTCCGCAGCATGGACAGCCCCACATCGCCATAGGCGCTCTGCCCCGCCTGGTTGAGAAAATCGCCGGTGATAGCAATGCGAAATTGCGGCATGGGGAGTTCCGCCACCATCTCTTAATATAGTCCGATCCGATTCGATGGCTGGAGCAGCGCTTCCAGCGCATCACAAGCGTTCCGCACGCCGTCCTCTTTTTCTACTTGCTCTGCAATCTCCGCTGCCCGTTGCGAATACGCCGGGTTGTCGAGCAACTCGCGCAATTCCGAGGCAACGCGGTCGGGGGTGTAACGGCTGCGGGAAACGGTGCGAGCAATGCCCAGGCGCGTTACACGCTCGGCGTGATCGGGCTGGTCCCACGCGCTGGGCATGATCAGCATGGGACGACCCGACCGCATGGCCAGGCCGGTCGTGCCGATGCCGCCGTGGTGGACGATGACGGCGGCGCGTGGAAAAAGTTCCGAAAACGGAGCAAAGTCGAATGCGGCCATTTCATCAGGCAATTTGAGCAAGCGGTTGCCGGCGTTTTTGACGATGATAACCGCTCTCTGACCCAACAGTCGGGCAGCGGCGACACTGTGCTGGAAAAAAGGCCCGGCGTCCGTGGCCACGGCTGAGCCGAGCGTGAAGACAATGGGCGGCGTGCCATTGTCCAGGAAACGGGCCAACAGGGGAGGCAACCCGGCATCGCCGTCTTGATCGTAGAGCGGGAAGCCGGTGATGACCGTTTGCGCAGGCCAGTCCGGTTGTTTGTCGGCGAGCGCTTTGGAGAACAGGGCCAGGACCAGGGAAGGGGAATGGCTATCGATGAGCGGGTTTCCTTCGTTGGTGGGCGGCAAGCCGATCTGGGCCCGCAAGCGATACCACGGCTTGGCCAAGAACCGCGTGGCCCGTTTGCCGAGCCAGCGAATCGCTGTCCAGAAAGTTGGACCGAGGAAGCGAAGGTATTCCAAGAAAAATGCTGGAGCAGCGGAAAGCATTCCTGGATCGTACACCGAGAAGAATGCCATGGGGACCGGCGCGGTCGAGGCCCATGGGATGCCGGTTTTTTCGGCCACCAGCCGGGTGGCATAGGCAGCCAACGGGTGCGACACGAGCAAGTCCGCACCTTCGGATGCCGACAGAATGTCGTCATAAGATTCCTTCAGTGCCGGCAGTATCCACTCGCGACCGACTCGCAGCAGGCCCCAGCGAATGTGCATCAAACGGCGCATGACATCGGCATCAGCCACCCAAGCCGAGTCCGGCCGGATGGCCCGATAGCCCAGGGACAATGCCCCAATCTTCTGCCGGTAGCAGGCACTCGTCGCGATGACCGCGTCGTGGCCCCTTGCCTGTAAGCCCCTGGCAATGGCGATGTAGGGATGGAGGTCGCCCAGGGAGCCGAGCGTCGTGAGGACGATTCGCCGCCTCGTGCTGCTTGTTGTTGGCGTCGGTAGCTGGACTGAAAGGGGCATCATTTCCCCCGTTGCGTGAAATCCGTCAACCATTGCTTATCCCACAAGCTGGGAAACGCGTTCGGCACATACGGATGGTCGGCGATGGCGGCTTCGTCGAGCTCGATTCCCAGGCCGGGTTTGTCGGGCAAGAGCAGTTCGCCGTTGTGCACGGGGTTCCAGCCGCGGACCAGGCTGTTGCGCCAGGGGACATCGAACTCGGCAAAGGCTTCCTGGATCATGAAATTGGGGGTGCCGATGTCAAAGTGCAGGCAGGCGGCTAGAGCGACGGGGCCGATCGAGCAATGGGGGGCCACGCGAATATCCTGAACGGCAGCCATGGCGGCAATCTTCTTGCTCGCCAGGATGCCGCCGCAATGGGCGATGTCCATCTGTACCACATCGACGGCCCGCTGTGAAATGAGGCGATAGAAATCCGCGAGGGTGTAAAGGCGTTCGCCGGCGGCAATGGGACTGCGGGACTGACGCTTGACTTCTGCTAGCAATTCGATGCATTCCGGGACAACGGGCTCTTCGCACCAGGTCGGACTGAGGCGTTCGAGGCGTCGGATCATGGCGCTGGCGCAGCCGGCGGATAGCCGGCCATGAAATTCGACCATGATGCCGACGTTCGGGCCCACGGCTTCGCGGACGGCGGCGACAATGTCCACAGCAGCATCCGACTCAGCGGCCGACATTTCCTTCCAGGCGGTGCAGAACGGATCAAACTTGAGGGCCTGGTAGCCACGCCGGACCACATCGCGAGCGCGCTCGGCAAAATCCCGCGGAGTTTGTGCACCGCCATACCAGCCGTTGGCATAAGCGGGAATGTGCTCACGAACCCGGCCACCCAGCAGTTTGCATATCGGCTGCCCACACGCTTTGCCGACGATATCCCAGAGGGCGATTTCCACGCCGCTGATGGCCGTCATCACCGTGGCCCCGCCCTGGTACTGGTCGCGCACCAGGTTGCCGACAATCGCTTCGATATCGAACGGATCGCGACCCAGCACGCGGCCTTCGATCCATTCATGGGCCAGAGTCTGCACCGTCTTCTCCTGCCATTCCAGTGTGGCCTCGCCGATGCCGGACAGCCCAGTGTCGGTCGTGAGGCGGATGAACAGGTAATTTCGCAGCCCGGCGTTGGCCAGGAAGGTTTCGAAACGGGTGATTTTCATTGGTTATTTGCCATTTTCGATCCGGATGATTTGTCTTCTAACCTCTTTTTCCAACTTCACATGTTCGGGATAAGAAACCATATCAATATGGCCATCTGCAAACCCGATGGAAAAGGTGCCAAACACGCGTTGGAAAAAGAAGCTGGCACTTTTCTCTCTAGCTGGACCGCCCAGGGGCGGCAACGGTTGATCTGGTGCATAAATAAGGTCCTCCGGCTTGGTCCAAGGAACTGCGTTACCGGCCTCAACAACGAGAATTGTGTTGGAAGACCCGCGGAGAAAATCCTCTGGCAACCGGCAACCGCCCGGACAATCAAACGGCGTACCCGGGCCAGTGAAAACTTGGCAGAATGTAGCGTGAGGCTCCCCGGAATAATGCGCTGCGGCGGGAGGCGCGTAAATGTCTGGCATCAATGGCAAAAGAGTTTTGTTGTGCGTACTATCCCAGGGTTCATCCAAATGGAACTTCGAAAACAAATCCTTGTGGTCAAGGTATGGGAGTAGAATTACCCGCCAACTCAAGAGAGGTTGCCCGTCTCGGCTGGTCAACGCGGCAGGCGGAAGGCGGCGTTCCTTCTGATGGTCACGGTATTCATTAAACGCAAGAACAATTTTTTTGAAGCGATCTTCGGTTTCTGCGCGAATCGTAGCCCAGTAGACATTCTGGCTAATCGCAATCATCAACCAGAGAAGGATGGTTAAAGCGGACAGTCCCACGCCGATTTTCGAACCTAATTCCTCTGTGGTATATGAATAGGCCACGAAAGCCAAGATTAGGGATGCGAGGGAAAAGCCGTCACGAAAGACGGGAGAAAACATCCAGCCGCCAATCGAGATAGCAAGCAATGCGACTGCGATTTTTGACCTCCATCCCTTTTCTGTGGCAAAGAAAACGGCCAACAATCCGCAAGCGATGGAGATGAAAAGAAACGCATCGGAAAATCTGCCCAAGCCCACGACAATGCAAACAAGGCAGGCAATTCCCATAAGGCAACTTGCCGTAGATTTCCAATAGCTCCGGAAACGGTTCATCCTTGCAGAATGGCGGATGGGAGGGTGTTTTGCAAGCGGCTAATGTTTTTTCTGGATTCTCGCCATGCGGAGCCGCGGCGCTTCTTTTGTTGGAAATAACTCGCAGCAGAGAATGGAGCAGTAAACCTGCCAATTCCCGGACAGGTTTGTGTTGGGAAGGTAATGTGCTCGTGCACCGTGGCGTCTGCACTCAGACTGGTCCAGCATGGTTGGCGAGCGTCCGAGACGAGCGCTTGGATCAGTTAAGCGAGGGCTTGCAGGGATGACGGTATTGCTGGACTCCTCCACGCTCATCGCCGCGATGCTGCCGGATCACGTGCATCATATCTTCGAGCAAAGAGGTGAAAATCCTGAGCGGCACTAAACTCCATATTGTTGAGGAACGAAAACCCGGCTTGGTGCCTTAACGTTCCACCGCCGGACATTCGTACCAAATTTTTTCCATCACTGCTTCCAGGTTGTTTTGCAAATCGCCTTCGGCGTTTCCCTTGTCAAAACCCAGCTCCAGCCAGATTTGTTGCATGATCCGATACGCTTCCTCCGGGGCAAGTCCCTGCTTCTGATGGCAGCGGATCAATTCCAGCAGCGCCACGTGATCTTTCCCCGATTGCAACGCGTCGGAAAAGTCCTTTTTGAAGTTCATAAGAGTCTCAATTCTTGGTCACTTTCTTCCATTCTGGGCGAGTAGCTTCGATGACCTTGATAAACTCATCGAAAGTCATCAGCCGTGCAGGCCCAACGGAAAGGTGTCTATTCTTACCAGGCATTGTATCCTCTATGGCCAAGAGCTCGAACCCCAATTGTCCGGCTCGATCCTCCACACCGCTGTTTTCTTGCTTAAGCCACCCCACTCCATGGGGAGGGCGAAGAGCGGGAGAGATTGGATCGTGGGAGAACAGGAAAGGCCGTTTGCTTGTCCCGGCTGAAATGTCGGCCGATCCACCATGCCATTTTGATTCGTAATGATGTCCACTCCTTTTCGAATTCCCAACGTAGTCGCGGTTGTCCCCAACTTGGGCATTCCATTCTCTTCCACCATGGCCCGGAAAATACCCTCGCCCATATTTCCTCCAGGGGCCCGGCTCCAAGCGCGTAATTTTCATCCTTGCACGATCGCGGCTGGCCCCGTATTTTGCAAGGAGCAAACGTTTTTTCAGATTAACTGAGAAACCAAATGCGTACCCTTGCAACATCGTTCTTGATTCTGTGTATCTTGGCTGCGCTGGTTATCGCTCAGCAAGGCCTTCCTCCCGCCATCAAGAACACCCAGGATCCCAAGGACATTCCACCCACCCCCGAAGAAGCCGTCCGGCTGTTTCATCCGGGCAAGGGTTTCAACATTACGCTGTTCGCCGGGGAGCCGCATGTTTGTCAGCCGATTGCCATGGATTTCGACGATCGCGGACGGCTGTGGGTGGCGGAGTGCTTCTCCTATCCCGACTGGAGCAAGGACGGCAAGGGACAGGACCGCATCCTGATCTTTGAGGACACCGCCGGCGACGGCAAGTTCGACCGCCGCACGGTTTTCTACGACAAGGCCAGCAACTTGACCGGGCTGGCGGTCGGCCACGGTGGGATCTGGCTTTGCTCCTGCCCCAACCTGCTCTTCATTCCGTTCAAGGCGGGCAAAGATGTGACGGTCGGCGAGCCGATCGTGGTTCTGGACGGCTGGAACCTGAAATCGGGACACAACATGGTCAACGGCCTCATGTGGGGCCCGGACGGGTGGCTCTATGGACGGCATGGGATCACGGCGGAAGCGCAGATCGGCAAACCAGGAACTCCCGCCGACAAGCGCACGAAAATGAATTGCGGCATCTGGCGCTATCATCCCAAGCGGCAAGTATTCGAGGTCGTCGCGCACGGCACCACCAATCCCTGGGGCATGGATTTCGACGATCACGGCGAGGCTTTTTTCACCAATTGCGTCATCGGCCATCTCTGGCATGTCGTTCCCGGCGCCCGCTACCAGCGCATGTTCGGCCAGGATTACAATCCGCACAGCTACGAGCTGATCGCCTCGACATCGGATCACCTGCACTGGGGAGGCGGGCACTGGACCACGTCGCGCAGCGGGCAAATTCACAGCGAGGCAGGTGGCGGTCATGCCCACGTCGGCGGCATGATCTACCTCGGCGACAACTGGCCCGACGAATACCGCAACAGCATCTTCATGTGTAACATGCATGGCAACCGCATCAATCGCGACCTGCTGATCCGCCAGGGCAACAGCTATGTAGGCAAGCACGCCGCCGACTTCTTGCGCTCCGACAATCCGTGGTTCCGCGGCATCACTCTGGATTACGGTCCGGACGGCGCCGTCTACGTGGCGGACTGGTGCGACCTGGGTGAATGTCACGATTACGACGGCGTGCATCGCTCCAGCGGGCGGATTTACAAGGTCTCTCACGGCAAGCCGGCGGCTGTCAAGAATCTGGACCTGGCCAAGAAGTCCAATGCCGAGCTGGTGAGCTTGCAGCTTCACAAGAACGATTGGTATGTCCGTCATGCCCGCCGGCTGCTCACCGAGCGCGCCTGGGCCGGCAAGCCGATGGCGGACGTTCATAAGGCGCTCATCAAAATTTTCGATGACAATCCGGATGTGACGCGCAAGCTCCGAGCGATGTGGGCCCTGTACGCCACTGCCGGAGCCCGGACCGATTGGCTTCACAAGCAACTGGAGCATGCCGACGAGCACGTGCGCTGTTGGGCCATCCGGCTTTTGTGTGATGAGGGTAAACCGGGACCGGTGGCGCGAGCGAAATTCGCGGCCATGGCCAAGAATGACCCATCGGGCCTGGTTCGCCTGTACCTGGCGTCGGCCATGCAAAGAATCGATCCCGCCGACCGCTTCGCGATTGCCGAAAACCTGGCCCGCCATGGCGGAGACGCCGGCGACCGCTGTCAGCCACTCCTGATCTGGTACGGCATCGAGCCGGCCATTTTGCATAACAAGCTCGCCACCCTCAATCTGATTGCCCAGAGCAAAATTCCCAAGGTGCGCGAGTTCATTGCCCGCCGCTGGACGGAGGCGGAAACCAAGGACGGCCTGGAATCCCTGCTGGAATTTCTCAGTAGCTCGAAAGAGGTTGCGATTCAGCGTGATGTTCTTCGAGGTATCCGGGACGGGCTCAAAGGTCGCAAAAAGCTGCCGATGCCGGCCGGCTGGAAGACGGCATACTCGAGGCTGGCTGCCAACTCCCTGTCAGAGGTGCGTGAGTCTGCCCACGTTCTGGGGCTGATTTTCAACGATGCCCGGGCCTTGAGTCATTTACGCAAGAACTTGATGGATAAATCACAGCCGGCGCCGGAACGGATCGCCGCCCTGAATGCTCTGGTGTCCCAGGCGATTCCCGACCTGGTTCCCGATTTGTACAAGCTGCTCCCGGAACCCGCCGTTCGTGGCTCGACGATTCGCGCCCTGGCGGCTTATGGCAATGACGACACGCCCAAATCCATCCTGCGCTGGTACAAGGACTTGACGCCGGAGGAAAAGCAAGATGCGATCAGCACGTTGGCGTCTCGGCCGAGTTATGCACTGGCTCTATTGGATGCCGTCGAGAAAAAGCAGGTGCCGCGCGGCGATTTGACTCCCTTCACCGCCCGGCAACTCCAGGATCTGCGCGACAAGCAGGTCAGCCAGAAATTGGAAAAGGTGTGGGGCCAATTGCGCCAGACCTCCGCCGAAAAGAAGGCCCTTATCGCCGAGTACAAGGCCCTTTTGAAGCCGGAGATCCTGGCCAAGGCCGATCGCAGCCAGGGCCGGCTGGTTTTCAAAAAAACCTGCTTTCAATGCCACATGCTCTTTGGCGAAGGCAACAAGATCGGTCCGGACCTGACCGGCGCCGGTCGATTTGATTTGCACTATCTTCTGGAAAACATGATCGATCCGAGCGCCGTCATCGGCAGCGATTATCGCCTGACCAACATTCTCACCAAGAACGGCCGGCTTATTCCCGGCATCATCGTCGAGGAAACCGACCGGGCCGTGACCGTTCAGACCGCCACCGAACGCCTGGTGCTGTCCAAGAGCGACATCGAAACCCGCCGCGTCTCGTCCGTCTCGTTGATGCCAGAAGGCCAGATCGAGCAAATGTCGTTCACGGAATTGCGCGACCTGATCGGCTACTTGCAGAGCAAGGAGCAAGTGGCGTTGCCGAAGTAATTCAAATGCTAGTACGTCAAAAAGGTATTACCGGTGCGCCGACGATGCGCGCCACCACATGGCAAACCCCCAAAATCACGGCGGCGCAAACGATAGCCACGGCAACATTGTGCTTTTCCGAAAGCTCCTGTTGCACGTGAACCCTGGGCAACATCCAGTCGAACAGCTTGAATCCCAGCAAGGCCAGGAAGATCCCGATCAGGCCGAAACCGATAGCACTTCCGATATTCGTCCAGTCAATTTGCATTTCTCAGGTCCTCTCAAGTAATGGATGGTTAGATGGAAGGAGCCGGCGTGAACAAATGCGGCACGAACCGGCTGGTGTTGCGCGTGATCAGATCGGTGCTTTCGCGGATGCCCAGGCCGCAGGCTTCGTCGCCCACGATCCAGCAGCCGAGCACCGGAAAGTTGCCGTCCAGTTTGGGAATCGGGAAAATCTCCTGGTAGACAAATGGGCCCTTGTAAACACCTTCCGTTTGCATGAATTCCTGGCCGTCGAAGACGATCTGGACATTGGCCCCTTCGCGGCCCAGGCAGGGCTTGCGGATATAGGAGGATCCGAAGGGTTTGTATTCCGCGCGGAGCAGATTGGGATGGCCGGGGAAGAGTTTCCACAAGAGCGGCAAGATCGCCTTGTTGCTCAGGAGCATTTTCCAGGCGGGCTCGTACCAGGTGGTGGTTTTTCGAAGAATGTTGGGACCGAACTGCTCGCGCATCAGCCATTCCCACGGATACAGCTTGAACAAGTGCCGGATGGGCCGATTTTGCAGGTCCACAAACAGATGGCGGGCGTAGTCCCAGCCGATCTGATCGACGTGGATGAGGGCGGTGTGCAAACCGGCCTGCACCGCAGTATCGCGCATGTAAGTGGCCGTGATCTCGTCTTCCAGGCTGTCGGCGACGGCGGTGCAATAGAGAATGCCGTCGATATGCGGCTTCAGATACTTCCAGGCGGCAATCAGCTTTTCGTGGATGCTGTTGAACTGGTCGGCATCGGGATGGGTATCCTGCAGCCAATACCATTGCACGACGGCGGCTTCAAGCAATCCTGTGGGCGTGTCGGCATTGTATTCCAGCAGCTTGGGTGGTCCGCTGCCGTCATAAGCGAAATCGAAGCGGCCATAGACGGTCGGTTCATCGTGATCCCAGCTTTCGGCCACATAGCTGATCCAGTCACCCGGAACCTGGAACTGCTGAAACAGGTTTTCGCGCAGGATGTGCTCGACCGCTTTCAGGCACAACTCATGAACATCGTTGGCGGCTTTTTCCAGAACATCGATCTGCGCGGAATCGAATTCGTAGTAGGCGCTTTCGTCCCAGTAGGTTTCCGGCGTAGAATGGAAGGCAAAGCCCAGGCTTTCCACGCGTTTGATCCAATCAGGCCGGGGAGCAGTGGGACAACGCTTCATAAATTCACCGACGTTTACGTTTAGCGTTCGATGGCCACAAGCGAACGCTAACGTAAACAAAATATGCAATCGGCACTAGGAAACCGCGTGTCCGGTGCTGCCGAAGCCGCCGCGGCCGACGGTGCCGGTTCCCGGTCTGGTGGTGGTTCTGCCGCCGCCACCCCAATAAAAGTAATGGCCGCCGCCGCCACGATAGCCGCTACCACTGCCCCGGCAAGTTACGGGTTGTTTCTCCTTGAAATCCTTGCCTTCTTTCCTGTCCTCCACCCGGCATGC
>Ga0306920_100005516_pt1 | contig 16366 bp, 13 predicted proteins | sample flu12Cox44000170_FD_204666 | JGI IMG/M metagenome (GOLD analysis project Ga0306920, IMG submission 204666) | Lab enrichment of tropical soil microbial communities from Luquillo Experimental Forest, Puerto Rico - flux4day.12C.oxic.44.000.170 (v2)... | ecosystem: Environmental > Terrestrial >... | reverse complement strand
ATCGCTGGCTTTTTGGGCTTTGGCGGGATTGCGTTCGCCGCGGCAGGCATTGCAAAGATACTGTTTTTCATCTTCCTAATCGTCTTTGTCGTGATGCTGCTGACGGGATTAATGGGCCGAAGAAGTCCACCTATTTTAGCTCTGAAGCTCTCAAACGAGTTCTGGCTTGAAGCGGGCGCTCCTCACGTTGAGGCGGAGCGCCCGATATATCCGGAACTTTAGCGATGTCTCGCGTTAGCGCGGAAATATGTAGCTGTCTCACCACGGTCATTCCACGGGAACATATGTACAAGACCATCTGCCTCATATTTGATTTGGGGTCGAAAATGCCTGGTATTTGATTAAAAATTTCGTCAACCTGATATCGAGATAGGTCTGCCTCAAAATTCAGCGGGGAGGAATGGAAATGCGAATGGTTCTCGCTCTGGCCGCCGTGCTCGCGCTTGCCGTCGTACCCGATCACTCTGAAAGGGCTAACGCTACAGTCCTGGTCCAAAATACGGCTGGAACCCTGCCAGGCCCACGGGGCATCTACGGGCAATCTGTCACAACCCCCGACGGTGGCCCATTCACGAATATCACCTTTAGTTTTGGCCAGTCCGATGTTCCGCCTGCCGGGAACCTGTTCGTACTCAGCCAGGAATTTCTGGGGCACGTTCCCGAGCTGGAAATCGGAGGTGTCCCTGGATTCATAGCAAAATCAATAAGCAATACCGGAGGTGTATATAGCTTTTCTCCAACGATCACACTCAATCCCAACCAACAATATTTCTTCTACACGGATACAACTTCTAACGTATTTACAGCGCCGCCAGATCTGTTAACAGGAATTCTCATTGACGGCGACGTATACAGTGGTGGTAATCTCTATTATACTCTGGGAAGTGTGCCTCCCTTTGCTTCCTTTCCACTGCTGGATGCGAATTTCTCACTGTCTGGAACGCCTGCGGGCGCCGTTCCCGAGCCTGCATCCCTAACGATCCTGAGCGTAGGACTTCTTGGGCTAGCTGTGTTCCGTCGTCGCAGCAAGCAGCGCTGAAAGCGCTCGCTCGACCCTTCCAGGCCGGAGCATCGCCATTTCGAGACGACATCGGGTGTCGTAATTTCGAGGAGATATCGGGGTCGATCCCGCGCCGTTTCGCCGGAGCGAGCGGCTGTTAACCGCTTGGTCGCTGGTTCGAGTCCGGCCCGGGGAGCCATTCAGATGAAGGGGTTGGGCCAAAGTTTGGTCTAACCCCTTCGTTCTTCTCGAAGCCCACAGGAAAACATCGAGCCCAGAGCAGCCTAGTTTCGCCCTCTGGCGGGACGACCATCGAAGTTGGCGTCTCTCCATGCCCAGTCGCAGCAGCATTTGACGATCCGTGCTTCGGCGCGAAAGAGGCCGCATCTCTTGCACGTCCTTCGGGTAACGAGCCGAAACCAAACTTGGCGGATCGACAGGCAGCTCGGGACGGTGATTTTCATAGATCGTCGCGGAAGAACCGTTTGACACCACTACAGCACGCTAGCGCTAGAGCTAGCGAGAGCCGAGCCCGGACGAGGTTTGACGGGCTTTCCACGGGGCGCACTTGCCGGGCCGAAGCTTCAGCCTTATATCAGCGCTCAGTCGGTATTATCAATATAGGAATAACGTTTTACGCAATAAGCCGGGCTTGACACCACCACAAAGCGCCGTCCGGCCGCCTCCCCTGTTTTCACCCTGATAGGCCTTACGGCGCCCTGCTCGGCGGCCCAACGCCCCTGTTCGCGGCAGCTCGTCCTGTTTTTCAACTATTTGATTTCAAACAATTTGTCGACCAGGGATCGGCATCGGATCGATAATTCGCCCTGTTATCCGGCTCTTACAGGGGTCGGTCCCTCGCCCGCTGCCGCGTGGACCATCTACCGGCACGCGGAAGAGAGGGACTTGCGCCGGGGTCTTAGCGGCCTTCGCGCACCACCGGGTTGCGCAAGGTCCCGATTCCGGTGATCTCGATCTCGACCGTGTCGCCGTGCTTGAGGTTCTCCGGTGCGCCCTCGGTGCCCATCCACACGACATCGCCCGGGTAGAGAGTCAGGTACTGCGACATCCGGCTGATAAAAGTGGCGGGTCCAAACAACATGTTGTCGGTCTTGAACCGGATCTTCTCTGCCCCGTTGACGCGAATCCGCGTCTCGGCCGCATTAAGATCGAAATCGGTCTCGATCCACGGACCCATCGGCTTGAAGGTGTCGGCGTTCTTGGCGCGCCACAGGGTGCGGTCATTGGCCTGCCAGGTGCGTTCGCTCATGTCGTTGCCGATCGTCCAGCCGAGAACGCATGACAGCGCGTCGGCCTCCGACAGATGCTTCGCCTTGCGGCCGATCACTGCGACGAGCTCGCCTTCGTACTGCACTCGTTCGGTGGCGTCGGCGGGGATGACAATCGGCTCGCCATGCGGGATCAGCGCGTTGTTGGCGCGATAGCCGATATCCGCGGCTTTGGGAAGGTTAGGCTCTTGGCCGCGCTTTCTCGCCGCCTCGATGACATGCTCGGCGTAATTGAGGCCCGCGCAATAAAAAGTGCGAGGCTCGACCGGAGTCAGCAGCTTTACCGATGCCATCGGCTGGCGAACCGCCGTCCTCTCATATCCGGCGAACGGATCGCCGCGCACTTCGGTGACCATGTCACCCTCGACGATCCCGTAGGCCGGATGGCCATTCGTCTCGTACCGTATCCAGCGCATCGCTCAGTCTCCTCCGCGTCTCGACCCAACCGGTCGCACGAAAGCCGACGCTGGGCATCGGCCCCATGACTATTGCACGACTTCGTCGGGATAGACACCCCAGACGTCGCTGCGCAATAGCCAGCCGGAAATGCCGGTAGCTTCAATCCGGCACCAGGCGCCGCGGCATTCGATGAGATGCGCAAAGACCCCGGATTCCGCGCGGGCGACGATCTGGGAGGCCGGATCGGGCTGCCGGTGCAGCGCACGGATACCGCCTTTGACGGCAACGGTACGCTTGCCCGAGACCATGCGCTCGTGCACCCAGCCCTTGGTACCTTGCCAGTCATGAATCATCCGCCAGTGTTCGAATTCTTTGATGATCTCGACCGGCATTTCCTTGCGGGTCAGCACCCATTCGATCGGGTAGTTCTCACCCGGGCCGACCCGCAAGTTCACCTGGTCCGAGCGCAGGCTGACAAAGCGCGGCAGCTTCTCCGCCGGCTCTCCTTCGCCCCCCGAGGCCGGCGCTGCCCCGACGGCGAGAACTGCCGACAACGCGAAACCGGCCATGAGGGTTTGGGCGACGCGTCGCCTCGACATCCCCGCCCGCCTCTTGTTGATGCCCGGCGGCGCTCTTCGCGGACACTGCCGCCATGCGGTCGAAACGGCCATTTGTGATTGTCGCCGGCAAGCTCCTGGATCCGATCGAGACCCGCATGATGGAGCTCTTCACATGCGGGCTCAACCTCGACGACAAAATCTTCGACAAATCAGAGCCGACGGCGGCGGTCGGCCAAGCCGATGTTCCGGTTCCGACAGCAACCGACCGAATCGATGCCGAGGTGCGGGCTGATGCCCCGCGGGTTGAAGCTGATCGCCCCCTTCGCGACTGGGGTTGGCGTGTCGACATCGCTGTGGCGCAGCAGTACCTCATCATCGTTGCCAACTCGCCGGCGGTTCTTGAAGGAAAGCACCGCAGTCATGACACAGGCGTTGATCCCTGCGGTTTCGCGGCGACTGGTCGATGGCGAAAGGCTAGTCCGCAGCGTCGGTTAGACCGGCTGGAGGCGCCGGTTGTGAAGTGGGCCGACAAGCGAGAGCCGGTCGCACGGGCGCCGACGCCACGCCGCGTCGGCCCATACCGAGCCGTCTGCCCCAGATCCGGCCTCCCGAGCATCGCGCTCGGCCCGTTGCCGGAAGAACGTCGAGGGCGCAGCTGAGGCAACGTATTGGTAGAATCTCGATCAGACGAGGAATTGGTCCAACTGCTTGAAAATCCGCGCCGTCGGCGGCGCCGGCTTCAAGGCCTCGAGCACGACTCGGCTGTCGACTCGCGGCTGCGGACACTCGACAATGTTGTGTTGCGGCCGCACATGAGCTCGGCGACGATCCGGGGAAGGAATCGCGATGGGCGAAGCATCAACATCAAGCCCTTCGCCGACCGTCGCCGCCCACCAGGTTTTCAGCTGATGCTGTGATCGACGGCAGGCTCGATGAATTTGTATGACGTTACACTTGCTCCATTCGCGGAGTTCGGCTTCATGCGCCGCGCGCTGGTTGGTTGTCTTGCATTGGCGCTCGGCTGCGGCCCGATCGGCACGATCCTGGTGATCCGGCGAATGAGCCTGATGGGTGACGCGCTGTCGCATGCCGTGCTGCCGGGTGCCGCACTCGGCTTTATCATCGCCGGGCTGTCATTGCCGGCGATGAGCCTCGGCGGAGTGCTCGCCGGCCTTGTCGTGGCGTTGTTGTCCGGGCTGGTGACCCGGCTGACACCGCTGCGCGAGGATGCGAGCTTCGCCGGCTTCTACCTGATATCGCTGGCGCTCGGGGTGCTGCTGGTGTCGATCCACGGCAGCAACGTCGATCTCCTGCGCCTGTTGTTCGGCTCGATCCTCGCGGTCGACGACACGGCACTCATCCTGATCGGCGGGATCGCGACGGCCAGCCTCCTGCTGCTCGCGGTCATCTATCGGCCGCTCGTCGTCGAGTGCTTCGACCCCGGCTTTCTACGCGCTGTCGGCGGGCGTGGCGGTCTCGTTCACACCCTTTTTCTGACGCTCGTCGTCTTCAACTTGGTCGCCGGGTTTCAGGCGCTCGGCACTTTGATGGCGGTCGGGTTGATGATGTTACCGGCAGCGGCCGCGCGCTTTTGGGTGCGCGAGTTGTGGTCGCTCAGTACCGTGAGCGGAGCATTGGCGCTCGGCTCGGGCTTTCTCGGCCTGCTGTTGTCCTATCACCTCGACCTGCCCTCGGGGCCGGCGATCGTTCTGGTCGCCGGGCTCGGCTATCTCGCCTCGGTGGCTCTCGGCCCGCGCGACAGCCTTCGCGCGCTTTATGTTCGGCGCGCGCACCTCGAGGCCTAAGCGCTACCCGAAGAACAGCTGTGATGGATGCGAGGCCTGTCAGAGATGCCAACTCGGACCGGGATTGCCGAGACTGCCGCCGCCGATTACGGTCGTCCCGTTCATCTCCCAGATTGCGGCCTCGCCGCTGTCGTTCTGCCACAGGATGTCGGAGCGGCCATCCCTGTTATAATCGCCCACACCCATGACATGCCAGCTAGATCCTGGGTTGCCGAGACTGCCCCCGCCGATCACAGTCGTCCCGTTCAACTCCCAGATGGCGACCTCACCGCTGTCGTTCTGCCACAGGATGTCGGACTTCCCGTCACCGTTGAAATCACCGGTGCCCACAGCGTGCCAACTCGGACCGGGATTGCCAAGACTGGCGTCGCCGATCACTGTCGTCCCATCCATCTCCCAAATGGCAACCTCGCCACTGTCGTTCTGCCACAGGATGTCGGACTTCCCGTCACCGTTGAAATCACCGGTGCCCACAGCGTGCCAGCTCCGACCGGGATTGCCGAGACTGCCGGCGCCGATCACGGTCGTCCCGTTCATCTTCCAGATGGCGACCTCGCCACTGTCGTTCTGCCAGAGGATGTCGGACTTCCCGTCCCCGTTGAAATCACCGATCCCCACAATGTGCCAGCTCAGCCCGGGGTTGCCGAGACTGCCGCTGCCGATCACCGTGGTTCCTTTCATCTCCCAGATCACGACCTCGCCGCTGTCGTCCTGCCATAGGATGTCGGGCTTCCCGTCCCCGTTGAAATCACCGGGCGCCTTCGCATGCCAGCTCGGACCGGGGTTGCCGACACTGCCGCCGCCGATCACCGTGGTCCCGTTCATTTTCCAGATGGCGACCTCGCCGCTGTCGTTCTGCCAAAAAATGCTGGTGGCGTCCGTCTGCCACGGGAGATCAGGGCTCGGCGCGAGGAGGGTAAAATCGGGCGCAACGCCATTGGAAAACAACCCCGGAGAGTAAGCCCCGGCAACGGCGACTTCCGTCGTCCCCGCCGCGGTCCCGTCGGTCGCCCAAAGACCTACGACACCATTCGCATCCGTGCCTGCGAACAGCGCCTTGTCGCCAAGGACGATGAACTGAGGAAGAACGCCGTCGAATACCCCACCCCCGGATTGTCCGGGTACCGATAGCTCGCTTGTGCCGGCCGAAGTTCCATCCGTCACCCAAAGATGAAAGCCACCGGAATGCGGATCGGTACCCTTGAAAATCACCTTGGTGCCCAAGACCGTGAGGGCTTGAGGGTTCACCCCATTGGCGCCGAGTGCTGTGACTGTCAGTTGACTCGTCCCCGCCGAGGTGCCATCCGTCATCCAGAGATTGAGACTGCCGTTTGCATCGAGACCCCCGAAAAGGGCTGTAGTGCCTAAGACGGTGAAATCAGGATTGTGCCCGACCAGAGAGAATAAGCCGCGAGCGTTGGCGCCGTTAACTCTCAGCTCGCTAGTTCCCCCGGAAGTCCCATCTGTCACCCAAAGGTTTGGGAAACGGCTGCTGTCGTCGCCCCTAAACAACGCTTTGCTGCCGAGGACGGTGAAATCCGGAGTGAAGCCGGAGAACATTGGATTGGCGCTCGCGGTAACAGTCAATTGGCCGGTCCCGGCAGTGGTCCCGTCCGTCACCCAAAGGTTGCCGCCGCCGTCAAATAGCGCCTTGCTACCAAAGACCGTGAGATCCGTGGGGTGAAGCAGGAAACCTGACACATGGGTCAGCGCGCTTGTCCCGGCTGCGGTTCCGTCCGTCACCCAAAGATCAGAATAACCGCTCGCGCTATTACCTCCGAAGAGCGCCTTGTTGCCGAAAACGGCGAAATTATTTGGTTCCAGCCCTGAGGGAGATTGCCCAAGAACCTTCACCTCGCTGGTCCCAGCGGTGGTTCCGTCGGTCACCCAAAGATTGTATTGACGGCTAGCGTCATCGCCCTGAAACAGCGCCTTGTCGCCCAGGGTGGTAAAATCCGGCCCAAGTAGACCGACGTCCAAAAGCCCGAAGGAAGAAGCCCCAGCGACATTCAGCTCGGTAGTCCCTGCACTGGTCCCGTCTGTCACCCAGAGCTGGTAGTGATGGTTGGCGTCGTAACCCTCGAGCAGCGCCTTGCTACCGAACGCTGTGATGTCAACAGGGCTGATCCCTCCGGCCCCGGCGGCGGTCAATTCGCTCGTCCCCGCGGCGGTCCCGTCGGTCACCCAAAGGTTAATGTTCCCAGTCGCGTCTCTGCCTGCGAACAGCACACGCCATTTAGTACGGGTCGGATCGGCAGAGGCACCGCTCGGATGAACCATAAGACAGAGAAACGTCAGCAAGACCAAAGCGTTATTCACACGCATGTTCGTTCCCTCCCAGTTTCCAACACACAGTCCGCCAGAGAGCGCTCTATGGCATTACCGAGCCCTCAAAATCGGAGCCTCTGAGCAGCAGATCGACGAGGGCGCCGGCGGCGTCCCAATCATAGGTGCGGTAACTATGCCCGCAGCTGACGTATCGCGCCCCCGCATAGAACATCTCGTATTGGGTGTGACGCGAGCCGAACTCCGAGCCGATTGCGTCCCAGGCCAGCTTGAGAAATTTGACGCGATCGCGCGGCTCGGCGACCGGCGAGTGCTGGGTCTTGGCGATGATTTGGGCAAGCTCGGGGTCGGCCCAGTCGCGCTCGGAAGAGGGCAGCATGATCAATGCCCCGCCGGCGAGGCCGCGAATCTTGTCGACGATGCGTGGGTAGAGCTCCTGGGTCAGCACCTGCGCGGCATACATGAAGTGCTTGTTCGGCACAAAATAGCCGTCTTGCACGTGGCCGGCGGCCTCCATGCCGCAAACCATGGCCTCGACCATCGCGGCCTGGGCGGCGATCCAGCCGAGCTCCTCACGGACCGCCGGCATCGCGGCGATGCCGATCGTCTCGGCCAGGCGGCGCGCGACCCCGGCCAAAAACCTGATCTTCACACTGAGCCGGATCTGCGCCTGATAATTCTGAAAAGTGTGTCCGAGCGTGTCGTGAAACTGGGCCCGGCACATGTCAGTGTCGCGGTAGACGAAGACCCGGTCCCACGGCACTTTTACATCGTCGAAATAGACGAGCGCGTCGTTCTCGTCGAAGCGCCCCGATATCGGATTGTCGAACTGCGAGGTGGCGGCGGCCTCGTAGGATTTGCGCGACAGGATCTTCAATCCTTTGGTCGCCATCGGAACGGCGAAAGAGAGCGCCAGGTTTTCTTCTCCCGGCTTTAACGGCTGAAGATTGGCGACCAGGATCTCGTTCGCCATGATCGTGCTGGTGCCCAGCATCTTGGCGCCGCGCACCGTGACCCCGGCCGAATCCTCGTCCACGAGCTGCGCTACCAGCTCCTCGTCCTGCTCGCCCCAGGCCTTCGAGCGATCAGCTTGCGGGTTGATGATGACATAGCTGAGGAACAGATCGTTGGTGCTGACATAATCGAAGTAATCGAGCAGCGCCGGCGGAAGACCTCGATGCCCATTACTTGACCCAAGAGGCTAGAGGCGACGTGGTCCGGCGAACGTCCGACAAACCCGGCAGACTGCTCGGCCCAGGCGACCAGCGCCTGCCGGCGCCGCACGAGCTCCTGATGGTTTCGTGGCTTCTGCCAGCAGCGGTTGATCCGCCGATGGCCTCCTGACGGCTCGAAGGTCAGCCGCTCGATATTCTCGGGCCGCGCCTGAAAATCGTAGAGTGCGGCCGCCGATCGGATGGCGTTACGAAAGGCCGGGTGGGTTGTGACATCGGCGACGCGGGCCCCGTCGATATACACAGTACGGCCATCACGCAACGACGCGAGATGCTCGGCGCCGGTCTTGCAGTCCATTGAGCCCTTGCCTGTTCAACCGGCGCGGGCGGCTTTGCGCCCGAAGCGGAACGTCGTTGCCAAATCGTTGCCGAAACCTTCGCCGGGACTCCGGCCGGCAGCAATTATGACTGCGATCTTGCCTTCGGGACGCATACGGAGCCTCCGTTGTCACTGGAAAGTCACGATGTCGTCTTCCCATTTGATGCGCAAGGTTAGATCGAGCCCGCTACGCGTCTTACGAGCGTTGAGATTCATCAAATTTTCTTTGTTGTTGGATCTACTGCTCCCTGCCCCGTTCGATTCGGTGCCACGGCGAGACCGTGCGGCCGGCGATTTCCCTCGGCATCGCGTTCGGCGGCGGCCGGCGACAGGTCCTTGGAACTTGCGAGGCCTGGTGCTAAGCGATGGGAGCGGTCCTCGGCGAGCGACGCATCTTACGAGTCTTGGATAACAGCTGAATGCAGGAACGACATAAGCGGGATTCGAGGGTACCGCGGGGACCGACCCCGATCGTCGACCAGCCGGCAACCGATGAAGAGATCGAGCAGTTCAAGGCTACGGTGCTTGCCAAGCTCACCGCCGCCGTCGGCAAGGATCCTCCGGCCGCCACCGGCCGGGATTGGTTCTTCGCAACCGCGCTGGCGCTGCGCGACCGTATCATTCACCGCTGGCTGGCGGCCGACCGGGCGAGCCTCGCTAGAGGACGCAAGCGCATTTACTACCTGTCGCTCGAGTTTTTGATCGGCCGGTTGCTCAATGATGTGGTTGGCAATTTGCGTCTCACCGAAGTGGTGCGGCGCGCCCTCGAAGACCTTGGAGTCGATTACGACCGGATGCGTTCTGTCGAGCCCGATGCCGCGTTGGGGAATGGCGGCCTAGGCCGGCTCGCCTCCTGCTTCATGGAGAGCATGGCGAGCCTCGGCCTGCCAACCTACGGATATGGCATCCGCTACGACCACGGCCTGTTCCGCCAGATCATCAAAGATGGCTGGCAGCAGGAATATCCCGAAGAGTGGCTATCGTTCAGGAATCCATGGGAATTCGAGCGCCCAGAGGTCACCTACGATATCTTTTACGGCGGCCGCGTCGAAACCGCGGCAACCCGCACCGGCGGCATGCGTGCGGTCTGGCAACCGGCGGAATCGGTGCGCGCTGTCGCCTATGACACGCCGGTCGTGGGCTGGCGCGGCGCCTATGTCAACGCGCTGCGCCTGTGGTCGGCCAGGGCCGCAGATCCGATGCGTCTCGATGTCTTCAACCTTGGCGACCATGTCGGTGCGTTGACCGAGCAGGCGCGGGCCGAGGCGATCTCCAAGGTCCTCTATCCGAGCGACGCGACACCGGCCGGGCGCGAGCTGCGCCTCCGCCAGGAATACTTTTTCGTTTCCGCTTCGCTGCAGGACCTCGTGCAGCGGCACTGCCGCTCCTACAGCGCGATCTACACCTTGCCTGACCACGCCGCCATTCAGCTCAACGACACACACCCGAGCATCGCCATCGCCGAGCTGATGCGCATTCTCGTCGACCTGCACAATGTACCTTGGGACCAAGCCTGGGAAATTACCGTTGCCACCCTGCTGCCTGAAGCCCTCGAAAGCTGGCCCGTCCCATTGTTCGAGCGCGTGCTGCCGCGCCACCTGCAGATCATCTACAGGATCAACGAGCGCCATCTGGAGGCCGCGGCGCGCGTGCAGTCGATCAGTGAAGAGGTAGCCGCTAAAATCTCGCTGATCGACGAGGCAGACGGGCGGCGCGTCAGGATGGGCAACCTCGCCTTTGTCGGCTCGCACCGGACCAACGGGGTGTCGGCGCTGCACAGCCAGCTGTTGCGCAATACTCTGTTCGCGGATCTCGAAGCCGTCTATCCCAACCGCGTCGTCAACGTAACCAATGGCATTACCTTTCGGCGTTGGCTGCATCAAGCCAATCCTAGCTTGACGCAGCTGCTCTGCGAAGTGGTCGGCGAACGCGTGCTCGATGACCCGGCCGCTGTTGCCGCCCTCGCCGAGCACTCTGCAGACGCCGCGCTGCAGGATCGCGTCATGCGAGTGAAGCGCGCGAACAAGATCGTGCTCGCCCGCCTGATCCGCGACCGCCTCGGGATCGTGGTCGATACTTCGGCGCTGTTCGATGTGCACATCAAGCGAATTCACGAATATAAGCGGCAATTGCTCAATCTGATCGAAACCGTGGCACTGTGGCAGGCGATGCGGGCCGAGCCGGCGCGCGCCTGGGTGCCGCGGGTCAAGATCTTTGCCGGCAAGGCAGCTGCCGGCTACGCGATGGCCAAGCTGATCGTCAAGCTCGCCAACGACGTTGCCGCCGTGATCAATGTCGATCCGTGCGTCAAGGATCTGCTGAAAGTCGTCTTTCTGCCGAACTACAATGTCAGCTTGGCGGAGGTGATCATCCCCGCGGCCGATCTGTCGGAGCAGATTTCGACCGCCGGGATGGAAGCCTCGGGGACCGGGAACATGAAGCTCGCGCTCAACGGCGCGCTGACCATCGGCACGCTCGACGGCGCCAATGTCGAGATCCGCGAACAGGTCGGCGGCGAGAATATCTTCATTTTCGGCCTGCGGGCCAACGAGGTGGCCGAGCGCCGCGCCAACGGGCGGGACGCGGCGGAGGTTATTGCCGCCTCACCGCCGCTTGCGCAGGCGATCGACGCGATTGCATCGGGCGCGTTCTCGTTGGACGATCCGCAGCGTTTCGATCGCTTGACGCAAGCGCTGCGCCATGCCGACGACTATCTGGTAGCCGCCGATTTCGAAGATTATTTCGCCACGCAACGGCGTGCCGACACGCTCTACGGGCAGAAAGAGGTCTGGTCCCGGGCCTGCATTGCGAATATCGCCGGCATGGGGTGGTTCTCTGCCGACCGGGCCATCCGCACTTACGCCGAGGCGATCTGGCACGCGCCGGCATAGCATGCCTTGCTATTAGCGCACCTAATTGCTATATTGATATGGCACGCTTCCGGCGGTCGGCTACTCGACAAAGAGACGCGCCGGCTGAGACGCCCGCCGGCTGAGACAGAGATTACAACCTGAAGGAGAGACTTTGCTGCAGATTTGCTGCAGATGTAGTAAGCGCTAATTTGTGACTCAACGTGTTGTTGAAGCAGCCGGCAGCCGCGAAGGCAAATGCCCGCGGCTTTATCGATGTGATGAGCGGCTGAGCGCCGTTATTTTGTTCGGAGATTCCGATGCGCAGGAGGATAGCCTTGACCGAGGCGGTACGGCTCGGGGTCGTCGTGCCGAGCGTCAACATCGTCGTCGAAGAGTGGTACCCTCGCGTCGTCCCCGATGGTGTCAGCATCCATTTCGCCCGGATGCTGATTGCCGGTGGCAGTTCGCCGGAAAAGATCATCGCGATGGACCGTGAGGACGGCATGCGGGCGATCGAGCAGATCGCTAGCTGCCGGCCGCACGCCGTCGCCTATGGGTGCACCGCGTCGAGCATTGTTCAGGGCCATGCCTTCGATGAGCGGCTGCGCGGCGAGATCGCGCACATCGCCGGGGTTCCGGCGACGACCGCGATCGACAGCATCTTCGCCGCCTGCCGCGCGCTCGGCCTCAGGCGGGTGACGGCAATCTCACCCTATATCGAGGTCGTCGACGCCTCCGAGCACCGCTTTTTCGCCGAGGGCGGGATCGAAACCGTCGCCGGCGCGCATCTCGGTATTGCCGAGGGCTTTCGCCTTGCCGAGCCGGGGCCCGATGCGATCCTGGACTTGGCGCTCCGCGCCTGGGACCAGCAATCCGACGGGCTGATCGCGGCCTGCCTCAATTTCCGATCGTATCCGATCATCGACGCGCTCGAGGCGAGAATCGGCAAGCCGGTCGTCACCTCGACCCAAGCCGTGCTGTGGCGCCTGCTGCGGCTCGCCGGCGTCGATACGCCGATCCACGGCTTCGGCCGGCTGTTGCGCGAGCATTAGCAAGGTCATGGCGAGACAGGGCCTGCCGCACAGCTCGCACTGGGGTGCCTTCTCGGTGCTACTCCGCGGAGACGGCATCGAGGTCGTGCCGCATCCCGAGGATCGCGATCCTTCGAACTTGCTCGGCAACATACCTGCCTCGGTGTCACACCGGGCACGGATCGCCCGGCCGATGGTCCGGCGCGGCTGGCTGGAGGGCGGTCCCGGGCCCGATCCTCGGCGGGGTCGTGACGAGCTCGTGCCGGTATCGTGGTCCCGGGCGCTCGACCTGGTCGCAGCGGAGCTGCGGCGTGTCTACGCCATCCACGGCCCGCGCGCGGTCTTTGGCGGATCCTACGGCTGGGCAAGCGCCGGGCGCTTTCATGACGCGCAGAGCCAGATCCATCGTTTCCTGAACCTCGCCGGCGGTTATGTGCGCTCGGTCGGCAGCTACAGCTCGGGTGCCGCGACGGTGATCCTGCCGCATGTCATCGGCCCGCAAGGGGCGGTGGCCGGCAACAATGTCAGCTGGGCCGAGCTGGTGGCGGAGAGCGCCCTGGTGCTTGCCTTTGGCGGCATGCCACTGAAGAACAACGATGTCGGCGGCGGTGGGACGAGCCGACACATTGCCCGCCAGCAGTTGCTCGGCGCTCGCGATAGGGGAGTCGAATTCCACCTGATCGGGCCGTTGCGCGACGATCTGCCGGCGGAAATCGAGGCGGTCTGGCACCCGATCCGCCCGGGCACAGATGTTGCGATGATGCTGGGCATTGCCCACACCCTGGTGACCGAAGGAAGGCACGATAGCGCCTTCCTCGAGCGGTTCTGCGTCGGCTACGAGCTGTTCGAGGACTATCTCCTGGGTCGCCGCGATGCGCAGCCGAAGGACGCGGTCTGGGCGGCGGAAATCTGCGGGGTCCGGGCGCACGAGATCATCGCGCTCGCGCGGCGTCCCGCCGGGCGCCGCACCCTGATCACCTGCTCGCAATCGCTGCAACGCGCCGAGCATGGCGAGCAGCCGGTGTGGATGGGAGTGGTGCTGGCAGCATTGCTCGGCCAGATCGGGTTGCCGGGGGGCGGGTTCGCCTATGCCTTGGGATCAACTTCGAATACCGGGAAACCGGCAGTGGCGGTGCCGGTGCCTACCCTGCCGCAAGGCCGCAACAGCATAACCGATTTCATCCCGGTAGCGCGGCTCGCGGACATGCTGCTGCAGCCGGCCGAGCCTTTCGACTATAACGGGCAGCAGCTCACCTACCCCGATATCAAGCTGGTCTATTGGGCCGGCGGAAATCCGTTTCACCACCATCAGGATTTGAATCGGCTGCGCCGCGCCTTTGCGCGACCCGATACCGTCATCGTCCATGATTCGGCATGGACCGCGAGCGCGCGGCATGCCGATGTCGTGTTGCCGGCGACGATTACACTGGAGCGCGAGGATATCGGCGCCGCCGCCGGCGATCCGCTGCTGGTTGCGATGCACAGGGCGGTTGAGCCTTTTGGTGATGCGCGCGACGATTACGACATCTTTGCCGGCCTCGCCGAGCGCCTCGGCTTCGGCGCAAAGTTCGCAGAAGGGCGGTCGGCGCGCGACTGGCTGCGATACCTCTATGACGCGACACGGCGCTTGCTGCTGGCGCGCGGAGTCCACGCCCCCGATTTCGACGAGTTCTGGGATCAGGGTGAGCTGACCCTGCCGACATTGCCGTGGGACGGCGGCATTGTCCGGGCCTTTCGCCGCGATCCCGCGGCGGCGCCTCTGCCGACACCAAGCGGAAAGGTCGAGATCACCTCGGACGTGATTGCGTCTTTTGGCTGTGCGGACTGCCCCGGACACCCGACATGGCTCCCGCCGAGCGAAGGCGCCGGCTCGCCGGCAACGGTGCGCTTCCCGCTTCAGCTCATCGCTAACCAACCGGCGACCCGGCTCCACAGCCAGCTCGATTTTGGCGCCATCAGCCAGGCCTCAAAAGTCAATGGGAGGGAGCCGGTCCGTATCCATCCGCAGGATGCCGCGGCGCGCGGTATCCGTGATTGCGACATCGTGCGGCTTTACAACGACCGCGGCGCGTGTCTCGCGGGCGCGGTGCTGAGCGAGGCTCTGGTTCCCGGGACCGTCCAGCTGTCGACCGGGGCTTGGTACGATCCCGACGACCCCGCTTTAGACGAGCCTCTTTGTGTGCACGGCAACCCCAACGTGCTGACGCGCGATATCGGTACCTCCCGTCTCGCGCAAGGTTGCAGCGGGCAACTGAGCTTGGTCGAGATCGAGCGCCACAACGACCCGCTGCCGCCGGTGAGGGCGTTCGACCCGCCGCCGGGCGCCGCGCCCCCACCCTAACCCTCCCCGCGTACGGATCACTTACCGGTGAGGGAACGGGAGGGGGCTCCCGCGAGGTGGCGCATCGGGTGGCGCTGCTCGGCGATCGGCGGTATCCTGCAGTCTGACAAAATGAACGGAGGCTTACATGATCAAAGGGCTGCACCATAATGCGTATCGCTGCCGCGACTCGGGAGAGACGCGGGGCTTCTATGAGGATTTCCTCGGTCTTCGCCTGGTCAGCGCGTTCGAGATCGACGAGGGCCGCGGGCTGCACACCTTCTTCGAGATGGATGACGGCTCTTGCCTCGCCTTCTTCGAGGTGCCGGGCACGCCCTTCGACTTCAAGCAGCAGAACTCGCTCGACCTGCACATCGCCCTCGGGGTCGAGCCCGAGATATTTGAGAGCATGCTGGAGAGGGCGAAGAGCGAGGGCCGCGAGGTCCGCGGGCCGATCGATCACGGTTTTGTCCGATCGATCTATTTCCGCGATCCGAACGGCTATGTCATCGAACTGACCGCCAGCACCGGGGTCCACCAGGAAATCATGGACCCGGCAATATCGAAGCCGCACGATTCGCTGGCGCGCTGGCAAGCGGCGAAGAGTCACTAACGGAGGAAGCCATGGCGATATTCACACATGTTACCGTCGGCACCAACGATCTGGCAAAAGCGCGCGCGTTTTATGACGCGGTACTGGCACCGCTCGGCTACAAGCGTCTCAATGACCTAGGTGACAACGGCTCGATCTGGGGTCAATCAGATCCGGAATTTTTCGTGCTGAAGCCGGCCAACGGCCAGCCCGCAACCTTCGCCAATGGCGGGACGATCAGCTTTGTTGCCCCCAACCGGGCAGCCGTCGCCGCCTTCCACAGAGCGGCGCTGGCTGCCGGCGGCAAGGATGAGGGTGCGGTCGGGCCGCGCAGTTGGCATCCCCATGCCTATGGCGCCTATGTGCGCGACCTCGACGGCAACAAGCTCGCCACCTATTGCCTGAAGCCGGAGTAGTCGAGAATTTCGGCGGTCCGCCGGCCTGATCAGCGGGGTCGGCGGACCGGTTACGCTCATCGAGCGAGAGCCTCGGTGATCCGGGCAGCGAACTGGCAGAACCGTTCAAAGGACGCTGCGTCCCGCCCAGCCCCATACCGAAAAAGATTATTAATATTGATGGGCTATTGATCCCCCCGCGGTCCGGCCTTGTGCCGCACGAAAGGGGATCAGTAGATGGAAAAACGTCGTGTCGTTTGTTCTCGGATTTGGTTGCTCGCGGGCA
>Ga0306920_100005515_pt1 | contig 16375 bp, 16 predicted proteins | sample flu12Cox44000170_FD_204666 | JGI IMG/M metagenome (GOLD analysis project Ga0306920, IMG submission 204666) | Lab enrichment of tropical soil microbial communities from Luquillo Experimental Forest, Puerto Rico - flux4day.12C.oxic.44.000.170 (v2)... | ecosystem: Environmental > Terrestrial >... | reverse complement strand
CCGCAACGGTCGTTTCTATGAGACCATTCACATCAGTCACCCGAAGATGGACTCGTCGATCCGCGGGCATCGTCTTTTCAAAGACGTATCGCCAATCAATGTTCCAACTGGCGAAGATGGTGCGGGCATCACGTGCGATGGCGAAAAGAAATGGCTGCCCGTCCACACGCGCCGGGCCCACGGGATCACCTACATCAGACAGTGTTTTCTCTTTTGCGAGGCGCACCATCGGATCCTTGCAGATCTTGAAATCGCGACGTGGCTGCGATCTTCCCGCTTTGCGTTTTGTTTTTCTTTTCGTCATTCTTGGGAGACCGTTGCGCACATCAGTTAAAGGCCAACTGCGATTGACGCACAATCTCAAAATCAGAGAGAAAGAATGAGCCTGAAAATAGTCCCGCTTGAGGAACTTTCCGATCGTTGCGAGAAGTTGCGGTCGACCGGGAAGAAGATCGTAGCCACGAACGGATGTTTTGATCTGCTGCACCTTGGGCACGTACGGTATCTGCAGGCGGCGCGATCACTCGGCGATCTTCTGGTTGTCGGGTTGAACGGTGACCGTTCCGTCCGCGAGTTAAAAGGACCAGGGCGCCCGATCACGACGCAGAGCGATCGCGCGGAGATCCTCGCCGCCTTAGAATGCGTGGATCTGGTCACGATTTTTCCGGAAATTCGGGCAACGAAGTTTCTCGCTATGGTCCGACCTGCTGTTTATGTCAAAGGCGGCGATTATAGCTCGGAGACGCTGGATGAAGAAGAACTTACAATCTTGAAGGAAATTGAAGCGGCGATTCGACTCATCCCATATGAGATAGGGTATTCAACTTCAGGATTGATTGATCAAATTTGTAAGAGCAGCGGTTGACCAAACCAAACGAGTTAGATGAAACATCTGCCAATTGGAATTCTCGGGTCGGGGAAAGGAAGCAACTGCCGCGCGATTCTCGAGCGCATTCGGTCAGGCGATCTCGCTGCGGAAGCGCGCCTTGTGGTTTCGGATGTGCTGGATGCCCCGATCCTTGATATGGCACGGGAGTTTGGGGTCGCGAACGCGTATTTGCGGCCGGGTAGATTTCGCTCGCGTTTGGAGCCGGAAATAGAACAGCAGCTTGTGCAAATGTTGGGCGATGCCGGTGTAGAACTCGTCGTTCTCGCTGGCTTCATGCGCGTCTTGCATGAACCAATGTTGAAAGCGTTCCCGCGTCACATAATTAATATTCACCCATCGCTTCTGCCAAAATTCCCGGGACTTGAAGCGTGGAAACAAGCTCTCGTCGCGGGCGAAATCGTGACCGGCTGCACTGTGCACTACATAGACGAACAAATCGATCACGGGCAAATTCTTGCACAGCGAGAGCTAAGAATTTTGCCTACCGACACGGCGGAGAGCCTGCATGCTCGGATTCAAGTCCTTGAGCACGAACTATATCCCGCCGTTATCGCCGAATTCTGCAAAAGATATGGCGAAGCAGACCAGCAAGTCAGAGGTTAGCAAAAATAAATAGCTTCCCTTGAGTCGCAGGGTTACGCCTGTTCGGGCTTTGGCTCGCGCTTTAGCAGTTCTTCCAAGGCAACAGCTGGCTTTTTTTGCTTGTATAAGATCGAGTACACTTGATCGGTAATAGGCGTTGCAATATTCAAGCGCCGCGCGCATTCCCAGGCGCTTCGCGCAGTCGGAATGCCTTCGGCAACCATCTTCATGGAGGCTGTGATTTCGGACAACGATTCACCTCGTCCGAGTCGTTTCCCGACGGCGTGATTGCGGCTACGCTCGCTGTAACAGGTCAATATCAGATCCCCCGCGCCGCTCAGCCCATAAAAAGCATTCGCGGTCCCACCCATGGCTACTCCGAAGCGAACCAACTCAGCCAAAGAGCGAGTGACCAGGGCTGCTTTGGCGTTATCGCCAAGTCCGAGTCCGTCACTGATTCCAGCGGCGATAGCAAACACGTTTTTCAATGCACCACCAAGCTCAACCGAGACCACATCCAAGCTGGTATAAATGCGAAAGCGCGGGCTCCCCAACGCGGTCTGTAAACTCCCAGCGCAATCGCCGTCGGCACAAGCAATGACGGTTGCGGTGGGAAGATCTCTGGCGACTTCGGTAGCGAGATTTGGCCCGGATAACGCTGCGATTTTATTCTTTGGGAAAATCTCGTGCAGGATCTCCGTCATCCTCATCCCGCTGCCGTGTTCGATCCCTTTTGTGCAACTCAGCAATACCGCTTGAGTAAGCCCAATCACTTTCGCCAACTGGACTGCAATGTGGCGCAATGCGGTCGACGGTGTCGCAAACACGATCGTATCGACATCGGCGCAATCGCCAAGTTTCGAGGTAACGTGTACTGAATCAGGAAGCTGGAGCCCAGGAAGATAATCGCTGTTTTCGCGGCTCTTTTGCATGCGTGCGATCCGATTCGCGTTGTGGCCCCAGAGAACGATTCGTTGACCGTCCTTTGCCCACAGGCCAGCTAACGCTGTTCCCCAACCGCCGGCGCCTATGATTGCCGTGTTCACAACTCTCATTTTCGAGTAAAGCGCGGTTCTGTACCTTGGAGCAGTCGGGAAAGATTTGAACGATGGCGCCAAACGACAACCGCCGCGACGAGGACTGAAGAATAAACTAGCGCTCCACAATTGTTTTGATTCTGCGACCTAACCACGAGAATCACGATCGGGAGAACGACCGCGGCTGTGATGGAAGCCAATGAAACGTACCGCGTCAGCCAGAAGACAGTTAACCAAATGGCAACGCCTATGAGCGTTGCTACTGGCGTCAACGCGAAGAGTGCTCCCGCAGAAGTTGCAACGCCTTTTCCTCCTTTAAACTTAAGCCATGGCGGGTACAGGTGCCCGAGAACGCTCGATAGCGCCGCGAAGATTCCAAATATCTCGGGCGAGTTCCATTCCGGCGGTTGCCCGGGGGCAATCAACATGGAGATCTTTACCGCGCCGAATCCCTTTAAAACGTCGAGCGCAAATACCGGATAACCATATCCCTTTCCCAAGACACGCACCACGTTCGTCGCGCCAACATTTCCACTGCCGGCCTGTCTGATATCGGTTCCCTTGAGTCTACCAGCCAAATAGCCAAAAGGAATCGATCCCAGCAGATAGCTGCCAATTAAGAGCACCGCCAAGGTCACCATTGCAACGCAGCTATCTTAGCTCTCGAGCGTTCGCACATGCACCACATAACCTATTTCGGCTAAGCCAAATGTATAAAATTGAAATATCTGATGGAGTGATTCCGCTGATACGTGCCGCCTGACCGAGCGAGGTCGGTCTCAAATTTGCTAGTTTCTGTCTGGTTTCTGATCTCAATCCGGCAATATTGTCATAATCGAGGCCATCGGGAATCTTTTGATCTCGCTTGCGATCGAGTCGCTTGTTTTGCTCAGTCTGGCGAGTTGCGTATCCTTCGTATTTAAAGTCGGTTTGAACCAGCCCCCAAATCGACAGCGGCACGCACGATAGCATCTCAGGAGGCAGGGTTGTCAGATCAAAATCGGGCCGCTTGAGAAGCTGAGAAACAGGGGTTCCGCTTAGCGTGGTTTCGACCGCTATTGCGCGGACCTGCTCCAAGAGATGCATCTTCTCTTTGTAATGGTGAAATCTAATCTCACTGACCAGTCCTGTGCTAAATGCGCGATCGGTCAAACGTTGATCAGCGTTGTCATGCCGCAAAAACAATCGATCTTCAGCGCGGCTCGTGAACATGCGATAGGGTTCTTCTGTCCCCTTGGTGACAAGATCGTCGATAAGGACGCCCATATAAGCTTCTCTCCTGCTCAACACCAGAGGTGGGCGGTCTTGGGTCTTTAAAGCGGCGTTAACACCAGCGATCAACCCTTGAGCCGCTGCTTCTTCATATCCTGAGGTGCCATTGACTTGCCCGGCAAAGTAGAGTCCGCTAACAAGCTTCGTTTCCAGTGTCGGCAGAAGTTGTGTGGGTGGGAAGTAATCATATTCAACTGCATAACCAGGTCGCATGATTTCGGCCCGCTCCAGCCCCGGGATCGAATGCAGAAATGCAAGCTGAATCTCATACGGCAGACTCGTAGAGATTCCGTTTACGTAGTATTCACTGGTCTGTCGCCCTTCGGGTTCGAGGAAAAGCTGATGTGACGCTTTATCCGCGAATTTGACCACCTTGTCTTCGATCGAAGGACAATATCGCGGACCAACGCCTTGAATTCGCCCCGCGTACAATGGCGATCTGTGGAGATTCGCTCGAATGATTTCATGCGTCTTTCGGGTAGTGTGTGTAATCCAGCAGGGTAATTGTTCCACGTGGAACTGACCGCCGCGAAGGCGATTCAAGGTGAAAATCTCGTCGATGCCATCGTCAATCTCCTTGGGATTGAAGGAGAATCCGGAGGGCGGTTCATCTCCCAGCTGAATCGAGCAACGTGTGAAATCAATCGATCGCGCGTTCAAACGGCAAGGCGTGCCCGTCTTGAATCGCCCCACTTGGAAACCCATTTCCCGCAGGTTTGCGCTTAGGGTCGAACTGCTGTCCGCCATTCGGCCGCCGGGCTTACTAGTCTCGCCGACATGCAATAGCCCTCGCAGGAATGTCCCAGACGTAATCACAACGGTACGAGTGGCGATCGCGATACCCATATCAGTCTCAACTCCGGCAACCGCTCCAGTCTGCGCAATGACGCGCGTCACGGTCGCTTGCTTGACGTCGAGGTTTTGCGCTCGCTCCAAAAGGGCTTTGATCCGAAACTGGTACGCCTTTTTGTCACATTGGACTCGGGGAGCGCGCACCGACGGGCCCTTTCTCCGGTTAAGCATTCGAAACTGAATTCCAGTTGCATCAGCATTCAGTCCCATCGCTCCTCCCATCGCGTCGATTTCACGGACAATATGTCCTTTAGCCTGTCCGCCAATTGCGGGGTTGCACGACATCTGGCCGATCGTGTCGAGATTCTGGGTCAACATGAGTGTGCGGCAGCCTATTCGTGCGGCGGCAAGGGCCGCTTCGATTCCAGCATGTCCACTACCTACAACCACAACGTCGTACTCAGTTGGCAATTTAAACATAATAACTTAATGACCAGTAGCTTATCCTAGGAATATCCCATGTTCTAACCGATCGTTTGGCGTTCCATTTGACCGGCGTTCCGATGACGGTTGAATCGCCCGACGTGCGACGCGACCCAACACAAGCAATAACAACACAGTCGTTATGAATGCACCGCCCCAAATCCAATACTCGACAGTCCGCGGGTAACTTTTGCCGCGCATAATGCGCACTGCAAGTTGGCCCAGCGTTCCTAAGTACGCGTAGAAAAAAAGGCCGGGCATACGTCCGATCGAGGCCCAAAACATATAGGTAGTAAACCGAATTCTCGTCAGTCCATAAAAGTAATTCAGCAGGCTGGTGGGAAAGAGCGGATGCAATTGGCTCAAGAGAATAATTTTCCAACTTTCGCGTTCAACGGCAGGACCAAGCGCCCTCAACGTCGGATTGGCTGAGAGCTTTCGACGAAACCACCGCCTGGCAACGAAGCGGCTCAAGGCAAAAGAAATCGCCGTCGAAATGACGTTGCCCGCAAACACGATCGAAAATCCCCACCATAGGCCAAAGAAGAAACCGCCTCCCACAGCAAGAATGCCTCCCGGTAACAGAAGGATATTACAAACTGCAAACAAAAATGGATAGCAAATCCCGGCCCAGGCCCCCCAGTTCATCACGCGCTCCTGCAAACCTGCGACAAAACTGACAACCGGAAAGAAGCGCGAAAGCGCCGCGGCGAGCGCAATCGCACAAGCGACAACTACAGCTTGCCAGAGTATCACGCGGCGAACATTCAGCACAGTCAGAGTGTGCCCACGCCACTCAATCTGTGCAAATGTTCGCAGTTTTATGTAAACCGTTCGAATCGCGGACAAAAGCCACGCGCGCCTCTGAAAGCGCGGGCAATGGATTGCTTGCGTTAAGCGCTCGAAGCTTGCAGGCTCCGATGACGCGGAATACCAAGGCTTTCGAAAATCATCCGGGTAGCGTCAGATTGGTTGAGCGTATAGAAATGGATACCGGCAACATTATTAGCCATAAGATCATGGCATTGCTCCAATGCGTATTGAATGCCGACGTGCCTAACGATCTCGGGATCGTTTTGCCGAGGCTGTAGAGCACGTAATAGCTTCGCAGGAAAGCGTGCGCCGCCAGCCAGTTCGGCCATACGTTTCAGGCCGCCGATGGAGGTAATCGGCATGATGCCGGCTATAATCGGGATGTGAACGCCTGCTAGCGCGCAGCGTTCCCGGAAATCGAAAAAGTCGCGATTATCAAAAAAGAGCTGTGTGACAATGTAATCAGCGCCGGCATCCACTTTGGCTTTGAAATAATCCATCTCAACCAATCTATTTGGCGTGGCGGGATGACCCTCCGGAAAACCTGCAACGCCAATCCCGAAACCACGACGGTCAGGATGGGCGCCAGATTCGTTGAAGCGACGAACAAATTTTACGAGGTCGATCGCGTGTTGGAACGAGTCGCGCGATTTATCGTACGCCATTCCAGCCGGTGGGTCGCCGCCGAGCGCAAGAATGTTTCCAATGACTGACTTTGCATATCGGAGCAGAATCGCTTCGATTTCCTCTTCGCTGTGGCAGACACAGGTAAGATGCGGGATCGGGTCCAGTTTCGTTGTGTGTTGAATGCGCTCGACGAGATCGTGGGTCAACTCACGCGTCGAGCCACCAGCGCCATAAGTGACGCTCACAAAATCGGGCATGTATGACTCAAGATCGCGAATCGTCTGATAAAGCGTCTCGGCGGCCTGTGGCGTCTTTGGAGGAAAGAACTCGAACGAAAACGTAGGAGAATGTCCCCGCATGATTTCGGTGATATGCATCAGTCAGCGTTTATCTTCGTTCCTGCGAGGACTTTCGGTCAACTCATCCCGAAATGCGAGAAGGCGGAGAGGCGCTGCAACCGCGAGAGAAAGTTCAAAAAATAAGCGTGACGGCAGCGCGGCGACTAATTTGTTCTCAGCCGAGAGTTTGGCCCGCCGATCTCTCGGGAACAAAGCGTTTCGTCCTGAAAGCCAGGACTATTTTGGCGAACGCATGTCGGCGTGGGTTTTGATTTCGCGCCTTTGCCTTTCCACGACGCGACGCAGCTCGCGCTCCATGGTTTTGAATGCGTCATGAATCACTTTTTTGAGCGGTTCGTGAGTGCCGTTATCCATCTGTCTTTCATCGGCTACAAGCTCGTGACGCGGCGCCACCGTAATGTCGATGCGGCATCGGTATGGATTCCCTTTGTGATGGTTGTGATTGGTTTGTTCGATGGCGACATCGCAACGGTTGATATGATCACAAAATCTCTCAAGTCGGGCTGAATACTCAAAAACGAGATTGTCGATCTGGTCAGATTTTTCCAGACCCCGATACGATATCTTAACAGGCAGTTGCATAATTACTTACATACTACGGCGCTATTTGCTGTTGAGAGAACAAAAATCTCTGCTCCAACATTCCGTTCAAATTTGCCGCAACGACCGGAAATGGGTGTTTAGTCTGGCCGCTTCGACCTTCACCAAATCCGATTTCACGTGTTCGACAATTCGCTGTCGCACAGCGGAAGGCAACAAGTCTACGATCGCTGCATGGATTTCCGCCGGCGCCGCAAAAGACCAGCCGTCGCTTTCATTTTGCGAGACGATTTTCGCGATTTGGTCAGCCAACTCTTTTTGTATCCGCCGGTCCGTTTCGGTGGCTAACTGCGTGCGTTCGGCGATTGACGCCGGCCCGCGATGGGTGCCTGCGCCTTCGGTTACCGGGAAGCGCCCGGCCGAATCGCTGACCTTATCGATGAGCCTTCCGTGCGCATCGGTAATGTTAAATGCCTGCACGAGCTGCAGGCTCGGTCCGCGCGTCGGCGTTTCGTTCACCCGATAGGCTTTCAAGCTGCCGCGATCAGTGACGATCACAAGAGAACTCGGTGTCATGGCAAACCACTGACGGCGCGCGAACGCGCACATGTCAGCTATTTCTATAAATAAAATCGTTGGCCGTTGCAACATCGCGCTTGCTTGAAAGTTCTGTGCGCTGCAAACGAAGCGCATCGATTAGCCAGTCCGTCCCGCGCGTTCTTCCTCGGCAGTGAACGGGGGAAATTCGACGTGCCGCTTTTTCCACGATTCTTCCCGCGCTTGGGCTTGCGTGCCGCCGACGAGTTGGAGCAAACAACAAGCCCGCCCGCTGAGATCGACATCGTCACCGGAAGCAAATCTTTTCGGGTCCACCACAAAACCGGCGTCGCTGCTCGTGTCGAGAATCAATTGCCATTCGAGATGTTCCTGGCCGGGTAACACGAAGGCGATGGCCTCGTAATGCGCATTAATTAGCAGCAGAAACGTGTCGTCACGCACTGATTCGCATTCGAAGCTCAGCACGTCAGTTGCATCGCCACTTAGCAGCATCCCGAGACAGCGCACGAACGGGGATGTCCATTCTTCCTCCGTCATTTGATTGCCGCCGGGATTGAACCACATCACATCTCGAATCTCCGAGCCAGGAATGCGGCGACCTTTGAGGAACTTCGGACGCCGAAAAACCGGATGTTCTTTTCGAAGCTGCATCAATCTTCGCGTGAACTCAAAAAACTGATTCTGCTTCTCGTCACGCTCCCAGTTAAACCAACTGATCTCGTTGTCTTGACAATAAGCGTTATTGTTGCCGTTTTGTGTGCGACCCCATTCATCTCCACCGCAAAGCATCGGTACGCCTTGGCAAAGAAACAGTGTTGTGAGAAAATTGCGGCGCTGCCGGTCGCGCAAGGCACTGATCTGCGGGTCGTTTGTCGGACCTTCGACACCGCAATTCCATGACTGATTATTGTTGTCGCCGTCGCGGTTCTTATCATTGTTCAGCTCGTTGTGTTTTTCATTGTAGCTGACCAGATCGGTCAGTGTGAATCCATCATGGGCTGTAATGAAGTTGACGCTCGCGTACGGCCGCCGGCCGTGATGTTCGTACAGATCGGGGCTCCCTGTAAGTCGATACGCCATTTCGCCAATGCGACCTTTATCACCTTTCCAAAAACTGCGGACCGAATCGCGATATTTGCCGTTCCATTCGGACCAGAGCACCGGAAAGTTGCCCACTTGATAACCACCGTTTCCGACGTCCCATGGTTCTGCGATCAACTTCACCTGGGAGAGCACCGGGTCCTGCTGAATTACTTGGAAAAATGGATGCAGCGTGTTGAACCCCGAATGATTGCGCGCTAGTTCGGTTGCGAGATCGAATCGAAACCCGTCAACGTGCATCTCCCGCACCCAATACCGCAAACTGTCGGTCACCAGTTGTAGCGTCCGCGGATGAAGCAGATTCAAGCTGTTACCAGTGCCGGTGAAATCGAGATAGAACCGGGGCTTCTCGGGGGGCAGCCAATAATAGGAGTGATTATCGATCCCTCGGAAACAGAGCGTCGGGCCAAGATGATTTCCTTCTCCGGTGTGGTTGTAAACCACGTCGAGAATCACTTCGATCCCCGCAGCGTGCAGACTGCGCACCATCGCTTTGAACTCTGCGACCTGTTGGCCCGTTTGTCCGCTGCTGGAATATTCTCCATGCGGAGCGAAAAACCCGATCGTATTGTAGCCCCAGTAGTTCGTTAGGCCATTGTCGACCAAAAATTTGTCATCGATGTGCGCGTGCACGGGGAGCAATTCCAGCGCGGTCACTCCAAGTTTCTTGAAATAATCGATGGCAGGAGCGCTACCGAGACCCGCATAGGTGCCGCGTAACTGCTCAGGCAGGTCGCGCCAAAGTTTGCTGAAGCCTTTGACGTGCACTTCATAGATCACGGATTCGTGCATTGGAATCGCCGGCCTCTTGTCATTTTGCCAGTCGAATCGGGAATCGATCGCGACCGATTTCGGCACGCCCCACGCATCGTCTCGAAAATCCTGAGTCAAATCTTCCTTCTCACCGCCGATGACATAACCGAACATTTCATCCGCCCAGCTCACAGCTCCGACGATCGCTTTCGCATACGGATCAAGGAGGAGCTTCGAGCTGTTGAAACGCAGACCCCTCTCTGGATCGTAGGGGCCGGAGACGCGGAACCCGTACAACTGTCCCGGCCGCGCATCAGGCAGAAAGACGTGCCAAACTTGATCTGTCTGCTCCTTCACTGGGATCCGGAGGTTTTCTTCGGCTGCTTCGAGGCTGTCGAACAGACAAAGCTCAACGCCAGTCGCGTGCTCCGAAAAGATCGCGAAGTTAACGCCGTTGCCAATCCATGTTGCGCCCAGCGGATATGGCTGACCGAGAAAAGTTTTTACCTGGGTCATAAACGCCCCGCGCATTTATCCGGCATTGACCCGATATTGGCAATGAGGAATGGCGGGTTGAATAAATCCTGACGCAGTTGTGTTTGATTGAAACCCGGTTGAGACCTCACCACGTGAAACGCATGATAGTGTTCGCCGGTTTGATTCTAATTTGTGCTTTCGCGACTTGCTTCTATGGGCATCACAATTGGCATCCGTTGCCAGCCGGAACCACGATTGATCGCATCGTCGTGGAAAAATCAGCGAGGCGATTATCGATTTTTCGGGATGGTAATCAGATAAAGATTTATCGGATCGCTTTGGGGAGGAACCCGTTAGGCCCGAAGCGGGAAGAAGGCGACATGAAAACCCCGGAAGGGATCTACAGGATCGATGGCCGCAATCCGCAAAGCAGTTTTCATCTGGCGCTGCATATTTCTTATCCTTCGGACGAAGACGATAAGCGTGCGGCTGCAGGAGGAGTCTCAGCTGGTTATGACATTATGATCCACGGAATTCAAAACGGACGCGGCTGGATTGGCGCATTTCATCGCTGGAACGATTGGACCGCCGGTTGCATCGCAGTTACCGACGAAGAGATCGAGGAGCTGTGGCGGGTTACGCCGGACGGCACGACAATTGAGATTCGCCCCTAAAGCTCCTCGAGTGCGCGTTGCGCTTTTTCGACATCCGATGGCCGCAGAATAATCAGGCCTTTTTCGGCTTCGCGGCCGGCGGCGAGATAGGTGTATTCAATGTTCACCCCCTCCTCGGCGAGGCGCTCCGCGATTTTGGCTAAAATACCGGGTTGGTTCGCGGTTTCGATCGTAAGCACGTCGGTTTCAAGTGCGAGCACGCCCGCTTCGCCCAGGAGCATCAGTGCCTTCCTGGGATCGCTCACCACCATCCGCACAACGGTGTGATCGACGGTATCGGAGGTGGCAAGTGCGTAGATGTTGATCCCGGCGTTGGCCAACGCGTCACACACGCGCGCGAGTGCGCCCGGACGATTAGCAAGGAAAACTGCCAGTTGCGTCGCCGTTTCGACAGAGAGCTTGGGGTGTGCGTTCATGCTGCTTGCAAACTGATGCCTGGCAGCGCTTCTGACAACTCAGGAAATCATCTTGCAAGAATAGACATATCGCGGACCGAAACATCTAACAGGAGATCAATGGACTCGGCCAATTTGTGCGATGTTCGCATCGGTCTTCCGAAGTAGGAAAATTGAATAGAATTTCCAACGGATGGCTACACTTACCCAGCGTGTTTCTGTGAAGCCTGCACGACACAGGCGCACCATCGGCTTCGTAACCGCGTGCTCGATCGTGATTGCCAACATCATCGGCACCGGCATCTTCACGAGTCTTGGCTTTCAATTAAACGACATTCAGTCAGGGTTCGCGCTCCTGATGCTCTGGGTCATCGGAGGAATTGCCGCGCTTTGTGGCGCGCTCTGTTACGGTGAGCTCGCAGCTGCACTACCGCGTTCGGGAGGCGAATATCACTTTCTCTCGAAGATTTATCATCCCGCGCTCGGGTTCATGGCCGGATTCGTGTCTGCTACGGTTGGATTCGCAGCGCCCGTTGCACTCGCAGCGATGGCGTTTGGACATTATTTCAACGGAGTTTTTAACGCCGGTTCGCCGGTTGTCCTGTCGTTTGTCGTTGTTTGGATCGTCACGGTGTTTCATCTGAAGAATCTGCAAGTCGGTAGCGCGTTCCAGAATGTTTCGACGCTCGTGAAGTTGCTTGTTATCTGCGCGCTGATCGGGGCGGGCTTCTTTGTCCCATCAAAACAGCCAATTAGTTTCTTACCTGCCTCTGGTGACAAAGCCGCGATTCTTAGCGGAGCGTTCGCGGTCGCACTGGTTTACGTTATGTATTCTTACTCCGGCTGGAATGCGTCCGCGTATATCAGCAGCGAGATCAAACAACCTGAGAAAATCGTACCGCGCTCACTGCTCGCGGGTACCGGCGTGGTGATCGTGATTTATGTGCTGCTCAACGCGATCTTTCTCGCGACCACGCCTGCCGAGGAATTGAAAGGCCAGCTCGACGTCGCGTTAATCGCAGGTAAGCATATTTTTGGCGAAAACGGCGGCCGATTTGCTGGCGCTATCATTTGTCTCGGTCTGGTAGCCGCGATCAGTTCGATGACGTGGATTGGGCCGCGCGTGACCATGTCGATGGGCGAAGATCATTGGTTGCTGCGATGGCTTGGCGGCAAAAGTGAACATGGTATCCCCACAAATGCCATACTCCTGCAACTGCTCTTCGTGAATCTACTTCTGCTCACTCAACGCTTCGAGGACGTGGTCCGCTACACGCAATTCAGTTTACTGCTTTGCTCGTTGTTGACTGTGCTGGGCGTGATCGTGTTTCGTTTCACGAATCCCGAAATTAGGCGACCATACCGGGTTTGGCTCTACCCCATTCCTCCGGTTGTTTTTTCGATAATTACGATTTGGATGATGCTTTATTTATTGCGTTCGCACACCGCGGAATCGCTAGCCGGTCTGGCAACGGCGCTACTCGGTCTGCTGCTCTATTTCTGCGCGCGAAGACGCCGCATTCGTTCACCATGAAAGCAAATTGCACTGCTCTATCGATCATTCTCGGCGTTTTGAGTGCGCTGACGGTTTTTGCCCAGGGAAATCCAGAGGTTGCGCCGCGCGCAATGCCGGTGAATACCGGTCCAAATGACGTTGCGCGGTTTCTCGCCGGAATGCCTGTGCCGGAGAATTCCCCGCTGGCGCCGCTGACACGCGATCCGGCATGGCAGGCACACGCATCGTTTTTTGAAGAGCAATTCTCAAGAGTAAACCTCAGGCAGCTCCAAAAATTGCACGGATGGCAACAGACGTCGTTTCCAGAATCACTTACACCGTTCGCTGTGGTGTTTTACATGTTCAGCGGTCCGGATTTTTTGTATGTCGATCAATTCTTTCCAAAGGCGGCGGTGTACGTGCTCTGTGGAAAGGAAGCTCTCGGTCCGCCGCCGGACCCGTTGCGCATCGCGAACTTGTCCGGCGCGCTGGGAAATCTGGAAAACGCGATGAAGTCTTCGCTCAGCACGACGTACTTCATCACAAAAGATATGAAGGTCGATCTGCACGAGCAAAACTTGAACGGCGTGCTGCCGATTCTCTACGTTTACATGGCTCGCGCAGATAAATCGATTACGAACGTCACGTTCGGCTCGCTTAATGCCGGAGGCGGTTTTCAGGAAGGCGCGCATGGCGGCAGTCCCGGGGTGCGAATCCGTTACACGGACAATCAATCGGGCGATTCACAAACGCTATACTACTTCACGACCGATATTTCTGACGGCGGCATCAAGGCAAGTCCCGGTTTCCTGAAGTTTTGCCAGCGTCTTGGCAGAGGGGCGAGCCTTCTAAAGTCGTCGTCGTATTTGCTGTTCGAGAATGGTTTCGCCACGATCCGCAATTTCATGCTCGACCACAGCAACATGATCGTGCAGGACGATTCGGGAATTCCGCTGGTCTACTTTGACCCTAACAAGTGGACGATGCGGTTTTTCGGCGTTTATCTCGGCCCAATAGAACTCTTCAAACAACATTACCAACCCCGACTGCGCGAACTCTACCAGCAAACCAATCCGCCCCCGCTCGAATTTGGATTCGGTTACCGATGGAATTATAAGGAAGCGAACCTGATCGTCGCCACACGCAAGTAACACTTCATCTTGTCATTTAGAGCGGAGTCGAGAGGATTGCCGTTGCAAGCTGATCGGTAACTTGGCGGGATCCTTTGAGTTCGCTGCGCTTCGCTCAGAGAGGTTAAAACCTGCGGAACCATGAATAAGGAAAATCGTCGCCCGGGCAATCGGTAGGCCAGCGCGGCGGATTCATTTCGCGGTGTGGCTTCACCGGTATCGTACCTCTCTCGGTTTTGCCGCAGCGGTCTCGCAGATAACGAATGAGTTCCTCGCACGCCTCAAGCTGTGCGCGCGTCGGCTGGTCCCGATTGAAATCGCCTACAAGACAAATTCCGAGCGAGATGTTGTTCAGATAATCGCTGTGCACGTGACCGCCGTTGATCTGGCGCCGCCACCGATCGCCGACTTCGATTTGCCCGTTACCGGTCGACGTGCCGTTGCCGATGACGAAATGATAGGCGAGCCCGTTCTGCATGCGACGAACATGCCTGTGGTAATAATCAAAGACGCGCGCATTGCCCTGCCGCGTTCCACTATTGTGGACGACAATGAACTGCCACCGACGGCGTTTCACCGGCGCGCGCCGGATCGCATCGATCACCGAACTCGTTAGGTAGCGGTAGCTGGTTGGACGACTCCAGGGCCAGAAACCTCGGCGCGGCGGCGGCGATGGCGGGGGCTCGAACCCCTGATCTTCCTCGATGCCTGATTTTTCGATTACAACCTGGGCCTGCCCGCCGGCTGAAACGGCACGCGCAGGCTTAGGCTGTGGCGAAGGCGCCGGAGTTGGCACGGCAATCGCACGCGGCGGCGGCACTGGGGTTTGGGACGCGGCGCGCGCTTCTTCTACGTGCTGCGCCGGCGTTTTTCGTGGCTTAGGCGTCTCCTCTTTTTGTGCTGACTTCGATTTCTCGCTTTTGGTCGTTTTTTTGGACGTTTTCTGCGCGCCGGATTGCTTCTTCGCTGTTTTTGGTTTCGGTGTTGGCGTGTGACGTCGCTTCATTTTCGGCGTCGGAGATTTCTTCGGTTTTGAAGTGGACGCCGAGCGTGTCTCAGTTTCCTCCGATGGATCGCGCCGTTTTTCTTCATTGACCTGCGCGCGAAGAAGCCCCGTGATCAATGCGCCAAATGCCAGCGCAGCTGCGAGCCAAATGCGAAAGCGCACCACTGCGACGGAGCGTAACAGAGCGTGCGACGCGATCAACGCTTACAGCAGTGATTTGTAAAAAAAGTTCCAAACACACAAAGGGCTGCGCCTTCAACCTTGGTGTGGTCGGTTACGTTTTAACTCGCCTGTGATCAGGCGAGTGGCGTCGCAGGCGCGGGCGCGAGAGGTGCGGCGGCGCGCATTTTCTCGCGCTGACGCCTGATAATGGCGTTCAATTTGCCTCCAAGCAACAACAGCAGACAAGTGAGATACATCCATGTGAGCAGCACGATGATCGATGCCAGCGCGAGATAAGTCGGGTTGTAACGATCGTATCGAACTACGTAGAGCTGGAAGAGTTTTGTCGCGATGATCCAGCCGAGCGCAAAGAAAATTGCGCCTGGCAATGCTTGACGAACGGTCAAATAGTTTTCCGGCGTCAACAGATAAAGCGCAAGCGCGAGCCCGACCAGGGCAACGCCAGTCAACGGCAGATTCAACCTGGCGATCCACGCCTGCAGTGGAAATGAGAGTTGCCAATTTACTTCTGCAATGCCAGCCAGCTTTTCGCCGAAAACGACGGCATTGAAGCTAGATACGATGACAATCCCAAACCAGAAAAGCATGAAAAATGAGATGATGTATTTGGACCACCAATGCCGATCTTCCCGCACTCCATGCATCTGGCTGAGTGAGCGTGAAACTGTGGCGATGAAAATCGTCCCGAAATAAATTCCAAGGATGATGCCAGCGTTCGCGAGCAGTCCGCTGGTGCCCGTTACCACGACGCTCGCCATGGCAGAATCCAGAATGTCCTGCACTTTTGGATCCGGCGGCATGAAGCTCTTCAAGAGGAGAAACATCCGATGCAACTTGCCGGGATCAGTGCCGAAAAGGCCTAATAGATGCCAGAAAAACAACGTGCCGGGAGCGAGCGCAAAAAGCAGCAGGTACGCCATCTGTGCCGCCAGCCCAGTCGTGTTATCGGTTGCGGTTTCCCAGACCAGCCGGCGGCCGACACTCCAAATGAATCTGACATATTTCATCCGCGCACGAGTTTACTTTGCGTGCCACAAATATCCATTAAAGTCTCCCGCAGTCGCGGGACTCTCGCGAGTGACCTCCATCTGTTCCTGGCCTTGATAGTAGTCCGTGTCGCCTAAAGACTGATGAAGAAGAAAATATTGATCCTGACCGCCGGTTTCGGAGAGGGTCACAACAGCGCGGCAAGAGGAGTGCGCGACGGGC
>Ga0306920_100005513_pt1 | contig 16380 bp, 13 predicted proteins | sample flu12Cox44000170_FD_204666 | JGI IMG/M metagenome (GOLD analysis project Ga0306920, IMG submission 204666) | Lab enrichment of tropical soil microbial communities from Luquillo Experimental Forest, Puerto Rico - flux4day.12C.oxic.44.000.170 (v2)... | ecosystem: Environmental > Terrestrial >... | reverse complement strand
AATCCGCAATCATTGCCCTCGTCCGGTCACGCCGCACCTGAACCAGAACACGCCTGATTCGAGTGCGAGAGTCGTTCGGATTTCCGAAATTAACGAGATCGCCCCACGATGGAACGAGCTTGGGAACCGGAAAATCAGCCATGAAACCCGAAATCGTCCGGTGACGTCCATATATGACCGCGCTGAAACCAACACACGCGCTCAAGGCAACCGGAATCGAGGCGCGCTGCGCCGCCACCGGCATGCGGATGACCGAGCAGCGCCGTGTCATTGCGCGCGTGCTGGCGGAGGCGGAGGATCATCCCGACGTCGAGGAACTCTACCGCCGCTGCGTCGCCGTCGACGACAAGATTTCGATCTCTACGGTCTATCGCACGGTCAAGCTGTTCGAGGACGCCGGCATCATCGAACGGCATGATTTTCGCGAGGGGCGAGCCCGCTATGAGCAGATGCGCGACAGCCATCACGATCACCTGATCAATCTGCGCAACGGCAAGGTAATCGAATTCGCCTCCGAAGAGATCGAAAAGCTGCAGGCCGAAATTGCCCGAAAGCTCGGCTACAAGCTGGTCGATCACCGGCTGGAGTTATATTGCATCCCTCTGGACGACGATAAAACCTCGAAGTGAATCGCATTCTCCGGCAAACGGGCAATTGCCCGGCCTGGTCGCTGTGCCGCATCGGTCAGTCGATAGCTCTCCGAGGTCCGCCGATTCGCGCGGTCGCGGGTAAATCGGTAACCGTTTTCGCCCACCAGCGCTGGATTTTCGCGGCTTTAGCCTGTATTTGAGCCTCGCGCCCATGGGCGGCATTTCGGCCCAGCAACCCGGTTCCATGAAGCTGCAGCGCAAACTGCATATCAAGTCGTATGGTTGTCAGATGAATGTCTACGATGCACAGCGCATGGTGGACACGCTGGCAGGCGAAGGCTTTGTCGAGACCGCCAACGCCGATGATGCCGACCTCGTCATCCTCAACACCTGCCACATTCGGGAAAAGGCCTCCGAAAAGGTCTATTCCGAACTCGGACGTCTGCGTGTCCTCAAGGAAGAGGCCGCGCGCCATGGCCGGCAAATGAACATCGCGGTGGCTGGTTGCGTGGCGCAGGCCGAGGGCGGCGAGATCATCGCCCGGGCGCCGGTGGTCGATGTGGTGGTCGGGCCGCAAAGCTATCACCACCTCCCGCAACTACTGGCCCAGGCGAAGGCGGATGGCCGCGCTATCGAGACCGAATTTCCTGTTCGGGACAAATTCGAGTTTCTGCCGCCGCCGAAAGCGGATGCGATCAGAGCGCGCGGGATTTCATCTTTCGTGACGGTGCAGGAGGGGTGCGACAAATTCTGCACCTTCTGCGTGGTGCCTTATACGCGCGGTGCTGAAGTGTCGCGGCCCGCGGCAAGGATCATCGACGATGTACTTCGGCTCGCCGAGCATGGCGTGCGCGAAATCACCTTGATCGGCCAGAACGTCAACGCCTACCACGGCGAGGGACCCGACGGACGGATCTGGCCGCTTGGCACCCTGCTGCGGCACCTCGCCGAAATTCCCGGCATCGCGCGCCTGCGTTACTCCACGAGCCACCCCCGCGACGTCGACGAAACCCTGATTGAAGCCCATCGCGATCTCGCTTCGCTGATGCCGTTCGTCCACCTGCCGGTACAATCCGGTTCCGACCGCATCCTTGCGGCCATGAATCGCAGGCATACCGCCGATGATTACCGGAGGGTTATCGAGCGGTTTCGCGCGGTCCGCCAAGATATTGCTTTCTCTTCGGATTTTATCGTCGGCTTCCCTGGCGAAACTGAGGAAGATTTTGGCGCAACCCTCGCGCTGGTGACACAAATCGGATACGCTGGTGCCTATTCGTTCAAATATTCGCCGCGGCCCGGCACGCCGGCGGCGGAAATGCGGGAGATGGTGTCAGCGGAAGAAATGGACGAGCGATTGGTGCGGCTTCAGGAATTGATCGACAGCCAGCAATCAGCCTTCAACAGGGCGACGATTGGGAACATCGTCGATGTGCTGTTCGAGCGTTCAGCCCGCAATCCCGGACAGATCGTTGGCCGCACCGCCTATCTGCAACCGGCGCATGTGATGGCCTCCGAGGAGATCATCGGACAGGTCCTCCCGGTGCGGATCGATAGCCTCGAGCGTTACAGCCTGCTCGGCGAACTCGCAGCCGGGCAACTGGCATCGCCTCCGTCGCAAATGCCGCATTCCGAATTCGCCGACACTTCCGAGACGAGAACGGGAGCCTGAACCCTTGCCAAAAAGCGCATCGGATTCACCCTCGCTCGCACCCAGCCGCAAACTCGATCGCGATATGCAGATCCCGCCCGAAACACAAGTCGTCATCGACTTCGATGACAATCGCGCAGCTTCGGCTTTGGTCGGACCCTACGGACAAAATCTGGCGCAGATCGAGCGGCGGCTCGGGGTGGTCGTGGACTCCCGCGGCAACCACATCACCGTGGCCGGTTCGCGCGACGGCTGCGATGCGGCGCGCCGCGTGCTGGAGGCGCTGTATGCACAAGCGGTTCAGGGCCACGATCTGGCGCAGGGCGACGTCGAAGGCGCCATCCGAGCCGTGATCGCACAGGGTTCGCTGTTCGAGTTCGACGCCAAAACCGCCAAGACGACGTTCGAGACCATTAACCTGCGCAAGCGCCCGGTGCGGGCGCGTACCGCCGCGCAGGATTCCTACATACGCGCGCTTAAACGCCACGAACTGGTGTTCGGCGTCGGGCCGGCCGGCACCGGCAAGACCTGGCTTGCGGTGGCGCACGCCGCGCAATTGTTCGAACGCAAGGAAGTCGATCGCATCATCCTGTCGCGACCCGCCGTCGAAGCCGGCGAGCGGCTCGGCTTCTTGCCCGGCGATTTGCGCGAGAAAGTCGACCCCTATCTGCGGCCAATTTACGACGCGCTGTATGACCTGATGGATGCGCGCATCGTCGAGCGTGCGCTGCAGACCGGAGAGATCGAGATCGCACCGCTCGCGTTCATGCGCGGACGGACCCTGACCAATGCCGTCATCATTCTGGACGAGGCCCAGAACACCACATCGATGCAGATGAAGATGTTTCTGACCCGGCTTGGCGAAAACAGCCGCATGATCGTCACCGGCGATCCCTCCCAGGTCGACTTGCCGAACGGTCAGACCTCGGGTCTCGCCGAGGCCGCCAGCCTGCTCGACGGCGTCGAGGGCATTTCGCAGGTGAAATTCACCGCCGAAGACGTCATCCGCCATGAGCTGGTGGCGCGGATCGTCGCGGCTTACGAAGGGGTGCCGCAGCGCTCGGCAACCAAAAAGACTTGATGCCAAAGACTGCCGCTGGTGCCGCCTGTTTGAAGTTCCCGCAGCGCAAGCGGCAACCTCGGTCCGGGAACTTCAAATCGAAAAGCGGCACCAGAGTCGAAATTTTGCTAGTGCCGATGACTTTCCGAAGTTCGTGAAAAGTGGTCGTTGCGATGGTACACGAACTTCGGAAAGTGGGCACCAGAAGCACGCGGGAAACGATTTCCCGCCGCAAACAGAATTCCGTACCGATGGCACTTTCCGCCGCTCCCATATCGGAGGTTCTCGTCGTCGCCGACTGCTGGCAGACCGAGCCGAACGCCGAGGCCGTCATCCACCGCGCGATAGCGACCGCGGCCGAGTTGGTCGATGCTGATGTCGCAGAGGCCGAGCTCGCGGTGATGCTGACCGACGATGCCGGCATCCGCACGCTGAACAGGAACTGGCGCGGGATCGACAGGCCGACCAACGTGCTGTCGTTCCCGGCGCTGCAGCCGACCGGCCCGCAGGGCTCCGACGATGCGCCGCGCATGCTGGGCGACATCGCCATTGCCTACGAGACGACACGAAGGGAGGCCGACGCGGAACAGAAGCCGTTCGACCATCATCTCAGCCACCTTGCAGTGCATGGTTTCCTGCACCTGGTCGGTTACGACCACGAAAGAGACGAAGAAGCCGAGACGATGGAAGAGATCGAGCGGGAAATCCTCTCCCAACTTGGCATTCCCGATCCCTATGCTGAGCGGATGGACTGAGATGGCGGACTCAGAACCGATCCACGACAATCCGCGTTCCACGCGCAACCTGCCAGCTGTGGTGCAGGAGGGCGAAGTCATGCGCCCGGCGGCCGAGAATTGGCTGACACGCGCGATCCGCACCCTGTTCGGATGGAAGCCGGGATCGGTCCGCGACGACCTTCAGGTCGTGCTGGATGCCAGCACGCCGGATGAGGTGGGCTTTTCCGCCATCGAGCGCACCATGCTGCGCAATATCCTTTCCCTGCATGAGCGCCGCATCGCCGATGTCATGATCCATCGCGCCGACATCGTCGCGGTCAAGCGCGACATTCCGCTCGGCGAACTGATGAGCCTGTTCGAGAGTGCGGCGCATTCCCGATTGGTGGTTTACAACGAAACGCTGGATGATCCCGAAGGGATGGTTCACATCCGCGATCTGCTCGCGTTCATGACCGCACGGGCACGGAAATCCGAGACCGGCAAGGCCAAGCGCAAGAAGCCTCTCCCCGCGGGCCTCGACCTGCGCGCCGTCGATCTGGCGCTGCCGCTTTCGGAGGCCAGCATCATCCGGAAGCTGCTGTTCGTGCCGCCCTCGATGCGGGCGATCGATCTGCTGGCGCAGATGCAAGCCTCGCGCATTCATCTGGCGCTGGTCGTCGACGAATATGGCGGGACTGACGGACTAGTCTCGATCGAGGACATCGTCGAGCAGATCGTCGGCGAGATCGACGATGAACACGACAGCGACGAGCCGCCGGCCATCGTACGGCAGACAGACAATTCCTTCATCGCCGACGCGCGCGCCAGCCTGGATGACGTCCGCTCCGTCATCGGCGAGGAGTTCGTGACCGGCGAAGCCGGCGAGGAAGTCGAAACGCTTGGTGGCTTTCTCGTGACCCATGTCGGCCGGCTGCCGGTGCGCGGCGAGGTAATTTCGGGCCCGGGCAATTTCGAGATCGAGGTGCTCGACGCCGATCCCAGGCGCGTCAAGCGGCTGCGCATTGCACCGCGCAAGGAACGCAGCCCGCCTCGTACCCAGCGCGAAAATCGCCGCCGCGAATCAGCAGGTGACGCGGGATCCGCGCCGGCCAATCCTCCCGCGAATCCGCCGAACGACGGAGCGGGCTCGGCGTGAGCGGCGCAAGCAAATTCCGCGGGGCCGGCCGTGCGATCATTCTGGCATGGGGATGGAAACGCGCCGGCATCGCGCTCGTTGCCGGGGCGCTATCAGCGCTTGCCATGGCACCCTTCAACGCCTGGCCGGTGCTGTTTGCGACCTTTCCTGTCGTCGTCTGGCTGATCGACGGCTCGGGTGGTGGGCGCCTGCGCGGCGCGCCGGCGGCTGCGATCGCCGGCTGGTGGTTCGGGCTCGGTTATTTCGTGCCGGGACTGTACTGGATCGGCAACGCGTTCCTGGTCGATGCGCCCACCTTCGCATGGCTGATGCCGTTCGCCGTGCTCGGCTTGCCCGCTTATCTTGCCCTGTTTACGGCGTTGGGTTTTGGGCTGGCGCGGCTGCTCTGGGCCAAGGATGGCTGGCGGGTGATTGCGCTCGCCGCAAGTCTGACCATGAGCGAATGGCTGCGCGGCCATGCGCTTACCGGCTTTCCGTGGAATGCGTTCGGCTACGCGCTGAGCGAGCCGCTGCCTCTGGCGCAGACGGCTTCGCTGATCGGACTGTGGGGCATGACTTTTCTTGCCGTGGCGATCTTCGCAAGCCCGGCCGTGTTGATCGAGGAAGGTTCGCGCAGGCGCAAGCCGTGGTTCGCGCCGGCATTGGCCCTGATGCTGTTGCTCGCCATGGGCATTTTCGGTGCAATACGCCTGCACATGCAGCCGACCAGAATGCTTGCCGACGTCAGGCTGCGGATCATGCAGCCCAATCTGCAGCAGGATGTGAAATTCAACTACGCCGCCAAGGCGGAGGTGATGAAGAAATATCTGGCGCTTTCGGATCGCGCATCCGGGCCGCAATCCACCGGCGTGCGCGACGTCGGGATTCTGATCTGGCCGGAATCGGCCTTCCCTTTTTTCCTGACCCGCGAAGCCGACGCGATGGCGCAGATCGCGGATTTGCTGCCCAAGGGGACGGTCCTGATCACCGGTTCGGTACGCGCGCCGGATCTGCCGCCGGGAACGCGCGTGACGCGCGCCTATAATTCGATCTACGTCATCGATCACGATGGCGGCGTGCTGTCGGTTTACGACAAGCTGCATCTGGTGCCGTTTGGCGAATTTCTCCCCTTCCAGCACTTGCTGGAAAAAATCGGTCTGGAGCAGCTCACCAGGGTCCAGGGCGGCTTCATTCCCGGCACCAGACGGCGCAGCATGGAGATTCCAAATGCGCCCCGGGCACTACCGTTGATTTGCTATGAGGCGATCTTTCCCGGTGACGTTGTCGATCGCGGCGACCGCCCGGGCTGGATGATCAACCTCACCAATGACGGGTGGTTTGGAATTTCGACGGGTCCCTATCAGCACCTGCAACAGGCGCGTTTGCGCGCGATCGAGCAGGGATTGCCCGTGGTTCGCGCAGCAAATACAGGCATATCGGCGGTGATCGATCCATTGGGGCGGATCGTCGCGCGGCTCGGCCTCGGGCTTGAAGGCGTACTCGATTCCGGCCTGCCTGCGGCCATCCCGCCGACGATCTACGCACGCACCGGCGACATGCCCGTGGTCATTGTCATCATCGCCGCGCTCATGTTGGTTGTCGGACGTCGCTTTGCCGAGCGATCCTCCTGACGATGATGCCGGCTCTCGGTTTTGGATGCGGCCAAAAGCTCCGGCGCGCGCCAATCCACCTGTTGACAGACCGACGGTGCAATTCGCATTCTGACCCCACAAGGGCAAAATACCCGTCGGTACACCGGGGCAATCATCCTTCGTTTTGCTTCATCGCGCCGACGTAAAAATCCCAGGAGTGTCGACGATGGCGACCAAGGCGCCCAACCCTGTTGACAAATATGTCGGCAGTCGGGTGCGCATGCGCCGCATCATGCTCGGGATGAGCCAGGAGAAGCTCGGCGAAGCGCTGGGCCTGACGTTCCAGCAAATCCAGAAATACGAGAAGGGGACCAACCGGGTCGGCGCAAGCCGGATTCAACAGATCTCGGAAATACTTCAGGTGCCGGTGTCGTTCCTGTTCGAGGGCGGGCCCAGCGGCACGCCCAACACCGGCGGGTTTTCCGAGGGGAGCTCGCCCTCCTATGTCTCGGATTTTCTCGCAACCTCGGAGGGGTTGGCGCTGACCCGCGCGTTTACGCGCATTACCGATGCCAAGCTTCGACGCAGCATCGTGGAGTTGGTCGAACAGATCGCGGCGCGCGAAGAGCCCGAAAAGCTCTGAAATCAACCATCCGCTTGGCGCCTGCGAACAGCGCGAACCCGATCCGGGCCGGCTGTTGCCTGTCGGACAATGTTGTTGTTGAACACGCAGCAACCCGGATTCCGATAGCCGCGCCCCTGAAAGGACCGCGGTTGAATTGCAAAAGGCTGGAAATGCAGACCACTACCTCCAATCCATTTGACGCGAATACCATCCTGATGGCATCCGCCGCTGGGTCGAAATCGAGACTCCGACGGAAGCGCCAGACCACGTCAACAGGCTCACGACATTGGTCGCGGAGGGCTATCGCGACCTGCCTGTTGCAATCGAGCGGGTCGCGGGGCGTTCCGGCTGCGGCGATCACCTCATCGTGCGGTCGTCATGGGGGCGGGAGCATCCCGGAATCCTGGTGCTGAGCCATCTCGACACTGTTCATCCACTCGGTTTCATCGATCGTCTGCCGTTTCGCCTCGAAGGCGACAGTGCCTTCGGCCCTGGCATTTATGACATGAAGGGCGGAGCGTATCTCGCGTTTCACGCATTCCGACAGCTTTGTGCGAATAGCGAGCGACCGTCGCTTGGCATCACCCATCTCTACGTTTCAGACGAGGAGATCGGCAGCCCGACGTCACGCGCGATGATCGAAGCGGAAGGACGCAAGGCAAAGTACGTGCTCGTAACCGAGCCCGCCCGCGACGGCGGCAAGGTTGTCACCGGCCGAAAGGGGGTGGCGCGCTTCGAGGTCTTCGTCAAAGGCGTGCCCGCCCACGCCGGCACGCGACCCGAGGACGGCCGCAGCGCGATCCGCGAACTCGCCAATGTCATTCAGACCCTGGAGGCCATGAACGACGTCTCCCGCCGCGTGACCGTCAATGTCGGCGTTGTCAGAGGCGGCACCAAACCGAACGTGATCGCCGAAGAGGCCTATGCCGAAGTGGACATGCGTCTTCCATCGCTGGTGGATGCCGAGGAGATTGTTCCAAGAGTCTTGAACCTGACCTCGCGGACCGACGGCGTCGGCATCGCCGTGACGGGCGGATTGAATCGTCCGCCCTATGAGAAGAGCAACGCCGGCGCCGCCCTGTTCGAACACGCCAAAAGCCTCGCCGCCGGGCTCGGTTTCGAGCTTTCAGACACCTTCACCGGCGGCGGTTCCGACGGCAATTTCACGGCGGCCCACACGGCAACGCTCGATGGTCTCGGCGTCGACGGAAAGGGCGCTCACACCCATTACGAGCAGCTGTATATTTCATCGATCGAACCGAGAGCGCGACTGATGCATCGCCTCTACCAGACGCTGCGATGAACGCGGCGATCCGCCGTCCCGGAAATCAAGATGCACCGTCCGGCGAGGAGATCGCCGCGCGGAAGCACGGCTCCTTCTTTGGCCGGCGCAAGGGTCACAGGCTGCGCGCGCGCCAGGCCGATTTGATCGAACATCTGCTGCCGCGGCTTGCCCTGGATATTGCCGGCCCGCCGCCGGCTGACGCCATCCGCCTGTTCGATTTACCTGTCGAGGATATCAGGCTGGAGATCGGGTTTGGCGGCGGCGAGCATCTAAGTGCCGAAGCGCGCGCCCTCCCCAACACCGGATTCATCGGCTGCGAGCCCTACGTCAACGGCATGGCGAAGATCCTGGCAGCGATCGAAGAACACAACATCGGCAATATCCGGCTGTTTGCAGGAGATGCGGCCGAGTTGCTGGCGTGGGTGCCAAAGCACTCGCTGGCGCGGATCGATCTCATCCATCCGGACCCGTGGCCGAAACGGCGGCACTGGAAGCGGCGTTTCGTGCAGGACGCGACCATCAAGGCGATGGCGCGCGTCCTCAAGGCCGGGGGTGAGTTCCGTTTTGTCAGCGATATCGATGAATATTGCGCCTGGACGCTTTCGCATTTTTCGCACTCGAGCGACTTCGTCTGGACCGCGGAACGCGCCTCCGACTGGTGCGAGCCATGGCCGAATTACACGATGACGCGGTATGGCCGCAAAGCCGAACGCGAAGGTCGGCAGGCGACATATCTGCGGTTCGAACGGGTCGGTTAAAACGTCATCGCGAGTGCGAGCGACGAGCCACCATGACACGGAGGTTCGGCGCGCAAATCAATTTCAAACTCACGCCGATTGCCGGGTCTGCCAGAAGCTCAGCACTCTTTCAGCCGCCGAAGGCATCAGACGCGCGAAGTTCGATCGCACGGCTTCGATGTCGGTTGGCGGTGCGATCCGGGTCGGACCCAGCCGGAGCAGAATCAGGGCACGCACCGTCGCCCATTGCAATGCGATCGCTTTGCCGACAATCAGAATCGGGTCGTGACGCTCACCGCTCATTAAACGATCGAGCGTTGCGATCTGCACGCCCGACATTGCCGACAAGGCCGCCACTGTTTCCTCGTATCTGTATTCCCTGGCAAAGCCGAGAAGCGCTGCCTCGTTCAGGTTGCCAGCGCGATGAAGGGCGAGCACCCTGCGCTGCGCCTCCACAAAATCCTTGCCGATTTCGATTCGCCCGTCATCGCCGGCAATTTCGCTCATCGCTCGTCCGATGGCGGCTTGCCTTTCGGGCGTGGCCATTTCGAACAAGCGGCGGCGGACGACCTCGATCGAACCCGCCAGCAGTTCCTTCAGTAATTGATCCGGCAGATCTCCGCGCTGGCCGAGCTTGAGCGTCAATACGCCATCCGTGCCGGCGCGCTTGATCAGCGCGGAATATCCGCGCCTTGAAAAAAGCGCTCCGGCATTGGCCGCCGTACGCCTGACGACGTCGCGATCGCCGCGGTGCAGGATCACGTCGGTGAGGTCGGCAGACAACGTTGGCCGCTCCGTGATCGCCAGCAAATGCCCCTGACCTTTCATGCGTGCGATTTCGATCAGCACCTCTTCGTCGAGCACAGGCGAACGCCGCAGCACAGGGCCGGCAACGGACAGCTCGTCCTCGCGAGCCAATTGGCCGAGCAAGCTTTTAGGTCCATTGACGAGCGCGCAAAGCTGCGAGGCGAGATCAGCGCGGGCGGGCGTCCCGGTGTGCGGCACCAAATCGATCAGGACGCGATCGAACAAATCGACATGATCGGGCCTGAAAGTCGCAGCTCCCTGCACCAGTAGTTCGGCGATCCCGCGAACCGCGTCCGCGAGGCGTTTGGGATCGCCCTGCCTGACGATTTCATCAAGACCTGGGATGAGGGTAGTTGCGACCGACATGAAAATTCACCCAAACCCGGCGTTGGCCGCGGTTTTCAAGGAATTTAGGCAGGCGCGGTGAAGGAAGAGTTAGGTCTGAATTCTGCCTTTCGGATGCGCCGAAAATCGCGCTCCAGCGCGTTTCGCGGGCCTTGCCGGAGCTCCTGAAAAGCGCTATATCGGCAGCAACTTATTGTTCTCATACGATCGCGTATTGAGAGTGGGCCCCCCGGGACCCGCTCTTTTTTATTACCCGAACGGGCCCAGCGAGATACGAGCGAAGGGGGCTGCCTCGGGCATACCGGCTGGACCGATCGCTTTTTCGGCCCGCCCGACGCAAAGCAGTCAGAACACCGCTATCGAAACCGCCCAAAAAGGCAACGTTTGACACTGGAAATGACCGATCTAACCGCTCCTTCAGTGGACATTGAGCTGCTTGCCGAGCCGCGTCTCGTCGTCGAGCCGGGTGTGGCGGCGCGGGTATCGGCGATCGCCGGTCCGGTCCTGCAGGGGATGGGGTACCGCCTGGTGCGGATCAAGATATCGGGCGAGGCCGGCTGCACCGTCCAGATCATGGCGGAACGGCCTGACGGCTCGATGCATATAGAGGATTGCGAGGCGATCTCACGGGCGTTGTCGCCGGTGCTCGACGTCGCCGACCCGATCGACCGCGCCTATCGTCTGGAAATATCCTCGCCGGGAATCGACCGGCCGCTGGTGCGCCGTTCCGATTTTGAGCGCTTCGCCGGCCATCTCGTGAAGATCGAGATGGCGGTCGCACATCAGGGCCGCAAGCGGTTCCGCGGCACGTTGGCCGGCGTCGAGGGCCGCGCTGTTCGGCTGCACCGCGACGACGCGAAAACGGATGAAGAAAGCGATATTCTCCTCTTGATGGAGGAGATCGCTGAGGCACGGCTCGTGCTCACGGACGAATTGATCGCCGAATCGATGCGGCGCGGCAAGGCCGCCGAACGGGAGCTCAAGCGCAGCCTCGGGCTCGAGCCGCCATCCGCCCCGCATGCAAATATTCGCAAGACGGGGCCAGCGAAGAAACAGGTTCCGAAGAACACCAAACAGCATCGCCTCGCCGCGCAAAGAGCGCGCAGGGGCGAAATCGATCCCGATAGAGGAGACTAGCCATGGCAGTCAGTGCCAACAAACTCGAATTGCTGCAGATCGCGGACGCGGTCGCACGCGAGAAATCGATCGACCGCGGCATCGTGATCTCGGCAATGGAAGACGCCATCGCCAAGGCGGCGCGCGCCCGCTACGGCAGCGAGACCGACGTCCACGCCGAGATCGACGCCAAGAAGGGCGAACTCAGACTGTCGCGCCATATGCTGGTGGTCGAAAACGTCGAGAATTCAGCCAACCAGATTTCACTCGAAGACGCCCGCCGCGCCAATCCGGGCGCGCAGATCGGCGACACCATCGCCGATACGCTGCCGCCGCTGGAATATGGCCGCATTGCCGCGCAATCGGCCAAGCAGGTGATCGTGCAGAAGGTGCGCGAAGCAGAGCGCGACCGGCAATATCAGGAATTCAAGGACCGGATCGGCGATATCGTCAACGGCATCGTCAAGCGCGTCGAATATGGCAGCGTCATCGTCGACCTCGGCCGCGGCGAAGCCATCATCCGTCGCGACGAGATGCTGCCGCGCGAAGTGTTCCGCAACGGCGACCGCGTCCGCGCCTATATTTTCGACGTGCGGCGCGAAACGCGCGGGCCGCAGATTTTCCTGTCGCGCACCCATCCGCAATTCATGGCGAAACTGTTCGCGCAGGAAGTCCCCGAAATCTATGACGGCATCGTCGAGATCAAGGCGGTGGCCCGCGATCCCGGATCGCGCGCGAAGATCGGCGTGATTTCCCGGGATTCCTCGGTCGATCCGGTCGGTGCCTGCGTCGGCATGCGCGGATCGCGCGTGCAGGCGGTCGTCAATGAATTGCAGGGTGAAAAGATCGACATCATTCCCTGGTCGCCGGATATCGCGACCTTTGTCGTCAATGCGCTCGCACCGGCCGAAGTCTCGAAGGTCGTGATCGACGAGGACCGCGAGCGGATCGAAGTCGTGGTTCCCGACACCAATAACCAGCTCTCGCTGGCGATCGGCCGGCGTGGGCAGAACGTGCGCCTTGCCTCTCAGCTGACCGGCTGGGATATCGACATCCTGACCGAGCAGGAGGAATCCGAACGCCGTCAGGCCGATTTCGAAAACTCCACGCGGGTTTTCATGGAATCGCTCAATGTCGACGAGGTGGTCGGCCAATTGCTCGCCTCGGAAGGTTTCACCTCGGTTGAGGAACTGGCGCTGGTCGATGTCAGGGAATTGGCCGGGATCGAGGGCTTCGACGACGAAACCGCCAACGAGCTGCAGAATCGCGCCAGGGAATATCTGGAGCGGCTCGAGAACGAGCTCGAAGACAGGCGCAAGGAACTCGGCGTCGACGATGCCCTGAAGCAGGTACCCGGCGTGACATCGAAGATGCTGGTGAAATTCGGTGAGAATGACGTCAAGACCCTGGAAGATCTGGCCGGCTGCGCCACCGACGACCTCGTCGGCTGGACCGAGCGCAAGGAGGGCGGCGAGTCGACCAGGCATGCGGGAATTCTCGACGGCAACGAAGTCTCGCGAGACGACGCGGAGAACATGATCATGCAGGCGCGCGTCCTCGCCGGCTGGATCACCCAGGCCGATCTCGACAAGAAGACCGAGGGGGCCGAGGCCCCCGAAGGCCAGCCGGTCTGATTAGTTAATGGAGCCATGCCGACCCAATGCTCGCGCTTGCTGACGCTGAACTCGATCACGGGCCGCAGACGGACAAGTCCGCGACCACGCGGATGTGCGCGGTCAGCCGAGAGGCGCGACCGATCGGGGAACTTATCCGGTTCGTGGTCGCTCCGTCCGGCGAGGTGATAGCGGATTTGAAACGCAAGCTTCCTGGCCGGGGGCTCTGGGTTTCGGTCAGCCGCGCAGCGGTTGCGGAAGCCGTCCGGCGTCACCAATTCGAGCGGGGATTCAAGCGCCATGTGCGCGTGGCGCCAACGCTTGCCGGCGACACCGAAGCCCTGCTGGAACGTTTTGTGGTCGATGCACTCGCCATGGCGGCCAAGGCGGGGCAGGTCGTTTTCGGCTTTGCCAAGGTTGCGGACATGCTCGGTCGACAAGGGCCGATCACGGCTCTGGTCCACGCTTCCGATGGGGCCGCCGACGGAATTCGCAAATTAGACGCCATGGTCAGGCAAAATGGCCGAAATCGCGACCAAACCGCGGATATCCCCGTGGTTAATGCGCTGACCTCGGAACAATTGGATTTGGCACTTGGCCGCTCAAATGTGATACATGCTGCGCTGCTTGCGGGACCCGCGAGCAACACCTTCCTGTCGCGCAGCCATATGCTGGTCCGATACCGGATGGCGGGCGACGACGGAGCGGCCGGCAAGCCGGCCAAGAATTCGCCGACACAAACTGTGCAGACGCGCACGGCTAGAGAAGATTAGGACTGCTGAATGGTTGATACGAAAACTCCTGGCGACAAGACACTCAGTGTCCCGACCAAGACCTTGACGCTCAAGCCGCGCGTCGAGACGGGCACCGTGCGCCAGAGCTTCAGCCACGGCCGGACCAAGCAGGTCGTGGTGGAGAAGCGCGGCAAGCGCCGGGTCGCCGGAGAGGCCCCTGTCGCGGAGACGCATGCACCGGAACCGGTGGCGCCCAAGGCCGCAACCCCGGCCCCGGCGCCGTCGACGCGCGCTGCGCCGCCTGCGGCCTCGCCCCGTAGCAATTCCGGCGTGGTTTTACGCACGCTGACCGAGGACGAGCGCACCGCGCGCGCCAGCGCGCTGGCGGATGCCAAGCTGCGGGATATCGAGGAGCGACGCCTCGCCGAAGAGGAGGCCAAGCGACGCAGCAGCAAAGAAGGCATCGAACAGGCCGAGCGCGAAGCCGCCGAGGCGCGCCGCAAGGCCGAGGAAGAACGTCACCGCCAGGACGAGGAGGCCAAGCGAAAGGCCGAACTCGAAGCCAAGAAGCGTTTTGGCGAGGCCGAGGCAGCGCCGCAACGCCCGGCCCGCCCCGCGGTGCCGGTGGCGCGGTCGCCCGGAATCGCTGCCGACATTTCCGACGAAGACGAGGGACCGCGCCAGGTCAGGCGCGGCGCCGGCGGCGCCGCCCGCGCCGCAGCCGCCCCGAAGACGACTGCGAAGCCTTCCCCACAGAAGCAGCGCGGGCGCCTGACGCTGGTCACCGCGCTCAACGCCGACGACGTGCGCGAACGCTCAATCGCGTCGTTCCGCCGCCGCACCCAGCGCCTGAAGGGACATCAATCGAACGAGCCGAAGGAAAAGCTCATTCGCGAGGTCGTCATCCCGGAAGCCATCACGATTCAGGAACTCGCCAACCGAATGTCGGAGCGCGCCGTCGACGTCATCCGCCTGCTGATGAAGCAGGGCGCCATGCACAAGATCACCGACGTGATCGATGCTGATACCGCGCAACTGATCGCCGAGGAAATGGGCCACAGCGTCAAGCGTGTCGCAGCGGCCGACGTCGAGGAAGGCCTGTTCGACGTCGTCGACAACTCCACCGATACCGAACCGCGTTCGCCGGTGGTGACCGTGATGGGCCATGTCGACCACGGCAAGACCTCGCTGCTCGATGCCCTTCGGCACGCCAATGTGGTCTCCGGCGAAGCTGGCGGCATCACCCAGCATATCGGTGCCTATCAGGTGACCTCGCCGGAAAGCGGCAAGAAGATCACCTTCATCGACACGCCCGGTCACGCCGCATTTACCGCGATGCGCGCCCGCGGCGCCAAGGTAACCGACATCGTGGTGCTGGTGGTGGCGGCCGATGACGGCGTCATGCCGCAGACGGTGGAAGCGATCAATCACGCCAAGGCGGCCAAGGTGCCGATGATTGTGGCCATCAACAAGATCGACAAGCCGGATGCGAGACCCGATCGCGTTCGCACCGAGCTGCTGCAGCACGAGGTGCAGGTCGAATCGCTCGGCGGCGAGGTTGTCGACGTCGAAGTTTCCGCCAAGAACAAGACCAATCTCGACCGGCTGCTCGAGATGATCGCGCTGCAAGCCGAATTGCTGGACCTGAAGACCAATTCGTCGCGTCCCGCCGAAGGCACCGTGATCGAAGCCAAACTCGATCGGGGCCGCGGCCCGGTGGCGACCGTTCTCGTGCAGCGCGGTACGCTCCGGGTCGGCGACATCGTGGTTGCCGGCGCCGAGATGGGCCGCGTGCGGGCGCTGATTTCCGACCAGGGCGATACCGTCGAGGAGGCCGGCCCGTCGGTGCCGGTCGAGGTGCTCGGCTTCAACGGGCCGCCGGAGGCAGGCGATCGCCTCGCCGTCGTCGAGAACGAAGCTCGAGCCCGCCAGATCACGAGCTATCGCGCGCACCAGAAGCGCGAGAACGCCGCCGCCAGCATTTCCGGAATGCGCGGCTCGCTCGAGCAAATGATGTCGCAGCTCAAGACCTCGGGCCGCAAGGAATTCCCGCTGGTCGTCAAGGCCGACGTGCAAGGCTCGCTGGAAGCGATCCTCGGCTCGCTGGAAAAGCTCGGCACCGAGGAGGTCGCCGCCCGCATTCTGCATGCCGGTGTCGGCGGCATTTCGGAATCCGACGTGACGCTCGCCGAAGGCTTCAATGCCGCGATCATCGGCTTCTCGGTGCGCGCCAACAAGGAAGCGGCGGCCGCAGCCAAGCGCAACGGCATCGAAATCCGCTACTACAACATCATCTACGATCTCGTGGATGACGTGAAGAAGGCGATGAGCGGCCTGCTCGCGCCGACGCTGCGCGAGACCATGCTCGGCAACGCCC
>Ga0306920_100005512_pt1 | contig 16380 bp, 17 predicted proteins | sample flu12Cox44000170_FD_204666 | JGI IMG/M metagenome (GOLD analysis project Ga0306920, IMG submission 204666) | Lab enrichment of tropical soil microbial communities from Luquillo Experimental Forest, Puerto Rico - flux4day.12C.oxic.44.000.170 (v2)... | ecosystem: Environmental > Terrestrial >... | reverse complement strand
GTTGATGGACGGACGCTTGGAGCTCGCTCCCTGCTGGTTCGAGCAGGAGCAGATGTTCAGCGGCCTGAGTTCAGCTCGATAATTTCCATACAGCAGGCGGCAGTGCCTCCGACGGTCTTCGTGCTAGGCGTGTCGCTTAGCAGTAAGTCGCTCGCGACACCTCAAGCACGCTGCCGATCGTCGGCTTCGATGCTCGCCGAGACTTCCCACGGGCTCGGCGAGCATTCGTCGGGTTTCTTTCAAGACTCTTTTTCAAGACTGGCTGTGTGCGGCGGAACGAGCGATGTCTGTGGAGCTGCTTCAGGAGGTCATCAAAGATGAAGTCCAAGTGCGCCGCCGCACCCACGCCGACACCGTCCCTGTCTAGCGGTCGGACGGAACGCAAGGCGCCGCGGTTGCGCGAGCTCGACCTAAAATCGCTACCCTGGATGGCGCTGCCGCCGGCGCCGATGCCCTGGGCGGCGCACGCCGCCGGTGGGAAAGCCGCCACCCCGGCGGCGCAGGAGTTGTTCGAGATTCATGACGCGCGGTGGCGCCTCGGCTCAATCGAGCGGTTGGCAGCGTGCGACCGCCCCGATCCAGCCTTTCGGCGCCTGTACCCGATAGACTCCGGTCTGCTGCTGTTGGACGACCGCGGTCACGCACGAAGTTTCGGTTCCATTCAGGCGGCCGCCTTACGTTATGACCGTGCCGGACGCCTTGTGGCTCAAACCGGCTTTGCTCACGACATCTACCGGCTGGGCGTGCATCCGCTCGGCCGCGGCTTCATCACCATGTCGGCTGACTGCGTGGTGCACGCGTACGATGAGAACCTCAAGCTGCAGTTTGAAGCGGGACTGGCTGAGGGGCCGGAACTCCGGCGCTTAGGTAACCATTTCACCATCCAGCACCAGTACCTCAAGCACCATATCCGCTGCGTAGCGCTGGCACCGGACCAGCGCCGTTACCTGTTCACGGCGGTTGACGAGGCTTGGTGCGTAGCGCGCAACGGTGAGCGGCGGTGGGGTGTCAAGCTGCCGCTCAAGGAGGGCTGGAAGCGAGTCGCCACTGCGAGCAACCGCGACAGCACCGATCGGCAAATACAACGAGCGCTCAGGCTCATGAACCTGTCGCTCCCGCTTGAACCCGACCAGCTCCGGCACCGCTATCGCGAGCTCGCTCGGCGCTGGCACCCGGACCACAACCACGGCAGTCTGCCAGCTCACCGGAAAATGCAGGCGCTCAACCTGGCGGCGGAACTGCTGACTGCTGTCGACCTGGGAGCAGTGTCGAGCTCGTGCGAGCAGGGGACGGTGGTAGCGACTTCGTTCGAGATGGGCGGTTGCGCAATCGAGTTCGATTTCGGCGAGCTGTTGGCCTCGGACTGGATTTACGCAGCCACTTTCGCCGCCCATGAAAACGCGGTCTATCTCGCCAGCTATGATGGACGCGTGGTGCTGGTGGATGACCACGGCGTGGGGCTGCGGGGTTATGACCTGGGCAGTGTGCCTCGGGCGATCGTCGATACCGGCGATTATCTATATATACTCACTTACGGTCGGCTCTATGTGCTGCGCGCCGATTCACTACGCGCACTCATCGATACGCGTGATGCAGGCAACCTGGTAGTCGCCCAGGGCGGTTTCGGCTTGCTCGAAAAGAAGCGGTTGCGCTGGTTCAGCCCGGAAGTCGAGCTGCTGGGAAGCATCCTGTCGCGGGATCCGATTCGCCGGGTCTTTTGCTCGACGGCGACGATGGTGGTGGAGACCCGCCAGTGGTGCGCCTTCATCGGCGGCGCTCCGCGGTGGTGGGAGTAAATGGTTTGCTCGCCGGGTTGGGGTCCCCCGCCTCAACCGCTCCCCCAAACGGTCACTTACTGGCGCACGCCGCCGTCCCTCAACCCGGTTGTTATTCGGCCGCCGCAATCCGCGGCTTACTGTATACGGATGAACATCCAGGTCCTCCGTGATCTCCGGTCACTGGCGTAGCCGGTTGCACCGCAGTTGTGACCGATGACGTCTCGGAATTGGGAATGGCATGGCTGCGATCGGGCGATTCCGGCTTCCCCCAATCACAAAAGATTTAATGCATCGTCTCCGACCAACATGAACCGCGGGACGAAGTGGTATTCTTTGGTGTTGAGCTTCCCTGCGGTCTGGCGGCACTGAGTGCGCGCTAGTCTCATCCATCACCAGCAAACCCGACCGCGAGGCCAGCGACACTTCCTGATTACAGACAGATCGCGCTGGTCGTCGATTCCGTCATCATCGCCAACATCGGTAAACCCCCAATACGGATGCGAGCGTGCACCAGCCGGTTTTGCATTCAGGCGGTGCAAATCTCTCGTCGAGTAGTATTCGAATCTCCAAGGCAGCCGGCCGAGCGCCGCTTCACTGCGGCCCCTGCGACGGTTCGGGTTTTAACTCGCTTGAGCGGGCGCGGCGGTCTTTGCTCGGACACGATCTCGTCCCTGACGGATCCCGATCCCTGCGGCCTGCCGCACCCTTTCCTCACTTCATCCTTGCGAACACCCGCCAAGATACAAGACCCCTCTTCGCGGCGTGCTCCCGTGGAAGCCGGGTCCTGTTGGGGGAGCTTTGAGGAGCCCTGGTTCGAGGTTGATGGAAGGTTTGAATTGACCAATCTGGTGTACGCCTACGGCAGTATGGCAAACGCGCGCGCGTGAAACCCGAGGCCATGCTCAGGCTTCGGCCAGGTCACAACGATCAAGGCGCCGGTAACCGGCACCTTGTCGAGGTTGGCCATGGCATAGCCTCGTACTTTAATTTCTATTAACCACGAGCGATTACACCAAGCCTTGGGTTACCGAGCGGCGCGCCAAGTCGCTGCGGGTTGCCAGTCTTCGATTTCTGTCGCCGGCTCGGCGTGTCGTTGCCAGAGCCGCCCAAGAACAAGGCCGGCGAATTGTTCCATGCAAACGGTGATATCGAAGGCGGGCTTCACCTTGATCTGGACAGCTCCGCGTTCGTGCAGGTCTGGAACAAAGGGTGGAGCGGTCGTCAGGATCTCGTTGGTCGGGTCGTGCTGGGCTTTCTCCTCAGCTCGAGACCAGCAATTGACCGAGTGTACGCCGAACTCACAGGAGCCGGCCACCGAGGCTTGCAGCCACCCTACGACGCGTTCTGGGGCGCTCGTTACGCGGTAGTTGAAGATCCGAACGGTATCGCGGTGGGTCTGATGAGTCCTATTGATCCCGATAGGAAGGCTTGGCCTCCGGAAGGATGGGCCGGATAGGAAGGTATGAGAACGCGCCCCTCAATCCCGAGTTGACCGATTAAACCCCGGGCAAGATGTGTACCTTAAGATCCGTCGGCCGTTGTCGCAATAATTGGGTCCACCTCAGTGGATAGCGAACTTGTAATGACCTAATTGAGCAACCGCCGTTATCACAGCAACCATAGCGCAGGGCTATACCAGCAACATCTCGAAGCAGCGCGATCAGGAGCGCAGTCCGCCTTTAGCGCTTTCTTTGCTATCGAGTTGATTCTGCGGTGAGCATCGAGCTGATTACACTAATGCCGGCCGCGTTTAAGACAACTCGCCGATAGTTCAGTCGTGGCTTGAGCGATAACAGCGCCGCTTCGGCTCACCAGCCTCGACCACGAGGCCAGCGACTCTTCCCGATCCATGCCGCCCAGGGATCGTGCTCGTCAACCCCATCATCATCGCCCAAGTCGGTAAAGCCCCAATACGGGTGTGGGGCAGGAGTTGCCGCGGTGGATTGTGAGCTAAGGCGCGAGTAGAATTCGAACTTCTGATACGGCCTCAGCGCCAGCATCAGCGCGTCGGCGCGGTCGGGAGAAGGAACACCGCGTTCGCGCGCCTGCTCCTTGGATTCAATCTTGGTCCGGCCGTGAGAATCAATCTCATAACGAATACCGGCAAGCTGCCCAATGGTCGTCTCGTCGGTCAGCCCTTCAATCTGATCGCGTTCGAATGCATCGGCCAGCGTCTGGTATAATTGGGCTCTCAAATTGACAAAGCGACGGCCCGGATCGTTTTCACCCAGCCGCGGATTGCTCTCGGGGGCCATACCCACATTGATTGGCTCGACCGGAAATCTGCAATCACGCAGATGGTGCGCAAAGTTGTGGCCTACGCCGATCGCATCGACCCGGACCAGGCAAAGACGGTCCCGGAATTCATTAAGAAAATTGACGACCTGGCCGCGGGTGTCATTGCCGCGCCAGGCGCCCATCGCGACGATCCGGTTCAGCTCGTGTGTACACTCACAAATGTACACGACTGTTTCAGCATCGCCACCGCCGACGTCGACGCCGGCAACGAGTGGAGTCGAGCATACTTCCGCGCCGCGGCTCGGCCGCGTGCGTTTTTTCGCCCGTTCCAGCCAGTCGAGTCTAAATAAGCAATTCTGGCCCTGGTCGGGAAACTGGGCGTGGACCCGCGACATCCACTGAGGAGAGCTGCTTTCACTTCCGTGCCACCAAATGGCATGTTGCTCGCGCACCCATCCCTTGGTTACAAGATAAGGAAAGTCATTCTGATCGAGAGGCCTTCCGTCGCTTGGGTCAAGCTCGAGCAGCTGCTCGAGGGTCATACCTTCGAGATTGGGAGTCTCAAAGGCATCAATACTGATACAGTTCCACAAACCACGCTCCGAGGTGAAGGCGTCGAAGAACGCGCCCGACCGAGTGATCGGGTTGCCGGCCATCACTACGTGCACCTTGCCGCCGGCCATAATCCCGGCAATGGCATCCCAAATGCCGCACTCAATACCAGGGGCTTCATCGGCGATGATCAAAACATGCTTGCCATGGTAACCCTGGAAATTTTCCGTTTGATTGGTCGCGAAGCCGAGCGCGAAGTTGTTTTCGTCGCGTAACTTGAGTCCAGTCGTTCCGAACTTTGGATAAGGGAGCTTTGCGGCCGCCGCCAGTCGATGGACTTCGTTCCACAGCTGAGTTTTGACCTGGCGCTGGGTTGGCGAAGTGGTGAGCACGATTCCATCGGAGTAGCGCGTCAACCACCAGAGTGTTGCGATCGCGAGTGCGAACGTCTTGCCGGAAGCGTGGCACGCCTTGACCGCCGTTCTGCGACGGCTCTGAATCGAGCGCAAAATCTCTATCTGGCGCTTCCAGAGGGTGACTCCCAGAACCTGGGTGGCGAAGCGTACCGGGTTGCTGAATGTCTTCTGTAAGTGTTCTTGCTGGTTCGCATTGAGCTGTCCGCCATCATGCTCAAGGGGGGCTTTCATCCTGTTCTGTGGTCTTCGCGAGTTCATTGGTCTTCCTCCGGGATGGGTCCCAGCGCTTCCAGTAAATTAACTATAGTCAACGGCTTGCCATCCTTACCCGTCAGTTCGTGTTTCTGTGCAGCGCCGTAGCCATTGATCTTGACCGAGTGATCGAGCACCTTGAGGCCGACCTCGATGGCGCGCGGATTGCCCTTGCGGATGCCAGGCTGTAGGTTCATCAGCATCTCTTCGCACCGAGCATTATCGAGACGGCGCAGTTCTTCGAGTTCTAACGATGGTTCCCGTGCAATCGCTCGTCGGAATAGCTTGTGGCAGGCCTGTCGTGAAATCTGATAGTCGGGAGGAAAGCTCAGATTGGGCGGAAGCGCGATTACTGGTTGGGCGAGACCGCGCCCGACCAGCGTGATCTGATCGGCGATCGCATCAAAGGCAAGACCGATTCGCTTGAGATGAATGACTTCCGACTCAATCCATCTTGCGCGCATCACTGCCGGTGATACCGCCATCGGGCTTTTGGCATTGCGCCAGGTGCCGTCGGCATTGCGCGGCATCTTCAGTGCACCAACTTGGGGCTAAGGCCGAGCATCGATAGCCGCTCCAGTGCAACCGCCAGGTACCCCGGCTCGAGCTCGACTCCGTAGCCAACGCGCCCTAACTGGTGTGCGGCAATTACAGTGGACCCCGAGCCCATAAAGGGATCGTAAACCAGCTCGCCAGGGTGGGTACTGTTCGCCAGCATCTGAGCGATCAGCTCGATCGGCTTCACGGTTGGGTGCAAATCGCTGACGTGAGGCTTGTCGACCTCGAAGACGGAATCACGAGTTCGATCGTTGGTGAAGTAGTGGGCGCCATTGGTGAGCCACCCGTACAGAATAAGTTCGTGGCGGTGTTGATAGTCGCTGAGTCCGATCACGAACTGCTGCTTCACCCAGACCAGTGACTGGTGAAAAACGAATCCGCTTTGATTCAGTGCATCGATGAAGTCAGGGAGAAGCGGACCGGACGGGACAGTCGCATAACAAGCCGCTCCCCCGAGCGCCCGACTGCGGGCCACCTGCAGTGCGGCGCGAAATTGGCCGGCGGCATTCGCCGGCAGGTCGTTTGCGATTGGCCGCTGGACCCGGTTGCCACGATCGGTGTGATTCAGATAAGCATTCTTCGCCGCGTAGTCGACTCCATACGGAGGATCGGTCCAGATCAGGCGAAAGCCGCCATAACTTTCGTCCCACAGGCGTGCCGCGGCAATTTGGTCGGTGGCGTCCCCACAGATGATCCTATGCGGACCGATTTGCCACAGCTGTCCCGGTTGGGTGGCCCATTTCTGCACCAACTGCGCGATGCGGTCGGGTGAGACTTCCGCCTCTCGGAGGTCCAGCGGATGAATCAGCTCCCACAACTTGTCGCCAGCGGTGCGTCTGAGGAGCTCCTCTATGGCTGGACTGTCAGTCCTTACGGTTTGCAGGAGGGCTTTGATCCGGTCTGAGTCCGACTCGGCAAGTGCCGCCAGCGGATCCAGGGTGAGGAGGACTTTTTCAGCCTCCTCGGCGGTGAGATCCAGCAATAACACCGGAACTTCAGCGTCAGGTGTAGTCTCCGCTCGCAGGTGGCCGTCGATCAGCATGAGGCGGCCGTCCGGCAATTCTCTGGCGAGCAAGGCGTCCGCGTAGCCAACCTCAACCAGGAGTGCCCGCAATGCATCTACTTGGACCTGGGGGTGTCGGCGCCAGTTCTTTGGATGTGGCACCAACTCTCGGGCCGCCACCCGACGGAGCTCTCGGACCCGATCCTTGATCTGGAACGTCGCTGCTTCGCCGTGATCGTCCGGTCCCGGACTCGCGGCTGCTTCTGGAATAACTCGGGTAGTTTTCCGGAATCGGTCTTTTGGCATCTCTCGGTTTCGGTTACGCTTCAACCCGGAGTGACTTGGCAAGCGTCACTTTTGATGATAGGCGAGAACAGCGCATGCAGGAAGATAATTCGGCGAACCTAGTTCCAAACCGGTCGATTCCAGAAATAGGGATCAAAGCGTTACAGAAGTTGCCAGCCAATGCCCCAGAGCCAAAGCCTCCTTCGCGAGCTCATGAGCTTCTGCGCCCGTGGCTGGAACTTGCCAACCTCTTGCCGCCGCCACCTTTGCGCAATGAGCTTAAGCGTTTACAGAATGATCTGGCTGGCATCATGCGCCTCAATCAATGGGAGGCAGAGTGCCGCAAGTTTCCTGCGGCGGAGATTGTTCGACGATTTGAACGTTCTCCGTTGGCGCAAAAGGCGGTCATTGTCGACAGCCTGGACTTGCAGCTGCTGCGCACCGATGAGGAACAGGCGCAATCGTTTCTCCGACTCGTGCCGGAAATCGCGTTCACCCTCCGTACACTAATAGGAGCGCCATCCTCTGAAGTACTGAAAAAACTTGGCGATATGTTCCTCAAGCGAAGCTATGTCAATCCGGCGACGTCGCGGAGTGAAATCTGGGTGCATAATGGTCTGCTGGTGACTTCGTTCGTCGACCCTTACGTAGACTTTCTGACGGCGCTTTCTGGCGTCGAGCTGGCGCGCGTGCGCCAGTGCGGTGTTTGCTCTCAGTTCTTCTTTGCTTTGCGCAAGGATCAGCAGGCTTGTTCCAAGCGATGCAACGCCACTCGCCGGGTACGCGACTGGCGGGTAAATCAGGCTCGGCACGAATATCGACGCAAACTGCGAGCAAGCGGGCTCCTAAAGAGCAAGCGCACGAAGCGAAGACGGTCGTAAGATTCTCTGACCATCCTGCCATCGGTTGACAAGAGGTCGAACAACTTCATATTTGAGCGGTCGGGCATGGGCCGAGGTAGGAGACCATTCCGAAATCTCGAGACCGAGTTGACGCTATGGCTTCCGATGCGAACTGTTCTCTGAAATTTAGAATCACTAATGCGGTGTGGTACTGCGACTTCCTACAAATGAGCTGCCAGTGCCGCGATGACCGACGGGTGGAACACGGCCCCGTAGCAGCTTACGCTTGAGAGTTGTAACGGTCGCCATAGCTGCCGGTCTCGATCCAGGTGAGAATTTTGGGCTCAAGATTCGTGACCTGGACTTCGAGAATCGAAAGATTCCAGTATCTCGGAAATCGTCGATTCGCAGCCCCAGAAAAGCGCCACTGAAAAATCAGCCGCTTATCCGTCAAGCATCTTTTTTTAGAGGTCGGCTCGCCTCGGGGGAGCATCTTCCTTAGGCGACCAACCAAACCAAAACCATCAGCAAACGTGAGGTTCTGCCGACGCCGGAGAAGTTAAGACTTTTGCAACTCTGTGAGAAGCTATGACTAGCAACGTCCCCTCGCTTTACGAACCTATTAACCTGTATAAACCTCTCGCGCCCGGAATCGGGATCGTTGACGGACCCTTTGAACGTTTGACCGTAGCTGGCCTGAGGCTGCCGCTGCCGTTCACGACCCGCATGACCGTGGTGCGGCTCAAAAGCGGCGATCTGTTCCTACATTCGCCGATCGCGTTCGATGCCGCCCTCGCGCGGCACCTGCAGTCGACGGGGCCGATACGCCATCTCGTATCACCCAACCAATTTCACTATGCGCATATTGGGGAATGGTCACGAGCTTTTCCCGAAGCCATTACCTGGGCCTCCGCGGGCGCACGCCAGCGTGCACGCGCACGGCGAATTGATGTGCAGTTCAAGATCGACCTCGGTTCGGCTCCAGCGCCTGAGTGGCGCGATGACATCGATCAGACGGCAATTCCCGGCGGCATTTTTGGAGAGATCGTTTTTTTTCATAAAGCGTCCAAGACTCTTATACTCACCGACACCATAATAAACCTTGAGCTGGACAAGATCGGTCAACCTTGGCGCTTGGCGACGCGAATAACGGGAATGTATCACCCCCGTGGACAGATCTTCTTTGGTATGCGCTTGCCCCTTCTGCTGCGGAGAAGCAAGGCGCGGGCGGCAATTGAAAAGATTAAGTCCTGGGAGCCTCAGCGCATCGTTCTGGCTCATGGGCGCTGCTTTGAGGCTAATGGCAATCAAATCGTACAGCGTTTGTTCAAGCGATGAAGCCTGGGCTCCCACTCAACAGAGCAGGCATTACGCTTTTCGTATTTAGATTGATGTTTCTCACCGACGCAACATATTCAGGATTCGTCCGCTGTTGGCCCTTCGCGAGGTATTGCGCCGCGGCGCGAGCTTGGTCGCTAACGGGGCGAAGCGGACGTAGCCTTCGTCGCATCACATCAACGGGTTTATGGGTACACGGCCTAACTCACGAAAACTTGTGGTTCGCGGGGCCGCAGATACACCGTATCCCCAGGCTGAAGCGTTAATAAGCGGAGACGCTCGTGCTCAAGCTCGACTAGCACAGCCTCCCCGGAAGCGCTGGTTAGTTCTATTCTGGCGCGCGGTCCGGCCGCGTTGATGTGCCGTACGATTGCAGCAGACGAGGTATTTCCTTGCGGCGCTGGTTCTAGTTCCAGCATGTGGGGGCGGACGTAGATGAGCGCTGAGCGATTACTTTCGCTTAAATGCGAATTCGCGCGGAGCGGAATGCTCACATTGTTACCGTTGAAATACACTTGGCCGTCATTGACCCTTCCATGAAACAGGTTCACAGTGCCAATGAAGCCAGACACGAATGGAGTTGCTGGCTGATGATAGACGTGATCTGGAGTGCCAATTTGCTCAATTTTTCCTTTGTTCATTACTGCTACGCGGCTGGCCACTTCGAGTGCCTCTTCCTGGTCGTGCGTAACGAATACTCCAGTCAACCGAAGTTGCTGATGCAGTCTTCGTAACCATTGCCGCAGCTCTTCTCTCAATTTCGGATCAAGTGCTCCGAACGGCTCGTCGAGGAGTAGTACGTGAGGTTCCACCGCAAGCGCGCGTGCGAGGGCAATACGCTGACGTTGTCCGCCGGAAAGCTGAGACGGATAACGGTTCGATGTCCATTCAAGCTGCACCAGTTCGAGCAACTCCCGCACCCGCAGTTGAATCTGTTGCTCGGATGGGCGCGACTGACGAGGCCGAACCCGCAGGCCGAAAGCGACATTGTCAAAGACCGTCATATGCCGAAACAGCGCATAATGCTTAAATACCAGCCCCACTCCGCGTTCCCGGGGAGCCCGGTCGGTTGCTTCCTGGCCTCGTAGCAGCACCGAGCCTGAATCCGGATTCTCCAGTCCAGCGATTATACGAAGCAGAGTTGTCTTACCCGAACCTGAAGGGGCCGAGCAGTGCAAGCAACTCTCCCGGCTCTATATCGAGGGTGACACCATCGAGTGCTGTGAAATTCCCGAACTTCTTATAGATGCTGGTAAGCTGAATGCTCATGCGGCCTCCTGATGCTGCAGTTCGGAATCACCCGCGCCGGAAAGGCCGGTCGCTCGCGCTGAGTCAAGCAGACGGCGCAGAATCAATGTGACTAGTGCGAGCAGCATCAACAGAGACGCGACTGAGAATGAGGCCGACAAGTCATACTCGTTATAGAGAATCTCGACATAAAGTGGCAGTGTGTTAGTGAGTCCACGAATATGGCCGGAGACCACGGAGACTGCACCGAACTCCCCCATAGCGCGCGCATTGCAGGTAACTACTCCGTAAAGTAGGCCCCACTTGACGTTCGGCAGGGTTATCCGGAGAAGGACTTGCCAGCCTTTCGCCCCAAGCGTCAGCGCGGCCAATTCCTGTTCTATGCAGGCCGCCTCCATCACCGGAACTAACTCTCGCGCGATGAACGGAAGAGTCACAAAGGTAGTGGCTAATACGATCCCGGGCACCGCGAAGACTATTTTGAGGTGATGTTCTGCGAGCCAGCTTCCCGCCAGCCCCTGCGCACCGAACAACAGGACGAATATCATTCCCGAAATCACCGGGGAGACGGCGAAAGGCAGATCAATAAGAGTAATAAGCAGACTGCGGCCGCGGAACCCGAAACGTGTTATAGCCCACGCTGCCATCACGCCGAACACGAGGTTAAGCGGGACGGCAAAAGCAGCAGCAAGTAGAGTCAATTGGATAGCACCTCGTGCTTCCGAGCTGCTTATTGCCGCCAGGTATAAGCGGAAACCTCCGCGGAATGCTTCGGTAAATACCGCAGCCAGTGGGATGAACAGAAAGATCCCGAGAAAAAGCAGCGCGAGTCCAGTTATCAATCCCCGTGCCCACGGTGGGTCGCTAGTCGCCTCGCGCAGGCGCGTCGCCGGCAGCGCGAAATAGTCATTGCACGAAAGTGAACATTACATCCCTTTCCATCCTGTCTGAAGTAATACGTTTCTACGAAACGATAATCTTTGAGCTTCATTGAGCGGAACCCCACTTTGTCATCCCGACAACCCTAGTCCGTCAGCGTTGTGCTTCGCCAGCATCGGTGGATTAGGCTGATCGCGTTGTAGCGCTGACTATCACCCGCTCGCAGCGGCCCACCATCTGTACCCGAGCCGCTACGGTCTTCATCTGGATGCGTGGCTGCGGTCTCCTGTCATTACGCGGGTAACTACTCCCATGAATGGTTCCATCCCGCCCCTCTCCCATTTCGATAGCAGATCAAACCCTTTAGATGTCGTTAATGCGTGGTATTCGATTCGGCCGGGTGAGGGCCTTGTGCTTGCCCTTGGGAATCATCGAGCCGCAATGCTGGCAAAGACCCGCCTTCTTGGCCGCCACCCGATTAGCCACTTCCGCGAGAGATTTCTCGATCACACTCCGATACGCGGTGACTGTCTCGCCGTTTCACAAATGCGGGGATTTTCGGCGGCCGTAATAAAAGACGCGCGATCAGCAGACTGGCTGCTGGAGCAGACTGAATTTGAACTGTCGAGCCCCTTCAGGTGCGCCTGGATGCGAATTTAGGATTCAGTATTGAACCCTCTCTCGCCTGAGCCAGGGATCCGGAGAGCTTACTATCGCTCAGCCGAAACAACCACGCCCTCCAGAGGACATGTTGTACTGCGTCTTACGCATAGCTATCGTCTGCGCGACAGCGGCTGTGGAACAATAAAGATGAATTTCTGAGCGTTTGCCGCCCTTTTTCGTTTTGTGGTGTTCAGACTCCGGGTGAGACCGACCCTCGCTTCTTCATGCATGGTCTCATCGCCTTAATTTGTTCATCCTGAATGCGATCTGACTGCTGAAGTCTGCAATTGTGCGGCTCAGAACTGCGGCCGGATCGGCAGACTTTAGGTCTCCCACTGATTCACTGACATCCGATGTCGCCGAGTAAAGGAACGCCTTGGCCTTCAGGTCGCTGATCGTCCACGAGGCTTGAAGATTGGCTAGACCCCGGATGGTCACATCGAAGCGTTGAACATCGACAACTATCTGAAAATCCGGCTCATGATCGTGGTACCAGGGATAGAGCGCAACGTGACTATCAGGCACTCGGGCGGAGAGGTCTTGTGCAAGTACCCTGGCAAAAGCGCTACCGAGCGGAGCCGCCCATCGGTCGGTCTCCGATATGGCAACGCGGTTGTCATCGATTCGGGTCACTACTTCTAAGCGGTCGAGGTATTCAGGGAACCTTATTGGTCCGAGACCCAATTGAATTGGAGTAAGTAGCGCCGGGGATGGTTTGCTTGCGTTCGTGTTCGACTCTTCCGTAACGGCCTCCGAACTTAAAACAATGAAACTCGGGGTCGGACGCGGCGCAAAGATAGAACAACCGCAGAGGACACCCACTAGAACGATCGATATTTTGCGAACCGGAACTTTCACCGCGCAAACTGAGTACCGTTGCTTCGGCCCCTGAGCACCGCGCTGGGATTCTGTTCCAGGTAGTCAGCCAGTTGCCTGACAGCCCGTGCTGCCGACGATACCTCGTCCAGTGTGTTGTTCAGTTTGTACGCCAACGGGGAGCCCGGTTCCACGTTGGTTCGAATATTCCTTAAAGCAACATCCGCCTGGTCTACAGCAATCTCGGTCTTTTGGGCGGTAGAGTGCAGCTCATGCGCTAAAGGACCAGTCTCGCGATGTAGCCCTTCGGCTAGCATCTCCACGCTACGCGCCGCATCGCCAATGTTGTGGAGAACTGGGGTTGTGGCGCGGACGGCGGCTTCCACGTCCGGCGAATTAACGCGTCGTTTAATCGATTGAGCCGCATCAACGAAAGCCGTTAATGCCGCGGCAACATCTACAGTTTGCAATTTTGCAAGAACGCGCATCGCTTGGTCTTGTACCGTTTCCAGGGTTGTCGGAATAGTCGGAATTTCTTGGTAATTTGAGCCCGCCGGTAGAATGAATTGCACCGGCGTATCCGGCCGAATATCGAGTGCGACAAATAGCAGACCAGTGAGCAGACTCTCGGTCGCCAGTTGTGCGCGCAGCCCCGCGTTAATCAAAGCGGGCAAGGTTTGAGGGTTATCGAAATCTACCTTCCTTGCCCCAAGGCGAGTCATGCGATCTGTGTTCATCTCTATCACAACCGGAATCACCAGTTGGCCGTATGCTCCTACTTCGGCTGTAGGTTCGGGGACATTGGGAAGCACCAAGAGAATCTCCTTGACGACCCCCACTTCCACGCCCTTGAACTTAACTGGCGCTCCGACTCTCAGACCTTCCACGGCACCTCTAAAGAAAAGCACGAAGGTGTGTGTATGTTTGAACAGCTTTCCAGAACCAATGACCGCGACCGCGACAACAAGTATCGCCATGGCACTCAGAACAAAGACTCCTATTGCAGCCGAATTGACTTTACTCATAGCTTGGTGACCTCTCCCTCGCTCCCTGCTTTAAGAAACGAGGCATGCGTGGCTCGCGAGCCTCAGCCAAACGCTGGGGATCGCCACTGGCGATGGCCGAGTGACTATCGCCATCGAGAAACAGCCCGCATCGCAAGATCAGTCAAACACGGGCAGCCTTGTTTAGCCCTCGTTGATTCCCAGTATGTTAAGCGCAACCCGACATACAGAGAGAACGTCTGCGATGCGAGTTTTTATCACAGGAGCAACCGGATTCATCGGCCGCGCGTTGACTTTGCGGTTACTCGGCAGGGGATATCAGGTGACCGCGTGGGTGCGCAATGAAAACAGTGCGCGCAACCTGCTTGGCTCGGACGTGGAACTCGTTTCCACCAACTCGAACATTGGGGAGCAGATATCGCGTGTCGACGCGGTCATCAATTTGGCCGGTGAGCCGGTGCTCGCCGGTCGATGGACACCAAGCCGCAAGCGCGCGATCGTCGAGAGTCGGCTCAATCTCACTCGCGCGATCGCAACCGCGATCGCCGGGTCGCCTTCACGTCTTTCGGTGCTCATCTCCGCCAGTGCGATCGGATACTACGGCGATCATGGCAACGAGACGGTCGAGGACGATACGGCGGCAGGAAACGACTTCTTGGCGACGCTTTGCCGCGACTGGGAAGCGGCAGCCCTCGAGGCCCAGAAGTGTGGGACCAGGGTTTTTGTACCTCGTATTGGAATTGTTCTGGGTGCAGAGGAAGGCGCCCTGGCGCGGACGGTGCTTCCGTTTCGGTTCGGCGCTGGCGGACCTATCGGTTCGGGCCGCCAATATGTTCCCTGGATTCATATCAATGATCTAGTACGGGTTCTCGTCACTGCGCTCGAGGATGAGCGCTTCAGTGGTCCTCTCATCGCCGCGGCACCGAATCCTGTCACCAGCCGCCAGCTTGCTAGAGCAATCGGCGTCGTGTTGCATCGGCCCGGTTTGTTACCGGTTCCTGGGCTCGCATTGCGAATTCTTCTAGGTGAAGCTGGGGCGTATTTGCTGGCCGGGCAGCGGGTTCGTCCGCACCGCCTGGAGCAACTTGGATTCGTATGGCGCTATTCGGAGATTGAAACCGCCCTTGCGGACATCCTGAAGGACGATGACGTTCGGATCGAGCGTTTCAACGAATTCGCAACCAAGCCTCTCGCCGACGCTGCTTCAAATTATTTGAGCATCCGTCGGCCGCGCTTCGTCCTGTCTCACAAGACCAGGGTCGAGGCGCCCATCGAGGAAGTTTTTCGCTTTCTTTCCAAGCCGCAGAATCTCGGAGTGATGACGCCGAGAGCTATGCGGTTTACGATTCTCAGCGAGTTGCCCCATGAATTCAGCCCCGGCTTGCGGATCGAGTATGAGCTACACCTGGGACCCGTTCCGCTTCGATGGCGGACCCGTATTGAGGAGTGGAAGCCACCGGGCCTGTTTGCTGATTCCCAGGAATCCGGACCTTATCATTGCTGGTGGCACGAGCATCATTTCCAGCCAGACGGAAACCGCACGCTCGTAGAAGATCGCGTCTACTACGCACCTCCGTTGGGTTTTGCGGGCACAGTTGCCAATGTGTTCGTAGCTCCAGCACTGCGAAGAATCTTCTGGTACCGGCGTCAGGTGCTGCGGTTACGCTTTCCTGATGTTAGCGATTGGCGCGGCGCTTAATGTCGCGGGCTTGCGGGCGTATCAGAAAAATCTTGGTGCCCTCGGCTTCAATCAAACGGATTGACCAGTGGCGGCAATGATCGGCTGGTCGACGCGCTTGTCGCGTGGGGCGACGAGACCAAACGCCGCGCCCGCGTCGAAGCTCTTTACAAGGTGGCGCGAATCACGGCAGCGCTTTTAGAGTGGCGGCATATTTTAATGAAGCAGGCGTCGAAATTACTAGCGGCATACTCAAAACCTACGAATATCGTTCAGACGATAGTAACCGCTGGATAAAGACGGAGTTTTGTCCAAGTTGTGGAACCACCGTGACTTGGACTGCGGAACTGCGCGCGTGCGCACGTGGAAATGCAGTGGGCACGTTCGACGACCCCAACTGGATCAAGCCTACACGCCACGGGTTTACTCGGTCTGCTCTGCACTGGATGGTCTTTCCAAGTGATGTTGATGTTTTCCAAACGACGCCCCAAGCAACCAGTGGCGCGGCTACGTCACCTGACAAAGGTTAATCAAAAAAGGAGACAGCAAACTGTGAAGGAAGTCACCACCGACCCAAGTACGCGCCTGGCTCCGAGTGGGTCCCGCTTGGAGATCGCGATGGACCCAGCCCTCACTTTTTCAAAACGGCCTCTGCGTGGGCCAGGATGGTTGAATCAAGCATCACAACGAAAAAGCGAGAGAAGGTCCGATCATGAATATTAAGACGTTGGGCATCGACTTGGCAAAGAACGTGTTCCGAGTTCATGGAGTCGATGCGCTCGGTAAGACAACACTGCAACGGGCGCTGAGGCGCCGTCAGCTGTTACTGT
>Ga0306920_100005510_pt1 | contig 16387 bp, 14 predicted proteins | sample flu12Cox44000170_FD_204666 | JGI IMG/M metagenome (GOLD analysis project Ga0306920, IMG submission 204666) | Lab enrichment of tropical soil microbial communities from Luquillo Experimental Forest, Puerto Rico - flux4day.12C.oxic.44.000.170 (v2)... | ecosystem: Environmental > Terrestrial >... | reverse complement strand
CACCGGGACCTTCAGGCCGTCCCGGCGCAGCCGGGACACCACCTCGAAACCGTCGGTGTCGGGCAGCATCACATCCAGCACTACCAGGTCAAAGGGATGCTCCCGGGCCAGCCGGAGTGCCCCCAGGCCGGTGCCCGCGGTCGTCACGGTAAAGCCGAGGAACCGCAGCGAGGCGGCGACCGCGTCCCGCAGGAAGGGCTCGTCGTCGACTACCAGCAGCTCACCCTGGTCCGCCAGGCCTGCGGCCGGCTCACCCATCGCCCTGCTCCTTTGCCTCGCCTCCACAGCTGACCAGGTCAACCCCACCACCACGTGTGGTTTCCGTGCGAGTTCTGTGTGAACCCGCCGTGCCGCCGCGCCGGGGCCACCCCTTCACAGTAGGTATGCCCGGGTGTGCTGGCACCAGGATCCGCCCGGCCGGCAGCAGGCGGGTTGTGGCCGGCTCACAATCGCGCCATGCTGAGGGCACGCGCCACCCGGAGGGTTGATGGTCCAGACGCCGGGGCAGCCGGCCGCCACCGGCAGCCGGGCGGCCACCGGGCACCCGGCGGTCGCCCAGCTCGCCGCTGCAGTCGAGGATGCCTTGCCGGAGCTGGTCCCGGCCGCGGTCGAGGCCATCTGGCAGCAGGTGCCGGCCTATCCCGCCAGCCACGATGACCAGCTGCGGGCCGACGTCGGTGTGCATGTGGCCGCGGTGTTCCGGGTGTTCCTGGACGGGCTGGCGGGCCGCCGGGACGCCAGCCGGGCCGACTTCGCGATCACCCGGGAACAGGCCACCCGGCGGGTGGCGCAGGGGATCTCGCTGGCCGACTTCCTGCAGGCGTTCCGGATTGGGCAGCTCACGCTGTGGCAGGGCATCATGGCGGCGGCCGGTGACGATCCGGCCGCGCGGGATGGGGCGCTGTCTGTCGTCGCGCAGCTGATGCAGGTCATCGAGCTCGGCAGCACCGTCGCCGGGGAGGCGTACGCCCAGGCACAGCAGCACGCGCTGGCCGAAGGCGACCGGGTGCGCCGCGATCTGCTGGAGGACCTGCTGGCCCGGCAGGACACCCGCGCCGGGCCGGGCCGGGCGGTGCTGCGGGCCGCTGGGCTCGGCCCCGGCCGGCGGCTGCTGGTGGCGAGTGCGGCCCCGGCGGGGGATCCAGATGGCGGCGCTGGCCCCAGCCCGCCCAGCCCGCCTGATCTGCCTGACCTGTCCGATGCCGCGGCCGCGCTGCGGGGTGCGTTCGGCGGGCACGGGCTCGGGCTCACCGTGGTCCGGCACGACGAGATCGTCGGGATCGCCCCGGTGGTGGGCGGCCGGGCCGAACCGGCGGTGGCCAGCCTGACCCGGGTATGTGCCGGGCTGGCCCGGCACGGGGTACGGCTTGCGGTCGGGGTGAGCACCGTGCACGCCGGGCTGCATGAGATCCCGGAGGCGTACGCCGAGGCGAGGGCCGCCCGGGACGGCCTCGGTGGCGTGGCAGGCCTGCTCGCGCTGCCGCTGCTGACCAGTTTCGACTATCTGGTGCTGCGCGACGACGACACGGCGCGGCGGCTGATCCGGCCGGAGGTACGGCGATTTGTGGCCGAGGACGCGGCTGCGGGCGGCACACTGGTTGCCACCCTGGCCGCGTACGCGGCGTGCGACCTCAATGCCAGGACCGCGGCCAGGCAACTGCACCTGCACGTCAACACCGCGTACTACCGGCTGGACCGGATCGCCGAGCGGACCGGCTGTGACCTGCGGCGGTTCGCCGACGTCATGGAATTGCTGATCGCGGTGCGGCTGCTCGGTGCCACCCCGCCGGTGACCGGCGTTTCATGACCGGACCACTACCAGTCTTGTGAGGCGGCCACTAACACCTGACCGCCGCGCCCGGCGACAGTGGGGTCACTCCCGGAACCAAAGTGAGGTGCCAGATGCTCAACCTAGCCGTCCTGCTCGAGGACAGTGCACGCAACTTCGCCGGCCGGGACGCCGTGGTGCACGGCGCGGGCCGGCTGACCTACGCCCAGCTGAATGCCGCGGCCAGCCAGGTGGCCGGCGCGCTGGCGGCGCGCGGCATCGGCCGCGGCGACCGGGTGGCGCTGAGCTGCCCGAACGTGCCGTACTTCCCGATCGTCTACTACGGCATCCTCAAGTCCGGCGCGGCCGTGGTGCCCCTGAACGTGCTGCTGACCGAACGGGAGATCACCTACCATCTGGCCGATTCCGCGGCCCGCGCCTACTTCTGCTTCGAGGGCACGGCCGACCTGCCCATGGGCCAGACGGGTGCGGCCGCCGCCGCTGCCTCCCCCGGCTGCGAGCACTTCGTCCTGCTCACCGCCGACCCGGCCGCCACCTCGGCCGGCCCGGGCGGCCAGACACTGGCCCAGTTCACCCGCCACCAGCGGGCCACCTTCACCTCCGTTGCCACGGCGGAGACCGATACCGCGGTGATCCTGTACACCAGCGGCACCACCGGCCAGCCCAAAGGCGCCGAGCTGACCCACAGCAACATGGTGCAGAACGCGCTGCTGGCCAACCGCCTGTTCGGCGTCCACCCGCACGACGTGCACCTGATCGCACTGCCGCTGTTCCACTCCTTCGGGCAGACAGTGCAGATGAACAACGGATTCGCCACCGGCGCGACGGTGGTGCTGCTGCCCCGGTTCGACCCGGCGCGGGCGCTCGCGCTGATGGACACCGAGCGGGTCACCTTCTTCGCCGGCGTGCCCACCATGTACCACGCGCTGCTGAACTGCCAGGACACCGGCGACGCCGACCTGAAGGCGATCGCTGCCCGGATGCGGGTGGCCGTTTCCGGTGGGGCGGCGATGCCGGCCGAGCTGATGCGCCGGTTCGAGGAACGGTTCACGGTGCCGATCCTGGAGGGGTACGGGCTGTCCGAGACCAGCCCGCTGGCCACCTTCAACCGGGTGGACCGGCCGCGCCGGCCCGGGTCCATCGGGCTGCCGGTGTGGGGCACCGAGGTCAGGATCGTCCGCGACGACGGGACGGTCGCCGCGGCCGGTGAGCCAGGCGAGATCGAGATCCGCGGCCACAACGTGATGAAGGGGTACTTCCGGCGGCCGGAGGCGACCGCGGCGGCGATCGATGGCCAGGGCTGGTTCCGCACCGGCGACATCGGCACCGCCGACGCCGACGGCTACCTGTACGTGGTGGACCGCAAGAAGGACCTGATCATCCGGGGCGGCTTCAACGTCTACCCACGCGAGCTGGAGGAAGTCCTGCTCACCCACCCGGCAGTGAGCCTGGCCGCGGTGGTGGGCGTGCCGCATGACAGTCATGGCGAGGAGGTCAAGGCGTATGTGGTCCGCACCGCTGGCGCGGAACTGACCGAAGCCGAGCTGATCGCCTGGTGCAAGCAGAACATGGCCGCCTACAAGTACCCCCGGGTCGTGGAGTTCCGCGACAGCCTGCCGATGACCGCGACCGGCAAGATTCTCAAGCGGGAACTCGTGGCACCGGCCAGCCCGGCGGGAGCCCGGCCGTGACCGCCGGGACGGACCGGCCCGCCGCGCTGGGCGAGGCGGCGGCCAGCGCGCTGAACGCCGGGCTGGCCACCGGCCGGGTCGGCACCCGGCAGGCCGCGGCCGCGCTCGGGCGCGCCCTGGCGGGCAGCCCGGACGTCACCTGCCGGGCCGGTGCGCTGGCCCGGGACCTGGCCGCCGCCGCGGCCGGCCGCCCGGTGGCCCAGCCGGCCCGGGGTGACACCCGGTTCAGCCATTCAGCCTGGCGGGACAACCCCTGCTACGCCCGGCTGGGCCAGGCCTACCTGGCTACCGAGCGGGCCATCAGCGACCTGGTCGAGCAGGCGGACGTGGACTGGCAGACCCGGCAGCAGGCCCGGTTCGCCGCCACCGTGCTGACCAGCACGCTGGCCCCGACCAACACGCTGCCAGGTAACCCGGCCGCCCTGGAGCGCGCGGCCAGCACCGGCGGCCGCAGCCTGCTGCGGGGGGCGCGCAACCTGCTCACCGACGCCTGGGCCGGCCAGCGTATCCCCCGCCAGGTGGACGCCCGGCCGTTCCGGCTGGGCGAGAACATCGGCGCCACCCCGGGCGCGGTGGTGTTCCGCAACGAGGTGGTGGAGATCATCCAGTACACGCCCGCCACCCCACGGGTGCAGGCGGAGCCACTGCTCATCGTCTGGTCGCTGATCAACCGCTATTACGTGCTCGACCTGGCACCCGGCCGCAGTTTCATCGAGTACGCGGTGAGCCAGGGCATCGAGGTGTTCGTCACCAGCTGGCGCAACCCCGGCCGCCAGCAGGCCGGCTGGGACCTGGACACCTATGCGGCCGCCCTGGTGGCGGCGATGGACGCGGTCGCCGAGATCACCGGCAGCCTGCGGATCGGCACCATGGGGCTGTGCGCCGGCGGCCAGCTGCTGGCGGCCGTGCTCGCCCACCTCGCGGCGCGCGGGGACGACCGGGTTGCCCACGTGACGTTCGGCGTCAGCCAGCTTGACATGTCCGTGCCCAGCGTCGCCGGGCTGGTGATCGCGCCGCCGCTGCCCGGGCTGGCCCGGCTTGCCACCCGTGCCACCGGGCTGGTGGACGGCCGGGACACCGCGGCGGCCTTCGCCTGGCTCCGCCCCGGCGAGCTGATCTGGAATTTCTGGGTCAGCAACTACCTGATGGGTGAGGATCCGCCCGCTTTCGACATCCTGGCCTGGAATGCCGACGCCACCCGGCTGCCCGGGGCGGCCGCCCGCCAGCTGCTGGCGATCGCCGAGCGAAACCTGCTGGCCACCCCGGGCGGGATCACCCTGCTCGGCACCGGCATCGACCTGGCGAGCACTGACCTGCCCAGCTACGTGGTCGGCGCGGAAACCGATCACCTGGTGCCCTGGCAGGGGGCCTACCGGACAACCCAGCTGCTGGGCGGGGAGGCGACCTTCGTGCTGTCCGGCGGCGGTCACATCCAGCACCTGGTGAACCCGCCGGGCAATGCCAAGGCCCGCTTCCGCACCGGGCCGCGCCCCGGTGCTGACCCAGCGGCCTGGCTGGCCGCGGCCAGCCAGCAGCAGGGAAGCTGGTGGGGCCACTGGGCACAGTGGGTGCGTGACCACAGCAGCGGTGACCGCCCGGCTCCCGGCACACTGGGGAGCCGCCAGCACCCGGTGGCCGAGCCCGCCCCCGGCCGTTATGCAAAGCAGAAGTAAGTGTGTTCGCAGTGGCGGCGGCGCCGCTCGTCAGCGACCCTGGTGACCATGCGGAAAGGCAAGGCCCGCCGGGCGGGCGACGAGGTTCAGATGGTGACCGCCGGGAACTTCACCGTACGGGTCGCGGTACGGGCCGGTCAGCCAGGCTGGCCACCGCTGCTGCTGTGCAACGGCATCGGCGCGAGCCTGGAGCTGTTCCAGCCATTCGTGGACGCGCTGGGCCCGCAACGGGAGATCATCCGGTTCGACCTGCCCGGCATCGGCGGATCCCCGCTGCCACTGACCCCCTACCACCTGTCCACCCTGCCCCCGCTGCTGGCCGGCCTGCTCGACCACCTCGGCCACGACCGGGCGGACGTGCTCGGCATCTCCTGGGGCGGCGGGCTCGCCCAGCAGTTCGCGCTGTCCCGGCCGGACCGGATCCGGCGGCTGGTGCTCGTGGCCACCGGTACCGGCTCGCTCATGGTGCCCGGCCAGCCCAGCGTGCTCTGGCACATGCTCAGCCCCCGCCGGCACCTCGACCCGGCGCACGTGACCGATTACGCCAGTGACATCTACGGCGGCAGCATGCGGGCCACCCCGACCCGGGCGGCCGAACTGCTCGGCGCGGCCGCCCTGTCCGGCACCCGCCGCGGCTATTACTACCAGCTGCTGGCCGGGGCTGGCTGGACCAGCCTGCCGCTGCTGCCGCTATTGCGCCCGCCCACCCTGGTGCTGGCCGGCGACGACGACCCGCTCATCCCCCTCATCAACGCCCGGATCATGCACACGCTGATCCGCGGCAGCCAGCTGCACGTCTACCGCGGCGGGCATCTCGACCTGATCGCCGACCCGCACCGGCTGGCGCCGGTGGTCGAGCAGTTCCTCGGCCCGGCCCAGGCCCCGGCTGTCACCCCCGGAAGGGCAAGCGCATGAACCAGACCGGACAGGCCGGCCTCGGGCTGGCGCTCGGCACCGACTTCTTCTCGGTGCGTGAGCAGTTCACCAGCGAGCAGTGGTCGCGGTTCACCGCCGCCCGCAAGTTTGTCGACAGCGAGGTCATCCCGGCCGCGGCCGGCTACTGGGAGCGCGCCGAGATCCCCTGGCCGCTGGTCCGCCGGCTGCCCGAACTGGACGTGGTGGGCGAGGAGATCGAAGGCTACGGCTGCCCCGCGATGAGCCCGCTGGCCTGCGGGCTGGTCACCATGGAACTGCACCGCGGCGACGGCAGCCTGGGCGTCATCCTCGGCGTGCACTCCGGCCTGGCGATGCGGTCGATCGCGCTGTGCGGCTCGGAGGAGCAGAAGCAGCGCTGGCTGCCCGGCATGGCCCGGATGGACCTGCTCGGGGCGTTCGCCCTCACCGAGCCCGACCACGGCTCGGATTCGGTCGCGCTGGAGACCACCGCCGAGCCTGACGGTGACCGCTGGCTGCTCACCGGCCGCAAGCGCTGGATCGGCCTGGGCTCGCTGGCCGACCTGGTGGTGGTGTGGGCCAGGGACACCACCACCGGGCAGGTCGGCGGTTTCGTGGTTGAGCGCGGGTCAGCCGGTTACCAGGCCAGCGTCATCGAGGGCAAGGCGTCCCTGCGGTCGGTCTGGCAGGCCGACATCACCCTGGACAGGGTGGCCGTGCCAGCCGCCAACCGGCTGCCGGGCGCGCGGAGCTTCAAGGACGCCGGCCGGGTGCTCGCCGCCACCCGCACCACCTGCGCCTGGGCCGCTCTTGGCCACGCCACCGCCGCCTATGACACCGCGCTCCGCTACGCCCTCAGCCGCAAGCAGTTCGGCAAGCCGCTGGCCAGTTTCCAGATCATCCAGCAGCGGCTGGTCAACATGCTGGCCGACCTGACTGCGATGCAGCTGTACTGCATGCAGATCGGGCGGCTGGCCGAGGCGGGACGGCTGACCGCGACGGTGGCGGGCCTGGCAAAGATGCACAACACCCGCAAGGCACGGGCGATCGCCGCCGATGCCCGGGACATGCTCGGCGGGAACGGGATCCTGCTGGAAAACCACGCCATCCGGCACATGGCCGACCTGGAAGCCATCCACACCTTCGAGGGCACCGAGACCATGCAGTCGCTGATCGTCGGCCGCGACATCACCGGCATCTCCGCCTTTGCCTGACGGGTGCCCCCACGGCTGGCACCACGTGGTGGCGGCCGGTGTGGCGACATGGGCGGGTAGGGCTGCCGGCCCGGCCCGGTCGTCCATCTCGCCGGGGTTGCGGCGGTGTGACAGGCTGGGGGGGTGGGCATCGTGTCGCCGGGGTTCTCCGGGCGCCGGCGGGCCGGCGGCGAGAACCTCCCCCCCGGGCAGTACCTGGTCACCGATTTCCCGGTGCTCTCGGCCGGGCCAACACCCCGGGTCAGCACCACGGCCTGGGAACTGCGGCTGACCACCGAGACCGGGCCGGCCATGTCCTGGGACTGGGCCGCGTTCCGCGCGCTGCCGGCCGAGGACATCACCGTCGACCTGCACTGCGTCACCAAGTGGTCCAAGCTGGGCACCCCCTGGCGGGGGGTGCCGGTGGAGGCGCTGCTCGACGGGGTGGACACGGCCGCGGACTACGTGCTGGCCCGGTCCTACGGTGGCTACACCACCAACCTGCCGCTGGCCGACCTGCTGGACGGGCAGGCCTGGGTGGCCTTCGAGTACGACGGCGAACCGCTCGACCCAGAGCACGGCGGGCCGGCCCGGCTGCTGGTCCCGCATCTGTATCTGTGGAAGTCGGCCAAGTGGCTGCAGCAGATCGAGCTGACCCCGCAGGATGAGCCAGGCTTCTGGGAGAGCCTGGGCTACCACAACTATGGCGACCCATGGCGCGAGCAGCGGTACTGGGGCGACTGAGCTGGCGGGTTGCCGGGCTGGCCGCGGTCAGGGACGAGACGCCGACCGCGCGCACCCTGGTGCTGGCGGTCCCCGGCTGGCCGGGTCATCTGCCGGGCCAGCATGTTGATGTACGGCTGACCGCTGCGGACGGGTACTCAGCGCAGCGGTCCTATTCGATCGCGTCCGCGGGCGGCCGGAACGGGCCGGAGCCATCGCTGGAACTCACCGTGCAGCGGCTGGCTGACGGCGAGGTATCGCCCTATCTGACCCAGGTCCTGTCGGTTGGTGACCCGCTGGAACTGCGCGGGCCGATCGGCGGCTGGTTCGTCTGGGAGCCGGCCGACGACCAGCCGGTGCTGCTGGTGGCCGGCGGCAGCGGGATCGTGCCACTGATGGCCATGATCCGCGCCCGGGCAGCGGCCGGGCGCCGGCAGCCGTTCCGGCTCATCTACTCGGTCCGCGATCCTGGCACCGCGCTGTACGCCGCCGAGCTGGCGGAACAGGAGAAGGCCGGGGACGGCCTCACCGTGAGCTACATCTACACCCGGGCCGCGCCCGCCGGATCGGGGCTGCCCACCGGGCGGATCAGCGGCCGCGTCATCGCGGCCGCCGGGTTCCCGGCCGCCCGGGCCCCGGCGGTGTTCGTGTGCGGGCCCACCGGGTTCGTCGAGGCGGCCGCGGATCTGCTGATCGACGCGGGCCATGACCCGCGTGCCATCAAGACCGAACGGTTCGGGCCTTCCGGAGGGCAGTCATGAGCAACCACCTGGACGGGAACATGCTGGCCGGGGTACTGGGAGAGCTGTTCGCGGTGGACGTCACCACCGCGGTCGGCCGGTGCGCCTCCTGCGGCACCAGCGCCGTCATCGCGCAGGCGCATGTCTACCCTGGCGGGCCCGGCCTGGTGGCACGCTGCCCAGTCTGTGCGGAGGTGGTGCTCAGGCTGGTGCGGGGGCCGGACCGGGCCTGGCTGGACCTGCGCGGGGTCACCTGCCTGCAGCTGGCCGTCCCGCCTGCCTGACCGCGGCGCGGGCCTGGCCGTGGCGCGGGCCTGGCCGTGGCGGCAGGTGACGATGGGCCGGGCGGTGGGTGACCTAGGGCCCCTGACCATCCCCGGTCACCGGATGGAGACTGTAGGTGACAGAGCTCGCCGAGCGGCAGGCCGGGCAACGCTGACCGGCCGCTGGGACGGCAGCATCTGGGCTCGGATCGGGAGGGTGATCCGCTATGAAGATCGAGTATTTGCATGCCTCCAAGTTCGGCAACGGGGCCATGGTCGCGGAGGAGTTCAGCAGGCAGATGGCCCTCCAGGGGGTCACGGTCGACATCCACCACATCCGGGACGCGGAGCCGGGGCAGCTGCCGCCCGCCGACCTGTACCTGTTCAGCTCGCCCGGCCGGATAGGCAAGCCCATCGGCAGCATGCGGCGGTTCCTGAAGAAGGTGGGATTGCCGGCCGGCACCAAATACGCCGTGCTCACCACCGAGGCCGCGCCGAAGCCGGACAAGAAAACCGGGCAGCTGCCCACCGACGAAGAACTGGCCAGGTATCAGCGAGTGCGCCCGATCATGAACGAGATCCTGCAGGGCAAGGGCCTGGTGGAAGTCACCGAGGGCAAGGTCCTGGTGACGGGGCTGAAGGGGCCGCTGGAGGACGGCTGGCAGCAGAAGGTGGCGGCGTTCGCGGCCCGTATCCCGGTCCAGGGCTGACCGCGGCCGGCCCGCCGCGGCGGCGGAATGGCCGGCCGGACTGCCTGGTTGCCACCAGCGGAAGGTGAGCTGAGGAGTCCACCATGACGGTCACGCAGCAGGCTGGCGGCGCCAGCCCGGTTGATTTCGGGCGTTACGGCGATTACGGCGACTACCTGGCTAAACGCAGGCAGCCGGCGGCCAGCCAGCCGGGCGAGTTCGTCCGCGCTCCGTATCCGTTCCGTGGCCGGATCACCGCCGACGGATCCAGCGGCTACCGGGCCGAGCCCGGCCGGTACCACCTGTACATCTCCTGGGCGTGCCCGTGGGCACACCGGACCGCGATCGTGCGCGCGCTGCTCGGCCTGGACGAGGTCATCTCGCTGTCGGCGGTGGATCCCATCCGGGACGGCCGGGGCTGGGCCTTCCGGGAAGGTGACGGGCACACCCTGGACCCGGTGAACGGGTTCGCGCTGCTGCGGGAGGCCTACGAGGCGACCGAGCCCGGCTACGACGGCCACATCTCGGTGCCGGTCCTGTGGGACCGGCAGAGCCGCCGCATCGTCAGCAACAACTTCCCCGACATCACCATCGACCTCGGAACCCAGTTCACCACCTGGGCGGATCCCCGCTACGACCTGTACCCGGATCCGCTCCGCCCGCTGATCGACGAACTGAACGAGCTGGTCTACGCCACGGTGAACAACGGCGTCTACCGGTGCGGCTTCGCAACCACCCAGGAGCAGTACCACCTGGCCGTCACCCAGCTCTTCCGCACCCTTGACGAGCTGGAGAAACGGCTGGCTGGACGGCGCTACCTGATGGGTGAGGCCATCACCGAGGCCGATGTCCGGCTCTGGGTCACCCTGGCCAGGTTCGACGCCGTCTACTACTCGCATTTCAAGGCCAACCTGCGGCGGATCACCGACTACCCGCACCTGTGGGCGTATGCGCGGGACCTGTACGCGGTGCCTGCCTTCGGCGGGACCACCAATTTCGGCCACATCAAGCGGCACTACTACGTCACCCACCCGCACCTGAACCCGTCCCGGATCGTCCCGGACGGCCCGCTCATCGACTGGACAGCGACCGGCAGCAACCGGTAACAGGTCCCCGGGCTGCCGAACGATGGTGCTGCCCGGCGTGCTGGCGGCCCGGCTGGCCGGTGCCCCGCCGGTCAGCCGGAGAGTTCGGCGTACAAGGCCGCCGTCTGCGCGGCTATCGCGGGCCAGCCGAAATCCGTGATCGCGTGCTCCCGGCCCAGCCGTCCCATGTCAGCCGCCCGGCCAGGGTCATCCAGCAGCTCGTTGAGGGCGGTGGCCAGCGCGGCCGGGTCATCCGGCGGGACCAGCAGGCCGGTCTCGCCGTCGCTGACCACCTCGGGGATCCCGCCGACGGCGGACGCGACCACCGCCGTGCCGCAGGCCATCGCCTCCAGGTTCACGATCCCGAGCGGCTCGTACAGCGATGGGCAGGCGAACGCGGTGGCGTGCGAGAGCAGCTGGATGACATCGCGCTTGGGCAGCATCTCGGGCAGCCAGATCACCCCGGACCGGGTGGCGCGCAGCCCCGCTACCAGGCCGGTTACCTCCGCAGCCAGCTCGGCCGTGTCCGGCTGGCCCGCGCACAGCACCAGCTGGGCCGCCGGGTGGAGCTGCTGGGCCGCCTTGAGCAGCACCGGCAGCCCTTTCTGCCGGGTGATCCGGCCCACGAACACCACACTGGGCCGGCCCGGGTCGACGCCGTGCCGGGCCAGCACATCGGTGCCCGGGTCCGGAGCGTACTCGGCGGTGTCAATACCGTTACCGATCACCCGCACCCGGTCCGGCGGGATGGCTGGGTAGGTGGCGAGCACGTCGGCCCGCATGCCCTCCGATACCGCCACCACCGCGGCTGCCGATTCCACCGCCACCCGCTCGCACCAGCTGGACAGCGCATAGCCACCGCCGAGCTGCTCCGCCTTCCACGGGCGCAGCGGCTCCAGCGAGTGCGTGGTGACAACGTGCGGCACCCCGTACAGCAGCGCAGCCAGATGGCCCGCCAGGTTCGTGTACCAGGTGTGCGAGTGCACCAGGTCGGCCGAGCCGACGGCAGCGGTCATGGACAGGTCAGCGGAGATCGTCCGCAGTGCCTCGTTGGACTGGCCGAGCTGGTCCCACGGCCGGTGCGCGACCGCACCGGCCCGGTCCGCGCCCTGGCAGTGCACGGTCAGGTCGACCAGGTGGGCCAGCTCACGGGCGAGGTAGGTCACATGAACCCCGGCGCCACCATAGACGTCGGGCGGGTACTCCCTGGTCAGCAGTGCCACCCGCAGCTGGCCGGTCATATCGGCACCGCCTGCCCCTTGCCCACCACGGTGATGCCGGCGTCCGATACCACGAAGCCGCGCGCCCGGTCATGCTCCTTGTCCACCCCGACTTCCGCGCTCGGCGGTACGACGACATGCTTGTCGATGATCGCGTCACGGACCACGGCATGCCGGCCGATGACGGTGTTGTGCATGATGATGGACCGTTCCACGGTGGCCCAGCTGTTCACCCGGACCCCGGGTGAGAGCACCGAGTCGCGGACCAGCCCGCCGGACACGATGACGCCATTGCTGACCAGGCTGTCGATCGCCCGGCCCACCCGGTCGCCGTCGTCGTGCACGAACTTGGCTGGCGGCTCAGACGGGACGTGCGTCAGGATCGGCCAGCGGTCGTTGTACAGGTTGAACTTGGGCGTGGCCGAGCGCAGGTCCATGTGGGCGTCGTAGTAGGCGTCCAGGGTGCCGACGTCCCGCCAGTACCCGGTGTCCTCCGGGTAGGCGCCCGGCACCTTGTTGGTGGTGAAGTCGTATACGTCGGCGCCGCCGTCGCGGACCAGCCTCGGGATCAGGTTCCCGCCGATGTCGTGCCGGCTCGACTCATCGTCGGCGTCCTTGCGCAGCGCGTCGACCAGCACGTCGGTGGAGAACACATAGTTTCCCATGGAGGCCAGGGCTTCGCCGGGGCTGCCGGGCCGGGCCGGCGGGTCGGCCGGCTTCTCCAGGAAGGCGCTGATCGTGTGCCCGTCCCTGGCCACCTCGATCACCCCGAAGGCGGTGGCCTCGGCTCGCGGCACCGGGATCGCCGCCACGGTCACGCCCGCGCCGTTGGCCAGGTGCTGGTCGATGATCTGCTGCGGGTCCATCCGGTACACGTGGTCGGCGCCGACGACCACCACCACGTCCGGCTGCTCGTCGGTGATCAGGTTGAGCGACTGGTAGATCGCGTCCGCGGAGCCGGTGAACCAGTACGGGCCGAGCCGCTGCTGGGCGGGCACCGGGGTGACGTAGTTGCCCAGCAGGGCACTCATCCGCCAGGTGGTGGTGATGTGCCGGTCCAGGCTGTGGCTCTTGTACTGGGTCAGCACGCATACCCGCAGGCAGCCGGCGTTGACCAGGTTGGACAGCGCGAAATCGATCAGCCGGTACAGGCCGGCGAACGGGACAGCTGGCTTGGCCCGGTCGGCGGTCAGCGGGGCTAGCCGCTTGCCTTCCCCGCCGGCGAGCACGATCCCCAGCACCCTCTGCTTCGCCACCTCACACCTCCTTGAGCACGGCGGCGATGATCTGCTGGGCCTCCTGCTGGATCTGGGCCAGCTGGCCAGGCCCCGCGAACGATTCGGCGTATAGCTTGTACACGTCCTCGGTGCCAGACGGCCGGGCCGCGAACCAGCCGGTGGCAGTGATCACCTTCAGGCCGCCCAGCGGTTCGCCGTTGCCGGGCGCGGACGTCTGCTGGGCCAGCACCGGCTCACCGGCGAGTTCTGCCACATCGACCTGCCCGGGATCCAGCCGGGCCAGCACGGCCTTCTGCGCCCGGGTGGCGGGGGCGTCGATGCGGGCGTAGGCCGGGTCGCCAAGCCGGGCGGTGAGGGTGGCATAGTGCTCGCTGGGCGTGCGGCCGGTGACGGCGGTCATCTCAGCGGCCAGCAGCGCCAGGATGATGCCGTCCTTGTCGGTCGTCCAGATCCGCCCGTCCCGGCACAGGAACGAGGCGCCGGCGCTTTCCTCTCCGCCGAACGCGATGTCACCGGTGAGCAGGCCATGCACGAACCACTTGAACCCCACCGGGACCTCGGTCAGCCGCCGGCCGGCCGCGGCGGCCACCCGGTCGATGATCGCGGAACTGACCATCGTCTTGCCCACCGCGGCACCGCTGGGCCAGCCGGTGCGGTGCCGGAACAGGTAGTCGATCGCCGCGGCCAGGTAGTGGTTGGGATTGAGCAGGCCGCCGTCCGGGGTCACGATGCCGTGCCGGTCCGCGTCGGTGTCGTTGCCCGTCGCGATGGCGAACTCCGTCCGCCGCCTGATCAGCGATGCCATCGCGTACGGCGATGAGCAGTCCATCCGGATCTTGCCGTCCCAGTCCAGGGTCATGAACCGGAACGCCGGGTCCACCACCGGGTTGACGACGGTGAGGTCGAGCCCGAACTGCTCGGCGATCTCCCCCCAGTAGCCAACGCTGGCCCCGCCCAGCGGGTCAGCGCCGATCCGCACCCCCGCGGCGCGCACCGCGCCAAGATCCAGCACGGCCGGCAGCGCGGCCACGTACTTGCCCAGGAAGTCGTGGGTGCCCGCCTCCGCCCGGGCCCGGGCATAGCGGACGCGGTGGACCTGGCGCAGCCCGCCCCGCAGCAGTTCGTTCGCCCGGTCCTGGATCGCTAGCGTGACCTGCGAGCCGGCCGGGCCGCCATCGGGCGGGTTGTACTTGAACCCGCCGTCCTCGGGCGGGTTGTGTGACGGGGTAACCACGATCCCATCGGCCAGGCCATCGGGCCGGCCGTCATTGTGCACCAGGATCGCCCGCGACAGCGCGGGTGTCGGGGTGTAACCATCCCGGCTGTCCACCAGCACGCTGACCTCGTTAGCGGCGAGCACCTCCAGCGCGGTGGCAAAGGCCGGCCCGGACAGGGCGTGGGTGTCCCGCGCCAGGTAGAGCGGGCCAGTGATGCCCGCCCCGGCCCGGTAGTCGCAGATCGCCTGGGTGGTCGCGGCGATGTGGTCGTCGTTGAAGGACAGCCGGAACGCTGACCCACGGTGACCGGAGGTGCCGAAGGCGACCGCCTGCCCAGGCTCGGCCGGGTCCGGATGCCCGGTGTAGTAGGCGGTGACCAGCGCGGCCACATTGACGAGGTCGGCGTCGGTGGCTGGCTCGCCCGCCCGGTCAGGAATCTCCACCATCACCTCGCATGGGTCGAGCATGATGCAGGCTCAGCGGGGCTCGGACACGCGCTATCCCCCGTGCCTCATGTTCCCCGGGATCTGCCCTCTCATCACTATCAGGCCGCGCCTTCCGGCCGGCGCTCGCGGCCGGCCTGCCGGGCTGACGGCCGGACCCGCACTGATCATGCCGGGCCGTTCGGCCCGGGTGGGCAGACCTTGGACCCTGCTGATGGCCGTTCCGGCCAGCGAGAATGGCGGCAGTGAACAGGAGCAAGGCAAGACGGCCCGCAGCCGTCAGGATGAGGCCCGCATGAACCGGCGTGCCCTGTTCTGGGTGACCCATCAGCTGGCGTCGTGGCGGCCGCCTCCCGGTGTGCTGGCCGCGGTCGGGGGCGGCGCCCGGCTGGCCGCGGCAGTGATGACCGCGCCGGCGGCGCGGCACTGGTACAACCGCTGGGGCACGACCCCGGCTGAGGCCGCCGCTGCCATGCCCGGCGACGACCTGATCCCGCACCCGAAGATGACCTCGACCCGGGCGGTCACCATCGGCGCGCCACCGGCGGAGGTCTGGGCCTGGCTGGCCCAGATCGGCCAGGGCCGCGGCGGTTTCTACAGCTATGACGTGCTGGAAAACCTGGCCCGGTGCGACATTCACAGCGCCGGCGAGATCATCCCGGAGTACCAGGCGCTGCATCCAGGCGACCTGATCCGCCTCGCCCCCGGTCAGGCACCCTGCTTCCGGGTGGCCACTGCCGAGCCGCCCCGGGTGCTGGTGCTGGCCGCCGCCGACCCGGTGACCCGCGCCGTCCGGCCCGTGGCCACCGCTCCAGACGAGCTGGGCTCGACCTGGCAGTGGCTGCTCCGGCAGGTCGATGGCGGCCGGTGCACCCGGCTGGTGGCCCGGCAGCGCTACAGCTACCCGGCCCTGCAGTCGGTGATGTGGCATCTGGTCGAGCCGGTCAGCTTCGTCATGGAACGCCGGATGCTGCTCGGCATCCAAACGCGGGCCGAGGCCCACGTCGCGGTGGACCTGGCAGGCTCTCGCTAGGGGCCCGGCCGCCCGCGTCCAGCCCCCCGGCTGGCGCCAACGGCCGCCGGGGCCCACGGCGGGTCGGCTGGGGCTGTGAGCCGTTGGTCTGGGCGGGGTTCGTCAGCCTGGTGTCAGCAACACGGCGGGGCTGGCGACGATCTGGCCGTTGTCGTTGATCGCGGTGGCGTACTGGATCGTGGGCGATCCAGCCGGGACGAGGGTGTTGAGGTTCTGCGGGGTGCCGCCGGTGTCGATCTGGTCTCCGCCGACAATCACGCCGTTGTCGTTGATCGCCGCCGCGAGGAAGCTGCCCAGGTTGGTGATGGTGCCGTTTGTGTACAAGAACCCCTCGGTCGTTCCGCCGGCGTTGACCGTGCCGGCGATCTGGCCGGTGTTGTTGATCGACAGGGCCTGCGTGTACGAGTAGTTGCCGGACGGGCTGATGGTGCCCAGGTCGGTGACAGTGCCGCCACGCCACAGCACCAGGTGGCGGGCACCGGTGGTGTCCGCGCAG
>Ga0306920_100005508_pt1 | contig 16389 bp, 14 predicted proteins | sample flu12Cox44000170_FD_204666 | JGI IMG/M metagenome (GOLD analysis project Ga0306920, IMG submission 204666) | Lab enrichment of tropical soil microbial communities from Luquillo Experimental Forest, Puerto Rico - flux4day.12C.oxic.44.000.170 (v2)... | ecosystem: Environmental > Terrestrial >... | reverse complement strand
AAGATGGGGCATGCCTGCGACCAGGTCGAAGGCCGAGCTACGCGCGAGCGCGCTTGCGAAGCGCGAAGCGATCAGCGAGGCAAAGCGCGTGAAGGCGGCCCAGGCGCTGGCCAAGCGCGGGCTGCCGATCGAGATCACGCCCAGCATGGTGATTTCAGGCTATTCGCCGATCCGGAACGAGATCGATCCGGTGCCCTTGATGCAGAAACTCGCCTTGCAGGGCGCGCGTCTTGCACTGCCGACCGTCAATGCACGCGGCAAATCGCTCATCTTCCGCGCCTGGTCACCCGGCGACCGGCTCACGCTTGGCATGCTCGGTATCCCCGAGCCGTCGCCGGCAGCAAGCGAGGTTGTGCCCGACATCATGCTGGTGCCGCTCGCCGCTTTCGATCGCATGGGCCATCGCATCGGCTATGGCGCCGGACATTACGACTACACCTTTGCGCACTTGCGAAAGGCCAAAGCCGTCATCGGCATTGGCCTGGCGTTTGCGGCCCAGGAAATCGAAGCGATCCCCGCGTTGCCGCACGACGTGCGGCTCGATTTTGTGCTAACGGAGAGCGGGGCATTCGATTTTCGGAGATTGTAGTTTGCGCATTCTGTTCGTCGGCGACGTCGTCGGCAGGGTGGGTCGATCAGCCGTGACCGAGCATCTGCCGGGGCTGATCCGCGCCTGGGCGCTGGACTTCGTTGTCGTCAACGGCGAGAACTCGGCCGGCGGCTTCGGCATCACCGAGGCGATCTATCAGGAGCTGTGTGACGCCGGCGCCGACGCGATCACGCTCGGCAACCATGCCTGGGATCAGCGCGAGGCCCTGGTGTTCATCGAGCGCGCGCCAAAACTGGTGCGCCCGGCGAATTTTCCACGCGGCACGCCCGGCCGCGGCGCGGCGCTGGTCGAGACCAAGAACGGCAAGCGCGCGCTGGTGCTCAACGCCATGGGCCGCGTGTTCATGACACCGTTTGACGATCCCTTCGCGGCGATCGCGCGCGAGCTCGATGCCTGTCCGCTGCATGAGGCGGCTGATGCCATCGTGGTCGACTTCCACTGCGAGGCGACCAGCGAGAAGCAGGCGATCGGCTTTTTCTGCGACGGCCGCGCCAGCCTTGTCGTCGGCACCCACACCCATGTGCCGACCGCCGACCATCAGATCCTTGCCGGCGGCACCGCCTACATGACCGATGCCGGCATGACTGGTGATTACGACTCGATCATCGGCATGCAGAAGGATGAGCCGATGCGCCGCTTCACCTCCGGCATTCCGTCGGGACGGTTCGAGCCGGCGGGCGGCGTGGCAACACTCTCGGGCGTCGCGGTCGAGACCGACGACCGAAGCGGGCTGGCGACAAAAATCGCGCCGGTGCGGATCGGCGGGCGGCTTGCGCCGGCGCTGCCGCCGTTTTGGGGTAGCTAGCTGCTAGAAGCCGAAAAACTTTGCGCGCAGCGCATCTTCGTACTTTGCTTTCGCGGCCTTCACCGTGGTACGCATCTCGTCCTCGTCGAAATGCGCCTGCTCCCATTTGTCGACCTCGGCGACATCGTGATTGCCGGAGGCGAGCTCTTCCTCCCTGCGGATCGCCGCGATCCAGGATTCCACCGCGCTCTTGTAGTCGGCCTGCAGCTCGTCGAGTTCGGGATGTTCGCCCATGTCGGCCTCCGCTTCGAAAACGCTGGCGACTTATAGAGTGGCCAAATGAAGGGACGACGACACGTGCATGTCGTCACGGAGCGACGGATGCCATCCGGGCGCGGCGGCGCCGGCCGACCGTGCGCATGGTGACAAAGCCGATCAAGAACAGAGCGATCTTGCTGACGATGCCGTAGATCGACATGAACGCCGACCATGCCACCACACTGAAATTGAGCGCGACGATAAGGTTGAGCGCGGCGGAAAAGAACATCAGGGCTGCCCAGAGAAAGCCGAACAGGATCGCGATGTCGGGCACCACCTCCATTGCGATCGGCGGCAGATAGCGGTTCATCCATCCGGGCTTGAGCATGACGATGCCGACCACGGTGTAGATGACGGTGGGCTTGAGCATCACAAAGTGCGGGTCGTTCGTGATCAGCGTGGCCGCGCCTGCTCCCAGAACCAGGAACAGGCTCATCCACTGCATGAGATCGATCGGCTTCTTGCGCAGGAATTGCCAGCCGATCTGGGAAAGCCCAAGCCCCATACCCGTTGCGACCGACAGTGTGAGGTTTTTTGTCGCAAGGTAGAGGACAAGGAAAAGCAGCGTCGAAGCAAGGTCGAGCAGCAGGAGTTTTGCGGAATCGAGGAAATATTTCATCGGATGCCCGATCCGTTCGCCGGTGCTGGCGCCGTTATAGCCGCAATCGCCTAGCTAGCGGCGAGAAGCCGGGTCAGGGCCGCCGAAAACCCATGCGGAAGGCGCCCCAGTGGCGGCCGCGAATGAAGATCGGCGAAGACAGGTCTTTCATCAGCACGAAGTTGCCGCCGCCCATATCGCGCCGGTAGGTCTGCAACAAGAACGGCTTTGTGTTCGCGGCGACCTTTTTCACCGTGCGGTCGTTGAACAGGCGGCGGTTGCGGCAGTTGGCGTTATTCCACACCGGGTCCGGCCCCTGCGGCAGGCGGTAGTTCGGGTTGTGGGTCGGCAGATAGCCGCCCTTCGCCCAGGCGACGCAGAACACGATGCGGGAATCGGATTTCTGGATCGGGTCCTGGATGGCTGGAAGGATGCGATCGGTGAACGCGACATAGTCGGTGAGATATTGCCTGGGATTGGTGCCGGCGATCTCGCGGTAGTTCTCGTCCATCAGCTGATCGAGGCTGATCTCGCCGCTCGCGACCGCGGCCTCGAAGGCCTCCGAAATGCGCTTTGCGGTTTCGATCACGACGCGGACCAGCGGCGCATCGGAGGTCTCGACGCCGCTTTCGGCGATGAGCCCGATCAGGCCCTCGCATTGCTCGAGCAGCCGTGCGACCCGGTCGTCGGCCTGCTTCAGATCGGTCGAGGATAGGTCGACGCCGGATGCGAGATTGCCAAGCTCGTCGATCACGGTGTCGCAATGGGCGAGGTTGGAGGTTGCAGCTTTTGCCACGCCGTCGATTTCGTGGCCGACCTTGGCAAAACCTTCCTGCACGCGGGCGATGATGCTCTGGATCTGCTGTGCGCCGCCACCGGCATTTTTCGCGCGAAGCGAGGCCTCGCCGCTTTCGCCGATGAGGTTGCCGACCTGGCCGTCGAGCCCGCGCACAGTGTCGCCGATCTGTTGCGTCGCCTGGCGCGTCGCCTCGGCGAGGTTTTTGACCTCGCTGGCGACCACGGCAAAGCCGCGGCCCGCCGCGCCCGCGCGGGCGGCCTCGATGGTGGCGTTGAGCGCAAGCAGGTTGGTCTGTTTTGCGATCGCCTCGATCGAGCCGGAAACCTTGGCGACCTGCGCCAGCGCTGAGGAGACCGCGCCGAGCCTGGTCTCGATGCGGCCGACCGCCTCGACCAGCTCGGCGATGTGCTTGACCGCGGTCTCGACCGCGTCGCGCGACTGGGTGATCTCGTCGACCGCCGCCGTTGTCGCCGATTGCACCGCGCGCGAGGCGCCGGCGATGCCGTGGTTGGCGGAGACCATGGTTTCGGCGGTCTTGCGCAGGTGCCCGAACCGCTCGGACTGGGTCGAGACGCGGCCGGCAACTTCCCGGACGTTGCCGGCAACGTCGGCAAGCTCGACCCCGAGGCCGCCGATGTGGTCGGCAAGCTGGTCGACCAGCCGCTCGCTGGTGGTGGGGCCGTCTTTGGGGGGTGCGGAATGCTGAGCTTGTGCGGTCATAGCTTGTAGGCCGTGCGGAAGCCGCCCCAGTGGCGGCCACGGATGCGGATCGGTACGTCGATCTCGCGCATCATCACGGTGTTGCCGCCGCCCATGTCGCGCGCATAGCTCTGGATCAGATAGGAGCGCTGGTTGCTTCCTGCGGCCAGACCTGCCGTGTCGTTGAAGATGCGGCGATTGCGACTGTTGGCGGTGTTCCAGGCGACATCGCCGGGACGCTGCGGATGCGAGTAGATCTTGTTGTGCACGGGCAGATAGCCGTTGCGGTCGACCATCGCGCAGAACGCCACGCGCTTGTCCTTGGCAAGGAACGCCTCCTGGAACGCGGGAAGCGCGCGGTCGGCCCAGTCGAGGAATTTGGTGCGATACTGCACCGGATTGGTGCCGGGAATCTCTACGTAATTGGTATCGAACATGTCATCCATCGAGGCGGCGCCAGTTGAGACCGCATCTTCGAAAATCCTGGTCAGCGTGGCGCCTGCCTCGAGCGCGCGGGTGACGGCTTCGACGTTCTCCTCGCGGATCGACCACATCTTGTCTTCGATCTTTTCGACGAGCGCCGCCGAAGGCGCCTCGAACCGCGCCAGCGCGCCGCCTTTGGTCTGTTCGCGCACGCTGATCCGGCAGGCGCCGACGTGCTCAAGCGTCGCGTCCAGCGTCTGATGCAGCGGCAGGTGTGCGGCATTCGGACCGGAAATCAGGATGCCGTCGAGCGATATCTCATAGACGTGTGCAGCGATCGTGCCACCTGCGGTCTGCATTTCGATCTTGAAATGGCAGGGCAGTTTCTCATCCTTGCGCCGCTCGTCGCTCTGGCCCTGGCGCAGCAACACGGCGCTGCGCGACTTCAGCTTCTGCGCGAACGCCGCCACCGCCTTGCCGGCGCTGGTGACCTCGTCGCCATGGGAGGAGGCCTCCCTAGTCGCGTGATCGATCTCACTGGCGCTATCGCCGACGGAGGCAATGAAGCTCGATGCAGAGCCGACATTGTCCGACATTTCGCGCGTGGTCTTGGTCTGCTCGGCCACCGCGCCGTTGACGTTGTCGAACACGGGGCGGATCGCCTCGATCGCCTGCGCGATGCGATGCACGGCTTCCGCCGAACCCGCCGCGTCCTTCTGCAGCGTCTCGATCTTCTTGGTGATCTCCTCGGTCGCGCTCTGCGTCTGCACTGCGAGCGCCTTGACCTCGGTCGCGACCACCGCAAAGCCGCGTCCGGCCTCGCCCGCGCGCGCCGCTTCGATAGTGGAGTTGAGCGCAAGCAGCGTCGTCTGCCGCGCGATCTGCGCGATCAGGCTGACGACATTGCCGATTGCGCCGGAGGATTCGCGCAGGCGGTCGACATTGAGGCGTGCCTCTTCGGCTGCGGTCGCGGCCTGGTCGGCAAGCTGGCCCGCCGAGCGCACCTGGCTGCCGATGCCGTCGGCGGAAAGCGTGAATTTTTCAGCCGCGCGGGCGAAGGTGGAGGCTGTGTCCTGCGCGGTGCTGCTCCGCCCGCTCAGCGCGTCGGCGCGCTGGCGGATGGTGGCCAGCGTCGCGGCAGTGGCCTCCGCCCCGCTTGCGACCGAATTGGCGGCACGCTCGAGCTGGCGGATCATGCCGCCAAGCTCAAGTTCCAGAAGCTCGAGAATCTCCTTGGCCGAATCGGCTTCGGTGGCTCCGGGCACCTCAGTCGCCGCCGCCGGCGCTGGCCCTGTCGGCTCGGAGGCCCGGGCAGCCGGTTCCGGCAGTCGTTTTTTGAACAGACTGAACGCCATGGACCTCTCAGGGGACAATCGGGAGTTGGTCCTATGGTCCCACCTTCGCGTGAAGTCAGGGTTAACGATTGCCTCATATTCCATCAGGCGGCACTACCACCGTACCGAAATCGTTACCAAATCTTTGATTTCGGACCACTTGCGGCCTATAAGGCCGCGCTTCCCGCACCTTGAGCGTTTTACGATTCGCGAAGAGACACCCGCATGGCCGGTCATTCCCAATTCAAGAACATCATGCACCGCAAGGGCCGCCAGGATGCCCAGAAGTCGAAATTGTTCGGCAAGTTGGCGCGCGAAATCACGGTCTCGGCGAAGCTGGGCACGCCGGATCCTTCGATGAACCCGCGGCTGCGCGCGGCGGTTGTGGCGGCGCGTCAGGAGAACATGCCGAAGGACAATATCGAGCGTGCCATCAAAAAGGCGCTCGGCGGCGAGGGCGAGAACTATGACGAAATCCGCTACGAGGGCTACGGTCCGGGCGGCGTTGCGATCATCGTCGAGGCGCTGACCGACAACCGCAACCGCGCCGCCTCCGACATCCGCTCCTACTTCACCAAGTCCGGCGGCAATCTCGGCGAAACCGGATCGGTCGCCTTCATGTTCGAACGCACCGGCATCATCGAATATGACGCGAGCGTGGCATCAGACGACGCGATGCTGGATACGGCAATCGAGGCCGGCGCCGATGATGTGATCTCGAGCGAGAGCGGCCATGAGATTTACGCTTCGCCCGAAGGCTATCGCGACGTCGCAAAGGCGCTGGAGGCGAAATTCGGCGAGCCGCGCAAGGCAGCGCTGACCTGGAAGCCGCAGAACACGGTGACAGTCGACGATGAGACAGGCGAAAAGCTGCTGAAGCTGATGGACATGCTCAACGAGCACGATGATGTCCAGAATGTGTTCGCCAATTTCGAGGTGTCCGACGCCCTCGTTGCCAAGATGGGCGGCTAGACTGCCGTTATTGCCTGCATTTCCCGGGGTATTGACGTTCCGTTTCTGTTTCACCTGAGATGCTGTCGCGTTATCACTGACGCATGACGCATCAAGCGATTCGCAACCCCGTTCGCATTCTCGGCATCGATCCCGGTCTGCGCCGGACCGGTTGGGGCGTGATCGAGGTTCACGGCAATCGCCTGGGCTTTGTCGGCTGCGGCTCGGTCGAGCCGCCGGACAACTTGCCGCTGGCAGGCCGGCTGCTCGCGATTCATGAAGGCCTCGCCAGCGTGCTCGGCGAGTTCAAGCCTGCGGAAGCCGCCGTCGAACAGACCTTTGTCAACAAGGACGGTGTCGCCACATTGAAGCTTGGCCAGGCGCGCGGGGTTGCGATGCTGTCGCCGGCGATGTACGGCATCACGGTTTCGGAATACGCGCCGAACCTGGTGAAGAAGACTGTGGTCGGCGCCGGTCATGCCGACAAGAACCAGGTCCTGGTGATGTTGAAGATCCTGCTGCCAAAGGCCGAACCAATGTCCTCTGACGCAGCCGATGCGCTCGCGATTGCAATCACGCACGCGCATCATCGCCAGAGCGCCGCGCTGCGGCTCAGGGTGGTCGGGATATGATCGGCAAGCTCAAGGGCCTGATCGACTCCTACGGCGAGGATTTTGTTATCCTCGACGTTGGCGGCGTCGGCTATCAGGTGCATTGCTCGGCGCGCACCTTGCAGGGGCTGCCTGCACCCGGCGAAGCTGCAGTGCTGTCGATCGAGACCTACGTGCGCGAGGACCAGATCAAGCTGTTCGGCTTCAAGAGCGACACCGAGCGCGAATGGTTTCGCCTCTTGCAGACCGTGCAGGGCGTCGGCGCCAAGGTCGCGCTCGCCGTGCTCGGTACCTTGCCGCCGGCCGAGCTTGCCAATGCGATTGCGTTGCGCGACAAAGCTGCGGTGACGCGCACGCCCGGCGTCGGGCCGAAGGTCGCCGAGCGCATCGTCACCGAGTTGAAGGACAAGGCACCCGCCTTCGCCAACGTCGATCCGGCACTGGTCAATCTTTCCGGCGCGATCGACGATCAGCGTGCGTCGCGCCCGGTGACGGATGCGATTTCCGCGCTCGTCAATCTCGGCTACGGTCAACCGCAGGCCGCGGCTGCGATTGCGACCGCCTCGCGCAGCGCAGGCGAGCATGCCGAGACCGCGCAGCTTATTCGTCTCGGCCTGAAGGAGCTGGCGAAGTAAATTCGGCCGGCCAGTGACTGAGTAAAGGAACGAACGCCCCCGCATGCTGAGCAAAAAGGACAAGGAACTGATCGCCGCCGCAACGTCAGCCATCAGCCAACGCTACCGCAACGACTGGCAGGAAGTGGGGGCAGCGATGCGCACCCGCGACGGGCGCATCGTTACCGGCGTGAACATCGACGCTTATATCGGCCGCATCGCCGTCTGCGCGGAGGCGATTGCGGTCGGTCGCGCGATCACTGAAACAGGCGACAAGGGCATCGCGACCATCGTTGCCGTGCGGCACCCAAAACCCGGCGAACCCGGCAAGATCGCGGTGGTGTCGCCCTGCGGCATCTGCCGCGAATTGATCCACGATTATGACGCCAAGGCGCGCGTTATCGTGCCCAACAACGGCAAGGAGCCGAAGGTCGTGAAGATCAGCGAGCTGTTGCCGAACAAATACAGGCGCGGCAACGAGTGAGCACGCCCTCGCGCATCGTTACGCCCGAGCGGCGCACCGAGGACACCGGCGACACCGCGCTGCGCCCGCAGCTGTTGTCGGAGTTCGTCGGTCAGGCGCAGGCGCGCGCCAACCTTGCCATCTTCATCGAGGCGGCGCGAAAACGCGGCGAAGCGCTGGACCATGTTCTGTTTGTAGGTCCCCCGGGCCTGGGCAAGACCACGCTGGCGCAGATCGTGGCGCGCGAGCTTGGCGTCGGTTTTCGCGCCACTTCCGGTCCTGTGATCGCCAAGGCGGGCGATCTTGCCGCGCTGCTGACCAATCTCGAGGAGCGCGACGTCCTCTTCATCGACGAGATCCATCGCCTCAGCCCTGCGGTCGAAGAGGTGCTGTATCCTGCGATGGAAGATTTTCAGCTCGACCTCATCATCGGCGAGGGACCGGCGGCGCGCTCGGTCACGATCGAGCTTGCGAAATTCACGCTTGTGGGCGCCACGACGCGCGCGGGGCTCCTCACCAATCCGCTGCGCGACCGTTTCGGCATTCCGGTGCGGCTGAACTTCTACACCGAGGAAGAGCTGGAGAAGATCGTCAGCCGCGGCGCGCGCGTGCTCAAGATCGGCGTGAGCGATGACGGCGCCAACGAGATCGCGCGGCGCGCCCGCGGCACGCCGCGCATCGCAGGCCGGCTGCTCCGCCGCGTGCGCGATTTTGCCTCCGCCGCGAATGCCGCATCGATTGATCGCAAGATCGCCGATCACGCGCTCTCCGCGCTCGAAGTCGATGCCGCCGGTCTCGATGCGATGGACCGCCGCTACCTCACGACCATTGCGATGAGCTATGGCGGCGGACCGGTCGGCGTGGAGACGCTCGCCGCGGCCCTGTCGGAGCCGCGCGATGCGATCGAGGACATTATCGAGCCGTTCCTGATCCAGTGCGGCTATCTGCAGCGCACCCCGCGCGGGCGCTTGTTGACCTCGCACGCCTTCCGTCATCTCGGCCTGACAGAGCCCGCGCGCGATCCGGCACAATTCGGCCTGTTCGGCAACGGCGAGGAGGATTGACCGATACCGGACCGGCGAGGTCGACCAAGGTGTGCCGCTTCGCGTGATCGTGAAGCGCAAGTCGTGTCCCGATGCCGCTACATTCACGCCTTGATAACCGAGCCGCATCACGATCGATCACATGCTTTCACGCCGTTACTTCTTTCGCTTCATCGCCGGCCTTGGTGCATTCGGCACCTCGACGGTGGCCTATGGTTTCGGCGTCGAGCCGCTGGTGCGGCTCCGCGTGACCCGTTACGACATTATGCCGCCGCAATGGCCTGCGGGTTTCAAGCTCAAGATTGCGGTCGTCGCGGATCTTCACGCGTGCAATCCCTGGATGTCGCCGGTGCATATCGAGCGGGTCGTGAAACACACCAACGCGCTTGATGCCGATGTCATCGTCATGCTCGGCGACTATGTGGCGGGTCACCGCTATGTGACGCAGTCAATGCCGGCATCGGATTGGGCGTCGGTGCTCGCCCAGTTGAAAGCGCCGCTTGGCGTGCACGCGATTCTCGGCAACCACGATTATTGGTCCGACCGAGCAATCCAGCGGGAAGGGCAGGGCAAGACCGTCGCGCGGCAGGCCCTCGAGGCCGCCGGCATTCCCGTGTACGAGAACGATGTGGCGCGATTGACCAAGGCTGGTCATTCCTTCTGGATTGCCGGGCTCGGCGACCAGCTCGCCTATCTGCCGGCCTGGCGCTTCAGGCCGGTTCGCCGTGTCGGCGTCGACGATCTTGGCGCGACGCTGGCAAAGGTCACCGACGATGCGCCAGTCGTTCTCCTGGCGCACGAGCCCGATATTGCGACGCGCGTCCCAAGTCGTGTCGCGCTTCAGCTTTCGGGTCATACCCATGGCGGTCAGGTCAGGCTGTTCGGATGGTCGCCGGTCGTGCCGTCGCGTTACGGAAACCTGCTGGCCTATGGGCACACCCGGATCAACTGCGACGTGATCGTGTCCGGCGGGCTCGGTTGCAGCATCATGCCATTTCGTCTTGGCGTGCCTCCGGAGATCGTGCTGGTGACATTGGGCGGGCATGGCTCGCCGACAGCCCAGCTTGCGCATTAGCCGAAATTGCGCAAAACGATTGCTTTGCAATCAAAGGCGCACATGACCCACTCCACAGCTTGACGGCGAGATTCACCTCCAAGTCGGGTGAGGGACTCTCTAAGGTCGGCCGTGGCACCGAATTGGAACAGCCCTTCAACTGAGTCTCGCTTCTTGATCTAGATCAAGAGCCTTTCAGCACACAACCAATGTCATTGGCACTTTGAAAGAAATGTCAGACATCAACACGCTAGACGGACCTGACTGGTTTAGACGTCGAGCGGTCGGCTTGTCGTAGAGCAAGAGCATGAATACGGCAGCGAATGCGAGCACGGCCAATGAGGTCGAGCTCTGGCACGCGATACCTCAGCATGAGGTCGAGAAGCGCCTCGCCACCAGCTGCGAGAAAGGCCTTGATCCAGCAGAAGTCGCGGTCCGATTTCGGAAGTTCGGGCCGAACCGTTTGCCGGAAGGCAGGAAGCAGGGCGCATTTGCCAGGCTTCTCGCGCAGTTCAACAACATCCTGGTCTATGTGCTGCTCGCCGCAGGGTTCACCAAGCTGATGCTGAACCTGTGGGTGGACGCGGCGATCATCTTTGCCGTGGTCGTTCTCAACGCGCTCCTCGGCTTCATTCAGGAGGGGAAGGCCGAGAAGGCACTGGATTCCATCCGCAACATGCTGTCCGCCGAGGCTCGGACCGTGCGCGGTGGGGAGACCCGCATGATTCCGGCGGAGCTGCTTGTTCCGGGGGACGTCGTGCTGCTGGAGTCGGGCGACAAGATTCCTGCGGATCTGCGGCTCTTCGAGACAAAGAACTTGCGGACGGAAGAGGCCGCCCTCACCGGCGAATCGGTCCCGGCGGAGAAGAACGTCGACGCGGTGCCCGCGAATGCGACGGTCGGAGATCGCGAAAGCATGGCATTTTCCGGCACCATGGTCGTATCCGGTCGCGCGTCCGGATTGGTTGTTGCGACCGGCAATGAGACGGAGCTCGGTCGTATCAACCAACTGCTTGCCGATGTCAGCCCGCTCGAGACGCCGCTGCTACGTCAGATCAAGAAATTTGGCTACGCCATCACTGCGGCGATCGGCGTAATCAGCGTTGCGATCTTCGCCTACGGCAAGTGGGTGAAGGGGATCGACTTTGTTGAGCTCTTCCAGGCGGTCGTCGGCATTGCCGTGTCGCTCATCCCGGAAGGACTGCCGGCCCTTATCACGATCACGCTCGCCATCGGCGTCCAGCGCATGGCGCAGCGCAACGCCATTATCCGTCGGTTGCCTGCCGTCGAGACGCTCGGCTCGGTATCGCGAATCTGCTCGGACAAGACGGGCACGCTGACACTCATGGAGATGATGGTGGTGTCCGTCGTCACAGCCGAGTCGGCCTATCAGGTCACCGGCGATGGCTATTCTCCCAAGGGAGAAATCAAAAAAGACGGAAAGGTCGCAGGCAAGGACCCGGTGCTCGCGTTGATGGGGCGGGTCTCCTTGCTCTGCAACGATGCAGAGCTGTTCCAGGAGCAGGGTACCTGGAAGGTGGAGGGCGATCCGACCGAAGGCGCGCTCTATCCGTTCGCAGCCAAGCTCGGTATGGATCGGCAGACCGAGCAGGCGGCATCTCCACGCATCGACGCCATTCCGTTCGAGTCCGAGCACAAGTTCATGGCGACGCTCCAGAAAGCTGCGAGCGGCGAGCAGGTCCTGCTCGTCAAGGGCGCCCCGGAAGTCATCCTTGAGCATTGCGATCGCCAGCAGACCGCTGACAGCCAGTCGAGCCCGCTCGACCGCGAGCATTTCCTGAAACAGTCAGATAGACTTGCGGCTCAGGGCGAACGTGTGCTGGCGTTCGCGTGGCTCCAGAATCCGAACGTGAAGGCTGGCGGTCTCACCGCTGCGGACCTGCCAAGAACGCTCGTCCTGCTCGGTCTTATCGGCCTGTTGGATCCGCCGCGCAAGGAGGCCATCCAAGCCGTGAAGGAATGTCACAGCGGCGGCATCCGGGTCACCATGATTACCGGCGATCACAAGATTACCGCAGCGGCCATCGCCAAGATGCTTGGGCTTGGCGACGGAAAGACCGCGATCACGGGCGCCGAGATCGAGGACATGGACACCGCGACGTTACAGGAACGCGTTCGCGCCGTTGACGTCTTCGCGCGCGCCAGCCCCGAACACAAGCTGCAGCTGGTGAAAGCGATCCAGGCCAACAATCAAATCGTGGCGATGACAGGCGATGGTGTGAACGATGCGCCCTCTCTCAAGAAGGCTGACATCGGGGTCGCTATGGGTATCAAGGGCACCGAGGTCACGAAGGAAGCCGCCGGGATGATCCTGGCCGACGACAACTTCGCCTCGATCTCGGCGGCGGTAAAGGAAGGACGCACCGTCTACAACAACATCGAGAAGGCGATGCTGTTCCTGCTGCCGACCAACGTCGCGCAGGCGCTAGTCATCGCGGCCGCAATCTTTGCCGGGTTCACCATGCCGATCACGGCACCGCAAGTGCTCTGGGTCAATATGGTGACGTCGGTGGCGCTCGGCCTCGTCATCTCCTTCGAGCCACACGAGATCGATGTGATGCACCGGCCTCCGCGTGCAGTAGACCGTCCCATCGTGACCGGCTTCGGGATTTGGCGGATCATCTTCGTCGGCTTGACTCTGCTAGCCTACACCTTGCTGGCGTTCTTCTGGATGAAGGCGCAAGGCGCATCGGACGGGCTTGCTCGGACGGTAGCCGTCAACGCCATCACAATCGGCCAGGTCTTCTATTTGCTGAATAGCCGCTACCTGCTCGATTCGTCGCTCTCCCTGAAGGCACATATGGGCAACATTTACCTGCCGCTGGGCATCGTTGCCGTCGTGGTGTTGCAACTGATCTTCACCTACGCACCACCGGTGCAGGCGATGTTTGGAAACGAATCTATCCCGCTGTGGGTTTGGCCCTGGCTTCTTGCGGGCGGCTTACTGCTCTTCCTCGTCGTAGAGGCAGAGAAGCTCATCATTCGCTCGTCAGGCTCCTTGCGGAAGGTTGTTGTTGCCGCCGAAGCTGGCGCGTGAATGGCTCGCTATGAGCCGCGATTGGCAAGATGCACCGCGGAACGCCAGGCGTGATACGCGAGTGCCTCAAGGCGCCGTACAGCATCGACTCGGGCGATTGCTTCGTCTGCGGTCAAACCTTGCCTCGCCACCGAGCTAAGCGTCGCGCTGCGATGGCTTTTCCGCAGTTCGCCAAGTGCTTTCGCGCACTCTTCCAGTCGAGCAAGGGTTTGCCCGGTCGCCGCTCCCGTTGCAGGGGGTTCCTGGTCCGGATCGAACGGCTCCTTCAAGCCGCCTCCCGGCTCGCTTAGGGCGGCGTGACCCGGAGGCGTGGGAAGAGCAGCAGCTTCGGCGGCGAGTGCCGCTGCGCCACGCATGGCCTCCGCACACATATCGGCGGCACGCATATCCTCAGGCCCGTCGGTCGGGATGCTGAAACCGGCTTCGTCGCCCACGGTTTCGGCCAGGCGAGAGGCGTGATCAAGCGCATGCAATGTGCTGGTGAGTCGCTCTTCCTCGTCCTTGGATTGGGGCGGACCACTCACCGCCGACATGAATTCTTGAGCCTGGTGCAGGGCATCGGCAGCCTCTGCCACGGATATATCGCCCTTGGAACGGACGGATGCGCTCTGATGTCCCGCCGCCAAAGCTGTCGCGAGTGATTCGCACATCGTTCCAAGGGCGCGCGCAACCGTCCGCCGTACGGCTTCCTCGGTCGCAATCGGTGTCTCCAGCGCTACCGGATCGAGACACCGCGTAAGTGGCGAGCCTCGTTCGGGAAGAATACGCTCGACCAATCGTGTGAATCCATTGATTACTGGCAGCAGCACCATGACGCCAACCAAATTGTAGGCGGTGTGATAGGCTGCAAGCAGCGTCACGCCATCGATCGTATTCGAAGCGCGGGCCAGCAAGGCAAGCGTGACCGGGAAGAGTACCACGGCGATCAAGGCCGCGATCAGCTTGAACAGGATGTAGGCGAGGGCCAATCGCTTGGCGGTGCTGCTCGCGCCGATTGCCGCCATGGCGGAACTGGTTGCTGTTCCGATGTTCTGCCCGATGATCAGCGCGCATGCCTGATCCAGTCCGACGGCTCCCGCATAGTATGCGGACAGCGTGACCGCGATGGCTGCGGTCGATGATTGCATCACCGCAGTCATCACCAATCCGACCACGACCAGCGCAAGTACGCCATACAAGCCCGACCACCATGTGGTGCCGAGAACAGCCGGCAAATCGGCCGGGTGCAGCCGTTCTGCCAATCCCCCCATGCCTTGCTGCAGGGTTGTCAGTCCAAAAAGTACGAGCGCGAAACCGGCCAGCGCCGCACCCCCTGCGGACACGCGTCCGCGGCCCAGCAATTTGATCAGCGCGCCGACGAAGATCATCGGCAATGCAGCAGCCGTAAGCGAGACGCGCACCCCGATGAGAGCGATGAGCCAGCCGGTTCCTGTTGTGCCGACATTGGCGCCGAAGACGAGCGCCAATCCTTGCGGAAATGTCAGCACACCCGCACTCACCAAACCGATGGTGGTCATTGTGGTTGCGCTTGAGGATTGCACGATCAGTGTGACGACGGCGCCCCAGAAAGCACCTGACAGCGAGGTCGCCGCCGCTTTACTCAGGACCGTCCGCAATCCCGATCCGGCAAGTCCCTTGAGGCCGGCGGTCATGACGCTCATGCCAAGCAGGAACAGGCCTACACCACCAAGGACCGAAATCGTCGTCGACATGCGCTCCCTCCGGGGAACATCGACAATTAGGCCGTCTAATATAACGCAGTGCAACGTTTGGCCAGCCAAAGCTAGATCGTCGCGGATCGGCGAATGCAGTCGATGTCTTCAGTCAGGCTGTCCTGGTGCAGCGCCGATTACGCCGACCATCGAGCGTTCAAGCCACCGGAGTTAAGCTTCACGCGCAAGCTCCGCACGAGCCGCCGCCAGCTCCTTCTTCTGCACCGGGCTCACCTTCGGATATGCAAGGTCAAGCTTCTCCACTGCCTCCACGACGGCCGCGGCGACTACAAGACGGGTGAACCACCTGTTGTCGGCCGGCACCACGTACCACGGCGCTTGCTCTGACGCAGTGGCCGCGATCGCCGCCTCGAACGAGCTCATATAGTCGTGCCAGTACTTGCGCTCGTGCACGTCCGATGCAGAGAATTTCCAGTTCTTCTCTGGGTTGTCGAGGCGCTTCATGAAGCGCTTCTTCTGTTCTTCGCGCGACACGTGCAGGAAGAACTTGAGGATGACTATGCCCTGCCGGGTAAGGTAATCCTCGAAGTGCGCGATGTCCGCCAGCCGTTCGTCCCAGATTCGCTTGCCCGTGAACGAGGCCGGCAGCCTCTGCTGCTTCAAGATATCCTCGTGAACGCGCACAACGAGGACTTCCTCGTAATAGGAGCGGTTGAAGATTCCAATCCGCCCACGCTCTGGGAGACGCGTGACGTAGCGCCACATGAAATCATGTGCGAGATCCTCGCGTGAGGGCTGCTTGAACGAAAAGACTTGGCAGCCCTGCGGATTGACCCCCGACATGACGTGTTTGATCGTGCTGTCTTTGCCAGCCGCATCCATGGCCTGGAACACGAGCAAAAGCGACCAACGATCTTGGGCATAAAGCATGTCCTGTTCTTCCGCGAGCCACTGAGTGCCGTGTTGAAGAAGGTCGGCAGCTTCGCCCTTTTCCATCTTAAGACCGCGCGTGTCGCCAGGGTCGAAGTCCTTCAGCTGAAAGCCCTTGCCGCTCGTAATTCGGAACGGGTGGATGTACTTCTGGATTTGGTCGAGAATCTCTTTCCTCGGCATGGAATGAACTCCCCTTTTTTGAGACAGGGATCTCGGGCTGTCTGCTCAACGGCCCGGGCTTGACCTGCTCTCCGACAGCCTTGATGGGCCGTGGCCTATCGTATCATGGGGACACGGCTCCATGCGCCTCGACCTGATGGCCGCGCCCAGATCCAAAAGTCGGACCGGCGGTAGGTGGCGAATTTGTCGATCGGCTCGCAGCCGATTCTGATTGAACCGATGCCGGTAAAGCGCTCAAACTCCGCGCCGCTCGCGTATCGTCCGTGGGAGTTATTCCGTGGCT
>Ga0306920_100005506_pt1 | contig 16390 bp, 18 predicted proteins | sample flu12Cox44000170_FD_204666 | JGI IMG/M metagenome (GOLD analysis project Ga0306920, IMG submission 204666) | Lab enrichment of tropical soil microbial communities from Luquillo Experimental Forest, Puerto Rico - flux4day.12C.oxic.44.000.170 (v2)... | ecosystem: Environmental > Terrestrial >... | reverse complement strand
AGCCGCGCAGATCCGCGAAGAGCAGCGCCGCCTGGATGGTCTCGCCGATGCCGCGCCGCAACGGGCGCGCCAGGACGCGCGCCGCGCTGCGCCGGCCGAGATAGGCCTCGAGCGCGGCGTTGAGGGTGGCACGCATTGTCAGCGCACCGAGTGGCGCTGCGGCGAAGCGCGCAGCCTGGCGCAGCCGATCGGCCTCCTCGCCGGTGAAGGCGTGCGGCCCGATCCAGGCGAGCAATGGCCCATCCGGGCGCTGCCCAATCACGTCTTCGTGTATGACGCCTGCCCCCTGGCCCGCGAGCCAGTGACGGCCGGCAGCGCCCGGGGGGCCCGATGCGGTCTGCCCAGTCGGCGCAAGGCCGGGCAAGGCGAGCCCTTCTCCCGGCACGAACCCCAAAGCCTCGGTGACTTGCCCGGTCGCGGCCCGCCACAGAAACGTGCGTCGCGCAATGAGCGGATGCGGCAGGTCGAGCGTCAAGGCGCCGGCCGCGAGCGGCAGACTGTCCTCGACCAGACGCGCGCCGAGATTCGCCAGGAAGCGGTCGGGAGCCTGCTCGTCGCCGGCGGCATCGACGAGCCAGGAAAGGGCGGAAGACAGCTGCATCGGCCGATCATGAGCTTGACGCGGCTCCCTTGTCATCAGCTATTCACGCGCACAACTATTCTTTCACATGCGCGTTTCCAGCGAGGCTTCGCTCCGGCGCTGCCGCTTGCGTGGCCGCAATCGAGGAGACTCCGATGACCGACCCGCTCGTCCTTCGACGTGAGACCCAGATCGCCGCTCCGCCCGCCACCGTCTTCGCCTATCTGACCGATCCCGAGAAGATCCTGAGCTGGATGGGCCAGGAGGTCGCGACCGAGACGCATCCGGGTGGACTCTACCTGGTCAAGGGTGTCGGCAACAGCGCGCGTGTCGCACGTGGAGCCTTCCGCGAGGTCGTGCCGGTGCATCGGCTCGCCTATAGCTTCGGCTGGGACGGGGATGAGGAGGTGCCGCCGGGATCGAGCCTCATCGAGGTCGACCTGATCGACCACGATGGCGGCACCCTGCTGCGCATGACGCAAAGTGGCCTTCCGAATGCGGCCCAGGTCGCCGGTCACGGCCGAGGCTGGACGCATTACCTCGGCAGGCTCGGCAAGGCGGCCGCTGGCCAAAATCCCGGCCCTGATCCGGGTGCGCCTCACTGTCCGGAATGAGCGGCTGGGGCGAAAGGTCGAGAGCCTGGAACATTTGGCCGGCTCGCCCGTTACTTTCTTTGGTTCTCTTTCCGACCAGAGGAGGCAGGAGATGGGCATGCGTTTCATCGTCCCCATGCGTCTCATCGTCCCGATGATTGCCGCGCTCGGCTTTATCGCCATGGCCCCGTCGGCCGCGCAGGCGTTTCCGCGTTATGGATATGACCAGCAAGGTGGCGGTGGTGCAGGCCCTTACGATCTGCGCTGCTGGAGCTTCCACAACTACAATCAGCGCCAGCGCTGCACGCAGATGTATGAGACCTACGGATACGGATATCGCTACTACGCACCGCGCCGCCATTGGGCATATTCCTATCCTTGGTGGTGACGCGAGGCGCCCAAGAGTGGCGGCGCCGAATAGTGGCGGCGTTCAAGCATGACATGCGGCCGTGTTTCGCTGCCTCAGCCTAGAGTTACTGCTCCCGCGCGCGGCGATCGGCCGTCAGATCATCCGCTACTGGCCGGACGCCGCAGCGCCGAGGGCGGCAGGCTCGAGTCGCGGCGCAGAATGCGCCGCAGCGTCGAGGGCTCCGCATAGCCGACACGGCGCGAGATCTCGTCGACCGTCAGGCTCGTCGTCTCGAGAAGCGAGATCGCCATCTCGCCCCTGATCCGTTGCGCGAAGCGCGCGGGCGAGAGATCGCAGACCGCTCTGAGGCGCCGCGCGAAGGTCCGCGGAGCAAGGCCTGCCGCTGCGGCGAGGTCGTCCATCTTGAGCTCACGATCGATATTGCGCCTGAGCCAGCTCTCGGCCCGCGCGATCCTGTCGTCCTGGCCGGCGAGGAACGCGACCGCCATATAGGGTGCTTGCGACTTGCGCTGATCGAGCAGCAGATAGCGCGCGCAAGCCTGCGACAGGCCGGGACTCGCGAATTTGGCGATGAGGGCGAGCACAAGATCCATTTGCGCCATGGCGGCACCTGCCGTCGCAACCGGCCAATCGGCGACCACGATCTCGTCGGCGACGAGCTCGACCTGCGGGTAGCGCTTGCGGAAGACCGGTGCGAGCCACCAGGTGGTCGTGGCACGCCGGCCGTCCAGCACACCCGCCTCGGCAATGATGAAGGTGCCGGCGCAGGAGGCGGCGATAACGGCGCCCGCCTGGCGCGCCTCTGCGATGAGCCGCACAGCGCGCCGCGCCGCCGGGCTCGCGAGGCGGGTGAAGAGCTCGGTCTCGGTCCCGGTGCCGAGGCCCGGCACAACGACGATGTCGCCGCGCGTCAAGCGCGGCGCCGCCTTGCTCCTGACCTTCAGCCTCTCGAGCGCGAAGGGTTCGCGCCGTCCGGCATGCCTCGACACCGCATTCGCGGTCCTCACCATGTCGAGCGTGATGGCGAGGCTCGATGCCATGGCGCCCGGCAGCTCGATCACGACGATACGAGGAATGGCGAAATATCCCTGAATTCTGTCGAATTCGACACTAGCCTGATCCCGCGCCCGCGGCAATCATCCGCACTCACGCGAGAGCAGGCGATGACGAGGGCAGCATGACTTCGGGCACCATGACTTCGGGCAGCACGACTTGGGGCAGCATGAAGGTCGACGATCCCCTCGACGATTTTGCGCATCGCGCCATCACGCTCGATGGGGTGACGAAGGTCGTGCATGTGGCGGGTGCAGGTCCCGCGGTGATCGTCATGACGGAGATGCCCGGCATCAGCCCACAGGTCGCCCGCTTCGCCCGCTGGGTCCGCGATGCGGGATTCAGCGTCTACCTGCCCTCGCTCTTTGGGCGCGACGGCGCGGTGCCGCAGGCCGACGAGGGCGCAGCCGTCTTCCGACGGGCCTGCGTCAGCGCCGAGTTTCGCGCCTTCGGGGCCAATGTGTCGAGCCCGGTGACACAATGGCTGCGCGCTCTGGCGCGGCTCGCGCTTCAAGGGTGCGGCGGACGAGGCGTCGGCGCCATCGGCATGTGCTTCACCGGCAATTTCGCGCTCACCATGATGCTCGAGCCGGCGATGCTCGCGCCGGTGCTGTGCCAGCCCTCATTGCCGCTCGACAATCCCGCTGGCCTCGAGATCGCGCCCGACGAGCTCGGCGCCATTCGCGAGCGCCTCGACGCGGAAGACCTCACGGTGCTCGCCTATCGCTTCGCCGGAGACCGCTTCTGCCGGGCCCAGCGCTTCGCGGCCTATACGCGAGCGCTCGGCGAGCGCTTCATCGGCCGCGTGCTTCGTGACAGCGCCGCCAACCCCGATGTCGCGCCCTTCTTCGCGCAGCACGTGGCCTCGCCGCACAGCGTCGTGACCGCGCATCTGATCGATGCTGCGGGCGAGGCGACGCTCGCGGCACGCGACGAGATCCTCGCCTTCTTCGCGCGCCGGCTCCTGCCGCAGCAGTGAGATGCCCGAAAAGTCAGCCTTGCTCGTCGGCGACGGCACCGATGCTCGCAACGATCTTCTGCCAGCCTCCGCGCATGCCGTTGAAAGCAGCCTCGTTCCTCGGCATGACGAAGCCCGAATGGACGAGACGAAGGCGGGTACCGCCATCGGCCTTCGAGAGGCTCAAGGTGACGACGCTGTCGAGCCGCGAGCCATATCCAGTATTTCCATCGTCTCCGCCTTTCCAGGCATAGACGAGGCGTTCATTCGGCCTCACCTCCAGCACCTCGCAGTGGATGACGCCGTCCCAAGCGCCGGCGGGCGTCGTCTGAAAAGTGAAGTGCGTACCACGCACAGGCGCAAATCCTGTGGGCGTCATCCGCAGCCATCGGCCAACGAGCTCGCCCGTCGTCAGCGTCTTCCAGATCGTCTCGGCCGCGTGCGGAAAGATCTCATCGACAACGATCTCTCGCGTGGCGCTCTTCATGGCTTCGTCGTTCATGGATCGATCTCCTTCAACAGGGCTCTGAGATTGGTGAAGCGGTCGCGCCAGAAGACGCCGTAATGGCTCATCCAGTCGACGAGCGGCGCGAGCCCATTGGGCTCGGCGCGATAGAAGACGTTGCGGCCCTCGGGGCGCTCGGCGACAAGGCCAGCCTGCTTCAGTGATTTGAGATGCTGCGAGATCGCCCCCTGCGTCACGCCGCTGCCTCGCGTCAGCTCGGCCACGGTGATCTCATCCGCGCTCACGACACGCTCGAACACTGCCCGGCGCGTCGGATCGGCAAGAGTCCGCATCACGGCGTTGATGGCGGAGCTATCGGTCATGACAATCAATTAGCAAACACTAATCAATTAGTCAAGCCTAATTGATTGGAACTTTCACCGCAGACCGTCAGTTGCGCCGTGCCCTTTGCCAAGTCGGTTGCCAAGCCACTGTCGGTTGCCAAGCCACTTGCCGAGCCGCCCCTCAGTGGGCAAGACTAGGGGAAGGCGTTGCGGCGAAGTCGGCCTCGCGCCCGGCGTGGGTCAGGGAGGCCGAACGCTCGTTCGGAAGCAATGATGCGGCCAATCATCGTTTCCATCACCGCAAGCCGCGGTCGCCGAACGAGCCGTGGCGCCTTGCCTCGCATCGCCTTGCCACTAATCGCCCTGTCGCTTTGCCTGGCCGGTTGCGTGAGCCAGCCGGGGGAGACGGCGGGCGGCGCCAAGGTTGCGGCGGCGCCTGCCGCCTATCCGGTCGATCGGCTCGTTGGGAGCTGGGGCGTCGCCTCCTATCGCGACGAGAAGGACCGGGGCCGCACCGAGGCGCAGGCGCGGGCGCAGTGCAAGCTGCCCTATGTGATCAAGAAGGGCCCGACCGACGGCGTCATCATGCATGTCGCCGACGACACGACGCCGCATGAGCTGACGCTGAAGGGCGGGCCGGGCGGCAAGACCTATCTCGGCTTCGAGGGACCACCGGGCGACGACCAGGATCGCGAGATCCTCTCGATGAGCGACAACCAGTTCGTCGCACGCTACATCAATCCTGAGACCAATAGCCGCTACGGCACCTTCATCTACGTCCGATGCAACAAGGGCCGAGCCTGAAACGCTTCGGCATGACCGCGATTGAACGAAGGAGCGACAATGGTTGCGTTTCACCACTTCCCGAGCTGCAGAGCACTGCGGCAAGGCGCCCGCTGCGGAGCCCTCGTTGCCGGCCTCCTCGCCTCGACTTTGGCGCTGACGAGCACGCCCGCGAGGGCGCAGGCCGCGTCGCAATCGGCGATGCACGAGACCCTCGACATCGGCGATGAGCCCGGCCGCATCTCGACCGAGGAGGTGACGATCACCGATGGGCCGTTTCGGCGCCAGCTCGTCTTCTTCCGCACCAATGAGGCGCCGGGAACGATCGAGATTCACACCGCCGAGCGCTTCCTCTATCTCATGCTCGGGAACAACCGGGCGCTGCGCTACGGGATCGGCGTCGGGCGCGAGGGCTTCCAATGGTCCGGGCTCGTGAAGATCGTGAAGAAGTCGGAGTGGCCGGACTGGACGCCGCCGCCCGAGATGATCGCGAGGCAGCCCTATCTGCCGCGCTTCATGGCCGGGGGCCCGGGAAATCCGATGGGCGCGCGCGCCATGTATCTCGGCGGCACCGTCTACCGCATCCATGGCACCAACCAGCCCGAGACGATCGGCGAATCCGTGTCGTCGGGCTGCTTCCGGCTCGCCAATGGCGACGTCGTCGATCTTTATGCACGGGCGAATGTCGGCACGAAAGTCATCGTGCGCCACGCTGCAAGCCTGTGACGCCGACAGACGAAAAGCGCAAGAGCAGGGGTGGTCTCATGACAATGCGGTCGCGCATTCGAGGCATCGGCCTCGCCGCGCTCACAGCGTTTCTCGGGCTCGCTGCGGCGCGCGGCGATGCGGCAACGCTCGATACCGTCAAGCAGCGCGGCTCCCTCACCTGCGGGGTCAGCCAGGGGTTGCCCGGTTTCTCCGACCGTGACGCTCAGGGGAATTGGACGGGTTTCGACGTCGATTTCTGCCGTGCCGTGGCCGCCGCCATCTTCGACGATCCGAAGAAGGTGACCTTCGTGCCACTCTCCGCAACCGAGCGTTTCGATGCGCTGCGCGAGGGCAAGATCGACGTCCTGTCGCGCAACTCCACTTGGACACTCGACCGCGAGGCGGGATCGGGCATGCTCTTTGCCACTGTCACCTATTATGACGGGCAGGGCTTCATGCTGGCACCCCGCCTCAAGGCGACCTCGGCGCTCGAGCTCGACAAGGCGTCGATCTGCGTCCAGAAGGGCACGACGACCGAGCTCAACCTCGCCGATTTTTTCCACGCGAACTCGATGACCTATCGGGAGCTCGCCTTCGATACGCTCGCCGAGGCGATCAAGAGCTTCGAGGACGGGCAGTGCGACGTCTTCACGGCGGACCAATCGGCGCTCTATGCCGAGCGCGCTACGCTGGCAAAGCCGCAAGGAGTCGAGGTCCTTCCCGACGTGATCTCGAAGGAGCCGCTCGGCCCGGTGGTGCGCAGCGACGACATCGCCTGGTTCAACATCGTCAAATGGGTCGGCTTCGCCCTCGTCGATGCGGAGGAGCTCGGCATCGGCACCGACACCATTGCCGACGCGCTCGCCTCCTCGAAGCCGGACGCCCGGCGTTTCTCGGGCGCCGAAGGCGATTTCGGCAAGCGGCTCGGCCTCGACAATGGCTGGGCGATCCGCGCGGTGCGCGCGGTTGGCGATTACGGCGAGATGTTCGAGCGCAATATCGGCGCGCATTCGCGCCTCGGCGTGCCGCGCGGCCTCAACCAGCTCTGGTCGCAAGGCGGCATCCTCTACGCGCCGCCGATGCGCTGAGGCGCGGAAGCGGCTTGCCCGGGAAGCCGCTTGCCGGCTCGTGCTTTTTTGGCCGAGGGCATTTAACCAGGATCAGAGACGCCGGGGACGCGGGCGGCTGCCCGCCTGATCTCTTGCCATCTTCCGCGCCGCGCGCAATGAATGGGCCCCGCCGGAGCGGGCCACAAAGCGGTCGGGAACATGCTCAGAGCGGCGTTGCATCGGATTGAGATCGCCATCCTGGCGCTCGCCCTCGTGCTGGGCCTGTCGGCCATCGGCGCCTCGGCCGCCTCGCCGCCTGCGGCCGAGGGATCGGCCGCCCCATCCCGTCATGTGCCGGCGAGCATGAGCGCCAAGGAATATGACGCGATGCTCGACGACATCGCCGACACGGTCGTGCGCCGCCTGCGCTCGACCGGCGAGGTGCCGGCCCCCGAGCGCCCGCAGGCCGGCGGCGAGGCGGCCCGTCTTGCTCAGGGGTCCGACATGTTCAAGGATGTCGGGCGCCTAGAGAATCGCGCTGTCGAGGTGGCGGGCGCCCTGCCACAGCTCAGCAGCAGCCTCGCACAGGTCAACTGGCGGCTCGGCGGCGATACGCTCGGCGGCTTCGGTCACTTCCTGCTGAAGCTGCTTTTGGCCACACTGATCGCCATCGCCCTCGAGAGGGCGACGCGTCGCGGCATTCGGCATATGCTGCGCGAGCAGGTCCCCGCCGCGAATGATGCATCACGCAGCGTTACCCACACGCTCGGACGGGCGCTGCTCGAGTTCGTGCCGCTCATTCCCCTCGTGGTCGTGCTCTACATCGCCTCGGTGCACGGCTTCCCCGATCATCGGCTCCAGCAGAAGGCCGCTCATATCGTTCTGAGCAGCGTGCTGACCTGGCGGGTTGCCGTGCTGGTGCCGCTGATCTGGTTCAGGCCGAAGGAGCCCGCGCTTCGCATCGCCGCGATCGACGACAACGATGCCTGCAGGCTCTATTACGCGCTCTTCGGAGCGGCGCTCGCCTATGTGGCCGCACAGGCGATGTTCGACGTGCTGATAGCGGCCGACCCGCCGGCCGAGGTCGTCGTCACGGCAGGCTTCTTCAACAATTTCCTGTTCAGCATCGTCGACTATACGACGATCTTCGTCACCCTGCACGCGATGGCAAGATGGCTCACGAGCCTCATCAACGACAATGGCAGCTTCGCCGCAACCGTGAAGCTGCGGCTTGCCAAATATTGGTGGGCGATCGCGATACTCGCCGACACCATCATGACGCTTGCCCTCGCCTATGGCATGCTCTCAGGCAATCGGGATGTGGGGAGCGCAGTCGTCACCTCGCTGACGCTCGCCGTCTCCCTGATCTATCTCGAAGCGCTCTACGACTATATCCAGAGGCCAGCGGCGCCAGTAGCAGCTCCGGAGCGCGGTGCCGGGGAGATGCGCTCGATCGACCTCGTGGCGCGCAGCCTGCGCTTCGTCACAAGGTTGCTGGTCGCGACCTCGGTCTTCGAGATCTGGATCTTCGACGTCCTCACTCTGGTGGGGCCCGAGGATCTGGCCTCGACCCGCGCGACGATCAGGGACATCTTCCTCACCATCGGCATCGCCTATCTGGCCTGGCAGATCGCCTGCTTCTATATCAGCCGCCAGCTCGGCAAGGAGGTCGCCGCGACCGCTGCGGCACCAGGCCAGCCGCCGACCGCGGGCTCGAGGCTGCACACGATGCTGCCGCTCGCACGCCTCGCGCTCGGGATCACCATCGCCGTGCTCGCGGTGTTGAGCGTGCTATCGCGGCTCGGCGTCAACACCGCACCGCTCATCGCCGGAGCCTCCGTGCTCGGGCTCGCTGTCTCCTTCGGCAGCCAGACCTTGGTGAAGGACGTCATCAGCGGCTTCTTCTACCTCGTCGATGACGCGTTCCGGGTTGGAGAATACATCCAGAGCGGCAATTACCGCGGCGTGGTCGAGAGCTTCAGCCTGCGCTCGGTGAAGCTTCGCCACCAGAATGGCCCGCTCTTCACCGTGCCCTTCGGCGTCCTCGGCGCCATCCAGAATATGAGCCGCGACTGGGCGATCGAGAAGATCAATGTCGGTGTCACCTATGACACCGACATCGACAAGGCGCGCAAGATCATCAAGAAGGTCGGCCAGGAGTTGAAGGCCGATCCCGAGCTCGCCGATGGCATCCTCGAGCCCTTGAAGATGCAGGGCGTGCAGGCCTTCGGCGATTTCGCCATCCAGCTGCGCATGAAGATGATGACGCGACCCGGCGATGTGCAGTACCTCGCGCGGCGCCGCGCTCTCGCGCTCATCAAGAAGGCCTTCGACGCGAACGGCATCAATTTCGCCTATCCGACCGTGCAGGTCGCCAGAGCCGCCGCCGCGGGCGACGGTGCGAGCCAGGCGACCAATACTGCGATCGCTCAGAAGGGGCTCGAGCTGCTCAAGCCCAAGGCCGCCGGATAGGAGCGACTGCGGGGTCGCGAGTCTGGCTATCCCCGTGGGTCGCCCGGCCCCGACCTTTACCCTGGCTACGAGTCGGGGCGACCCGACCCAGGCGAGAGCGTTATTCGGACTGCGCAAAGGTCTCGCGCGTACCGAGCGCATTCGTTGACATCGGGGCTCGACGCATGGTGTGTTTCGCCAGGTACTGGCGGAGCGGATCGTGAGGAATCCCTACGACATTCTCGGAGTCGCCAAAGCGGCGTCCGGTGCCGATATCCAAAAGGCCTATCGGAGCCTTGCGAAAAAATATCACCCGGATCTCAACCCCGGCGACAAGGCGGCCGAGGAGAAGTTCAAGGAAGTGGCCTCAGCCTACGACCTTCTTGGCGACGCCGATAAGCGCAAGCGCTTCGACAATGGCGAGATCGACGCGACCGGCGCCGAGCGGCCGCAGCAGCCCTTCTATCGTGAATATGCGACCGGCGATCACGGACATCCCTATACGGACAGCTCCGGCTATGCCGATTTCATGGAAGGCAACGATGCCTTCGCCGAGCTGCTGCGACGCGGCCAAAGGGCGCGCGAGCATCGGCGCGGGCAGGATCTGCATTATCGCCTGCCGATCGATTTCGTGGAGTCGATCGCAGGCGCGAATAAGCGCCTGACCTTGCCGGATGGAGGCACGCTCGATGTCGCGATCCCGCCTGGCCTCGTCAGCGGGCAAGTGCTGCGCCTGCGCGGCAAGGGAGCGCCGGGAGGCCCCAAGGGCGAGCCCGGGGACGCGCTGATCGAGGTCGAGGTCCTGCCCGATCGCCGCTTCACGCGTGAGGGGGACGACATCTATCTCGACTTGCCCGTGTCTCTCTCCGAGGCCGTGCTCGGAGGCGCGATCCGCGTCCCGACCCCTACCGGCGACGTGACGATGACGGTGCCGAAAGGATCGAACACCGGCACCACATTGCGGCTGCGCGGCAAGGGCGCGTCCCGGCGCGGCGGCGGCAATGGCGATCAGCTCGTCAAGCTGAAAGTTGTGCTTCCGAAGCCGGCCGATCCCGAGCTCGAGGCATTCGTTGCGAATTGGGAGAAGGGGAAGACCTATAATCCGCGCGAGGATGGCCAATCATGATACGGGGAAAGCAGGAGTTCCTGATCCATTCGGGCATCGAGGCGCAGACGCTCGAGCTGTGGCTCGAGCAGCGATGGCTGGTTCCCGCTGAAGGCGCGGCCGGTCTGAGCTTCTCAGACATGGATGTCGCGCGAGCCCGCTTCATCGGCAATCTGAAAACGGATCTCGGCGTCAATGACGAGGGCATCGACGTGATCTTGCATCTCGTGGATCAGCTCCACGGCCTGCGGGCGGCCCTCGAGCAATTGAAGAGAAACCTCGCAGCGCCAGGCTTGAAGGACCTCTGACTGCACCGCGAGCGCCGAAGCTGACGAGGTGCATGGCGGGCGACATGCTTGTCCTTTGCGCCCGGCGCCCTCAAAGTGGCCCCGATAACGGATCGAGTGAACGAGGAGCGACGAGTGCCATCTGCCAGTCCACAGCCGGTCGCGACGGGGCTGACGCGCGCGGCGATCTTTCTCGTCGTGACGATGAAGAGCGGGGCAGAGCATGACGCTGCGGTGCGCGGCCTCTGCGCGGATATGGCCGCGCTCCTGCGCGCGGTCGGCTTCCGCGATCTCCAAGGCCGCCTCTCCTGCGTCACCGGGATCGGCTCCGACGCATGGGACCGGCTCTTCGAGCAGCCGAAGCCGAAGGATCTGCACCCCTTCCGCGAGATCCGCGGCGAGCATCACGCGCCTTCCACGCCCGGCGACCTCCTCTTTCATATCCGCGCGACGCGCATGGATCTGTGCTTCGAGCTCGCGACCCAGATCATGTCGCGGCTCGGCGGCGCGGTCGCCTCGGCGGACGAGGTGCACGGCTTCAAATATTTCGACGATCGCGACCTGATCGGCTTCGTCGATGGCACCGAGAACCCGGTGGGTGACGCCGCGCTCGAGGCGACCCTCATCGGCGACGAGGATCCGGGCTTTGCGGGCGGCAGCTATGTGATAGTGCAGAAATACCTGCACAATCTCACGGACTGGAACACTGTGCCCGTCGAGCAGCAGGAGAAGATCATCGGGCGGACGAAGCTTACCAACATCGAGCTCGACGACGAGGTGAAGCCGAGATCGGCGCATAATGCGCTGACCTCGATCGTCGAGAACGGGCAGGAGGTTGAGATCCTGCGCGACAACATGCCGTTCGGCGACGCCGGCAAGGCTGAGTTCGGCACCTATTTCATCGGCTATGCCCGCACGCCGCGCCGGATCGAGCAGATGCTCGAGAACATGTTCGTCGGGCGGCCACCGGGCAATTACGATCGGCTCCTCGATTTCAGCCGCGCCGTCACCGGAACGCTGTTCTTCGTGCCATCCGCCAGCTTTCTGGAGGAAGCAGCGACCGAGCCCATGTTGGGATCGGGCGCTGTTCCGGCCGCGACGGCGGCCGGGGCCGCGCCCGAGCAGGCGGACCTTCCCCGCGACGACTCCCTCGGTATCGGTTCCCTGAAAGGATGAGGCTGACATGAACAATCTGCATCGCGAACTCGCCCCCATCTCCGACACAGCCTGGGCGCAAATCGAGGAGGAAGCTTCGCGCACCTTGAAGCGTCACCTCGCGGCGCGGCGCGTGGTCGATGTGGCGGGCCCGAAGGGTCTCGACTATTCGGCCGTCGGGACCGGGCATCTGCAGAAGATCAAGGCGCCCGCCGATGGGATCGAGGCCGTCCAACGCGAGGCGAAGCCGCTCGTCGAGCTGCGCGTGCCCATCGAGCTATCGCGCCAGGCTATTGACGACGTCGAGCGCGGCGCGACCGATTCTGACTGGTCGCCGCTGAAGGAAGCGGCGCGCAACATCGCTTTCGCCGAAGATCGTGCCGTCTTCGACGGCTATCCAGCCGCTCAAATCGGCGGCATCCGTCAGGGCGCCAGCAACCCACCACTCATGCTTCCCGCCGATCTGATGAAATGGCCGGGCACGGTGGCGCAGGCAGTGAGCCGCCTGCGCCTCGAAGGCGTTGAAGGGCCCTATACACTCATCCTCGGCGCCGAGCCCTACACGGCAGTCGGTGCTGCGAGCGATGACGGCTATCCCGTCCTCCACCACATCCAGCGTCTCGTCGATGGCGACATCGTCTGGGCGCCGGCGATCGCAGGCGGCCTCGTCGTCGCCACACGCGGCGGCGACTTCGAGCTCGCCATCGGGCAGGACATCTCGATCGGCTATCTGAGCCATTCGACAAGCTCCGTGAAGCTCTATCTCCAGGAAAGCTTCACCTTCCGCCTGCTCACGACGGAAGCCGCCGTCGCGCTCACGCCTGCGAAAAAGTGACGCCGGCGGACCCGTCGGGATCGGCGCGCGGGCGCCGATCCTTTTCGGGCGCCACGACGCAACTGCCACCTCAGGGCTTGAGCCGCAGCAACGCGGCCAAGGTTGTCGGCGCCGGTGACAGGATGAAGGGGGCCGCCGGTGATCTCGAGAGGCCAAACGGATCGCCAGGCATCGTCTCTTTGCTGCGCATCAGGGAATACCAGCCCGGATTACACGACCAGTCGCCGCCGCGGCTGCCATCGGTCGGATCGACGCTGTTCGGCGGATATTGGAAGCAGACTCGCACGGGCCGATGAATGCCGTCGGGCGTGACGAACGTCTCGGCCTTCCAGAAGCCCGGCGTGATGCGGGCGCTCCTCGGATACCACAGATAGCTGTGGCCATCCGGCGCGTTGTACTCGACTTGCGTCCCATGCGAGCCGTCGCCCGTCATGCGCGTCTTGCCCGACAGAAATTGCCGTGCGCGTTCGGGCGTCGATGCGAGATCCAACGCGGGCGCGCTTCGAGCCGACCAAAGCTTCGGCCAGCATCAAACGGATATCCAACAGGACAGCGCCTAACTAAATCGTCACCGGCAGCTTTGAGGTAGGAAAGCTCCAACACCTGCGCCTCGACATATTCGCCGGCGAGGACGGCGGCAACATGTAGCCTTCCCCAGGCCTTCGCCGTCTCGAAGCTCGGAGGGTGGTCGTCGATGGCGCGCTTGCCTAATCTGAGGGCGCGCGCCCAATCGCCCAAATGGTGTCCGATCGTATGGGTGGAGAGGTGAAGGAATGGCGCAAGAATGTCAGATGCCAATCCTGCCTCTGCCATCGCCTCGAGCTCGCGAGCGAGGCGCTCGCTGTCTGTGTCGTGATAGTGCCAACATCGTCGAGCAGCTGCCGCAGCGCCGCGATTCCGTCTCGACCCGCCATTGCGAACGTCTCCAAAAGATCGCGATGTGCCGGGCGGGGCTGGCGTCGTCATCCGCTTCTCGAGCGCGAGCAGGCTAGCCTTTCTCGGATCGGGCGGACATCACAATCCTGCCCTTCGCCCTCGCGCTGATCTGGCCGTTCTCCGCCGCGAGCCTTTGGGCCTTGGCGCCTCTTCCAGCAGCGCGGCCGCATCGTCGAGGCCGCGGCGCGGCGCAGCCTGCGCCGGCACTGCGTTGACGACAGTCAACCGGCCTTGCGAAAATTCGAAGACCAGGCCGCCATCGCCGCATCCTTGGCCGCTAGCGCTTCCTGCCACGCCGGCAAAGCGGCGAGCCCGTTATACCAACGCAGGATTTCGGGGTAGTCCCCAACGGGGAGTCCGGAGCGTTCGGCCGACGGCACGAGCCCTCCGATCGAAAAATCCGCGATCGTGAGCTTATCGCCGATCAGCCAGGTCTTGCCCCTGAGCGACGCGTTGAGCACGGCCGCGAAACGCATGAAATTCTGTTCGCCACGCGCGATGAAGGCTGGGTCGGGAGGGCCAAGACCGAGCACCATTTTTGAGGACTTCTCGAAAGCGACCATGCCGCAGGATTCGGCATCCCAATGCGCACTTTCCCATGCGAGCCAGCGCAGAACATCGGCCTGATGTCTCAGATCCGCGGGCCAGAGCCCGCTGTCGGGGTGCTTGCCCGCCATGTAGAACAGAATCGCATTCGTTTCCCAGAGCACGAAGCCATCATCCTCGAGCGTCGGCATCTTCTTGTTGGGGTTGAGAGCGAGATAGTGGGGCGTGAGCTGGTCACCGCGTCCAAGATCGATCGGCCGCACCTCGCAATCGAGCCCAAGATGGCCCTTCAGGGCCATAGCGGCGAGCGCCCGTGACGATGGTGGAAAGATGTAAAGCTTCATATGCGGCAGCTCCTCGAAATGCTTGGCCTGCGCCGCTCAAACTAGGGCCGGCTTCGGCCCGCGGTGAGTGACAATCGTGACGCGATTGCGCAAGCGGGAGAAGGGAGAGAGCGACCATCGCTTACGCCGCCGCGGATCCGCGACGGCGATCTCGTCTAGGCTGCGGCGGTGCCGAGGCGTGAGGGCGTGGAGCGTGGGCGCAGCAACAGATAGAATGCGGCGACATGCGTGATCATCAGGAGCGGCACATAGATGATCGGGATCGCGTAGGCCGCGCCAAGTTCGCCTGCAAGCTCCGGCAGGCCGGTCGTGGTGCCGTGATAATAATCGACGAGGATATCGGCAGTTCCCACGAGATTGAAGGCGACGATGAATGCCTGTGAGAGCGGACGGATCCCAGCGGTCAGGAGCGCGAGCATGGCGAGCGTCGCGGTCGCGAAATCTCCATAGGCCGCGAAGCTCGCAAAGTCGGCTGGGAGCTTCGCGCCGACGACGCCGGGCACGATGAGGACGAGGCCGAAGAAGCGAAAACTGTGCAAAGTCGCGATGGCGCGCTGGGCCTCGGCCGGGTCCATCGCGACGAGACGCGGCCAGATATAGGTGCGAAAGCACAGGAGCCACGGCACATAGCCGAGCACGAGCTGAAGCTGGAAGATGGTTCCGGGCGACATCGGGATCACACCTTGCCGTCCATCGGGGTCGCTTCGAATACCGCCGTCAGGATCCCGAGCCGATCTTCGGCGAGGTTGCGCCCGAGATTGGCGGCGGCCTGCGCGAAATCGGGTCCCATCACCACGCCGAGATTGGGCGAAGGCGGCGGGCCAGCGGCGCGCAGCTTCGCGAACCAGGCTACGGCGAGCTCGCTGTCGTCGCGCCAGGTGAGCGTGCGCAAATGGGCCTCCTCGATGAGGCCGCGCGTCGCCTCTGCCGTCTGCAGAAAGCTCGTCTCTGGCGTTTTCGCCCAAGGCACGGGATAATGTGGCTCGCCCGTCTTCGACACGACGTCGAAGGTCGCGAAACGCGCAGCCGGCTTCAGCACCCGCCGGATCTCACGATAGAGCCGTTCACGGTCGGCGATGTTCATCGCGACATGCTGCAGCAGCACGGCGTCGAAATGCTTGTCCTCGAAAGGAAGCTCGAGCGCGCTCCCGACCTCGAACCCCACCTTCCCGCTTTGCCCTGCGCGCTCCGTGAGGTAGCGCGCAGCCGCGACGAAGGCCTCGCTGAGATCGATGCCAGTGACCCGGCAGCCGCGGGTGGCCGCAAGGAAGCGCGCCGGCCCGCCGAGACCCGAGCCGATATCGAGAACGGCCATCGTTGCGTCGATGCCGGCGAGCTCGGCGAGCTCAGCCGTCGCAGCAAGGCCTCGCGTGTGGAACTGGTCGAGCGGTGCCAATTGCTCCGGCGTGAGCTGCTGCTCCCCCGGGCCGAACACCGTGAGCGCCGCCTTCAGCCGCTGGGCGAGCCCGCTCGCGCGATAATGGTCGCGCACGCCGTCGATCGCATCGGTCATCGCAAGTCTCCTCTCTTGTCGAGACCGATATAGGGTGGCTTTCCGCGAGGGACTATCGGCGATAATGTCGACAGGCCATGAAGCAGAGCTTCACAGTCAGGCATGGCGCGCTCGACGGCATCGAGGCCTTCCTCGCCGTCGCCCAGCATCGCAGCTTTCGGCGCGCCGCCGCCGACCTCGGCGTGACGCCGTCGGCGATCAGCCAGGCAGTGCGTGCGCTCGAAGCGCGCCTTGGCGCAACCCTCTTCCTGCGCACCACGCGCAGTGTCGGCCTCACCGAGGCTGGCGAACGCTTCCTGTCGCGTGCCAAGCCCGCCTTCGAGGAATTGGTTGCC
>Ga0306920_100005505_pt1 | contig 16390 bp, 14 predicted proteins | sample flu12Cox44000170_FD_204666 | JGI IMG/M metagenome (GOLD analysis project Ga0306920, IMG submission 204666) | Lab enrichment of tropical soil microbial communities from Luquillo Experimental Forest, Puerto Rico - flux4day.12C.oxic.44.000.170 (v2)... | ecosystem: Environmental > Terrestrial >... | reverse complement strand
GGTCATTGAAGATTTCCCACCAATTGCCCCGGATTACCTGGTCATTTGGCTGAGCTGCTTTCCAGTTAGCGATGTCCTGGACGTTCTCCGACGTAACTTCCTTATACGCCGCAGGCGCCTGAACCGCGGGCGCGTGATACTTCGGCCCAACGTTGCAACTGGTCAAAAAGAGCGCCGCAAAAATCAAAGCCGCCAACGAAAGGGCATGTTTTGGGGGGCATTCTTCTGATCTCCGCCGCATGTGTTAATCCGTTCCCAACGCTTCGGGAGTCATTTGTCCCCGGCGCGATCGCTGCCGCCGGAGGCTCAGGCGGTCCATGTACAGATATACGACCGGCGTAGTGTAGAGCGTCAGCATTTGGCTGAAGATCAGCCCTCCCACGATGGTGATTCCAAGAGGCCGCCGCAACTCCGATCCGACTCCGGTTCCCAACGCGAGCGGCAAAGCGCCTAGCAGAGCGGCCATGGTGGTCATCAAGATCGGACGGAAACGGAGCAGGCAGGCTTGATAGATCGCCTCCTTCGAGCTCTTCCCCTCGTTTCGTTCCGCCGCGAGAGCGAAATCGATCATTAGAATCGCGTTCTTCTTGACGATGCCGATCAGCAAGACGATACCGATCAAGGCGATCACGCTGAGGTCTGTACGGAACGCCATTAAGGCCAGCACGGCGCCGACGCCCGCCGAGGGCAAAGTCGAAAGTATCGTGATTGGATGTATGCAGCTCTCATACAGAATCCCGAGAACGATATAGACCGCGAGAATCGCAGTGGCAATGAGCAGTGGCTCGGTTGCCAGAGAAGCCTGGTAGGCTTGCAAGGTGCCGGAAAACATCGCGTGAATCGAGTCCGGCATACCGATTTTTTCTTCCATTTGGGTGATGGCGCTCGAGGCACCACTCAAAGCAACGCCGGGTGCAAGATTGAAAGACACAGTGACGGAAGGGAATTGGCCTTGGTGGTTGACGGCGAGCGCCGCCGTCGTCGGCTGGTAACGCGTAACCGCGCTGAGCGGGACTTCGCCGCCGGTCGTCGGGTGGATATAGATGTCGTTGAGGCTTCTGGGGTCCTGCCAATACTGTGGCGCGACCTCCATCACCACGTAATATTGATTGAGGGGCGTGTACATGGTTGAGACCAGCGCCTGCCCGAATGCTCGATAAAGGGTTTGATCGATCAGCTGCGGCGTGATACCCATTCGCGCCGCCGTATCCCGATCATATGAGAGGTAGGCTTCCAGCCCGCTGTTCTGCTGATCCGTATCGACATCCCTGAGCATCGGCAGCTTCTTCATTTCGTCGAAGAGTATAGGGCCCCATTTGACAAGGTCGTTCACGCTGTCGCTTTGAATCGTGTATTGATATTGCGCGTTGCTTTGCCTGCCGCCAATGCGCAAGTCCTGACCGGCCTGCAGAACGACTTTCGCCCCAACCAGATTGTTGAACCTCGGTCTCAAGCGATCAATCACCTGGCTGGAGGTGAGTTTTCGTCGATTGAGCGGCTTGAGGCCGATATAGACATTGGCTGTATTGGTCGAGCCGCCACCGGTGAAGGCCATCACGTTCCCTACCGCTGGATCGGTCTTAATGGTGTCGACAACCTGCTTTGTCAGCTTATCCATGGCTTGATAGGAAATGTCTTGCTGAGCGCGAATGCCGCCGCCGATCGTTCCATTGTCTTGCAACGGGAAGAAGCCCTTCGGGACGATAATCAGCAGATAAACATTCACGGCAATCGTGATTAAGAGAACCGTTAGGGTCAGGGCTGCATGTTCCAATACCCAAGCCAGGGTTCTTTCATAAACATCTAATACCCACTCGAATGCCTTCTCACTTGTGCGATAGAGGCGGTTACGTTCTTCGGGTTGTTTGTGCGCGAGAAGGCGGGAACACATCATGGGCGTAGCAGTGAGAGATATGAGCAGTGAAACGAGGATCGCAACAGAAAGCGTTACCGCAAATTCGCGGAACAGCCTGCCCACGATACCTCCCATCAGAAGAATCGGAATGAACACGGCAATGAGCGACAAACTAATCGAGAGAACCGTAAAGCCGATTTCTTCCGCTCCCTGAAGGGCCGCTTTCATCGGGCTGAGGCCTTGCTCGAGGTAGCGCGTGATGTTTTCGATGACCACAATCGCATCGTCGACCACGAAGCCGGTGGAAATCGTAAGCGCCATCAGCGAAAGATTGTCGATGCTATAGCCGAACAGGTACATAGCGCCGAATGTCCCGATGAGAGAGACGGGCACGGCTATGCTGGGAATCATCGTCGCGCGCGGACTTCTCAGGAACAGGAAAATGACTAGAATGACGAGCGAAATCGAAATGGCCAGGGTGGCTTCGACTTCCGCGACGGAAGCACGAATTGTGATGGTGCGGTCGATTACAATGGTCATATCGAGTCCCGCGGGAATGGAGGCCTTCAACGAGGGCAGGGCAGCGTAGATTCGGTCAACCGTGTCGATGATATTCGCGCCTGGCTGGCGGAAAATGATCAGGTTGACGCATGGCTTGCCGTTCACGTAGCCCGAGTTGCGTATGTTCTGATTGGCGTCTTCGACGTCCGCTACATCGGAGAGTTTGACGGCGGCCCCCTGGTGATATCCGATGATGAGCGGCTTATAGAAGTCAGCCTTTAGAAGCTGATCGTTGGCCAGAATGTCGCGGCTCGTTACGCCGTCCGCGATTTGCCCTTTGGCGAGGTTTGAGTTCTGGCTTGCCAACATACGGGCTACGTCCTGCAGTCCGAACCCGTAACTGTTCAATTGCACTGGGTTCAACTCGACGCGGACTGCTGGAAGCGAGCTACCGCCGACGTTCACCTGGCCAACCCCGGGAACTTGCGAGATTCTCTGCATCATGATCGACGAGGCAGCGTCATACATTTTGGCGCGGTCGTAGATATTCGAGGTCAATCCAATGACCATGATGGGCGAGTCTGCCGGGTTCACTTTCCAGTAGGTGGGGTTTGCCGGGAGATTGCTTGGCAAATAGCTGCGTGCTCCATTGATGGCCGCCTGAACGTCACGTGCCGCTCCGTCGATATTGCGGGTCAAATCGAATTGAATGGTAATGTTGGTGCTTCCAATCGAACTGGAAGACGTCATCTCCGTAATTCCGGCGATACGCCCGAACTGTCTCTCGAGCGGTGTGGCGACCGATGACGCCATAATCTCAGGGCTGGCGCCCGGAAGACCTGCTTGTACCCGAATCGTGGGGAAGTCGATCTGCGGGAGCGGCGAAACGGGCAGAACCTTGAAGGCCACAGCGCCAGCCAGAGCGACGCCGATGGTTAGCAACGTAGTCGCTACAGGCCGCTTAATAAACGGCGCAGATACGTTCATGGCGAGTCCGGCGAGAGAACATCCGCTTGGGCGCCGATCTCTTGCCTCCGAACGTGTGAGAATCGCGCGGCGAGGCGATCAAAGAAGATATAAATCACGGGCGTCGTATAGAGCGTCAAAACTTGGCTGATCAGGAGTCCACCCACCATCGCGATTCCGAGGGGGCGGCGCAATTCAGAGCCCATCCCCGAGCCGAGTGCAAGCGGAAGTCCGCCGAGCAACGCAGCCATCGTCGTCATCATGATCGGGCGAAAGCGGAGCAGGCAGGCTTGGTAGATCGCGTCGGTCGCGTTCTTGCCTTCTTTGCGCTCCGCTTCCAGGGCAAAGTCGATCATCATGATTCCATTCTTCTTGACGATCCCGATCAGCAGGATGATCCCGATGAGCGCAACGATGCTCAACTCTGTGCGGCAGATGATCAGGGCCAGGATCGCGCCGACCCCGGCTGAGGGCAGCGTCGAGAGAATCGTGATCGGGTGGATGTAGCTCTCGTAAAGCACGCCGAGCACGATATACACGGTCACGAGCGCTGCGAGAATCAGCAGTGGCTCACTCGCGAGCGAAGCCTGAAACGATGCCGCAGTACCTTGAAACGCGCCCTGAATGCTTAAGGGCATTCCGATCTGGTCCTTGATGTTGTTGATGGCTTTTGTTGCTTCGCCAAGAGAAGCATTCCGAGCCAAATTGAATGAAATCGTAACCACTGGAAATTGCCCTTGATGGTTGATGGCTAGAGGGGCCGTTGTATTTTCGAAGTGGGCAAACGTGCTCAGGGGCACCGCTGCGCCATTCGCGCTGGTGACAACGGGTACGGTAGATGGGGTCACCGTCGCGTTTGCAGCGGGTCCTGATGTTCCGGCGCTCGCCGACGGACCGCTCGAAGAATTACCTGGGGATGTAGGCGCCGTCGCCGAGCGTAAGTAAATATCGTTCAATTTATCCGGATTCTGCTGAAACTCGGGCATTGTCTCTAGCACGACGTGGTATTGATTGAGTTGCGTGTACAGTGTCGAGATTTGCCGCTGCCCGAAGGCATCGTACAAAGTCTCGTCGATCACTTGCGGTGTGATTCCCATTCGCGACGCCGTTACGCGATCAATCACGAGTGAGGCGGCGAGCCCAGAGGTTTGTTGGTCCGTGGCGACATCCCTTAACTGTGGAAGGGCTTGCAGCTTCTGCACGAACCTTGCAGTCCACATATTCAGCTCGTTCGGATCCGGGTCCTCCAGTGTGTACTGATACTGGGTTCGGCTCACGCGGTCCTCAACCGTCAGGTCCTGTACCGGTTGCATGTATAGGGTGATGCCTTCTATCTGCTGGAGCTTTGGCTGGAGCCGACGAATGATATCGGCAGCGCTGCTTCGTCGCTGCTCTAGGGGCTTCAGCGTAATCAAGATACGTCCGCTGTTCAGAGTCGTATTCGTGCCGTCCACGCCTATGAAAGAAGAGATATTTTCGACCGCCGGATCCTGGAGAATAACCTTGGCCAATGCTTGTTGGCGCTCGGACATCGCGGGGAAGGAAATTGTCTCCGGCGCCTGAGAAAATCCTTGGATGATTCCGGTGTCTTGTCCCGGGAAAAAGCCCTTAGGCACGATGAAGTACAAGATGATGGTAAGTACGAGCGTTCCGACCGCCACCAGAAGCGTGACAGTCTGATAGTGCAGCACCCACTGAAGACTTCTGCCATACGCTTCGATGACCCTATCGAACAGGTCTTCGGACCACTTAAAGAAGCTGCCCTGCTGATCCCGCGGCGTGTGCTTGAGCAGGCGCGCGCTCATCATGGGAGTTAGTGTCAGCGAGACGGCAGCCGACACCAAAATGGTGACGGCCAGGGTAACAGCAAATTCGCGGAAGAGCCGCCCGACGATGTCTCCCATGAAAAGCAAGGGGATCAAAACGGCAATCAACGAAATCGTCAGCGAGATGATCGTGAATCCGATTTGCTCGGATCCTTTTAAGGCTGCCTCGAGCGGTTTGTCGCCCTCCTCAATGAAACGGGCGATGTTTTCGATCATCACGATGGCGTCGTCGACGACGAAGCCCGTCGAAATGGTGAGCGCCATCAAAGTCAGGTTGTTCAGGCTGTAGCCCGCTAGATACATCACGGCGAACGTGCCAATCAGAGAGAGAGGGACAGCGACGCTGGGGATGATGGTGGCCGAAAAGCTCCGAAGAAACAGGAAGATCACCATTACGACCAGGGCCACGGTCAGCATCAATTCAAATTCAACGTCCTTCACCGATGCTCGAATCGTCGTGGTGCGGTCGCTGACAACGGAAACCTGAACCGAGGCGGGCAGGCTGGTGCGCAGATACGGCAGGAGTCTCTGAATGCGATCGACTACCTGGATGATGTTAGCCCCTGGCTGCCGCTGGATATTTACAATTACGGCGGGCGTAGTGTTCATCCAAGCTGCCTGCTTCACATTCTCAGCGCCGTCCAAGATGTTCGCGACATCCGATAGCAAAACCGGTGCGCCGTTGCGATAAGCCACGACGACATTTCTGAAGTCGGCGCTCTTGGTCAATTGATCGTTTGCGTCGATTTGATAATCCTGCCGCGCGCCGTCGAAGTTTCCCTTGGCCAGGTCGAGGCTGGTCTGCTGCAGAGCAGCGCGAACGTCTTCGAGATTGATTCCGTATGACGAAAGCAGTGTGGGGTTGACTTGCACGCGAACGGCTGGCTTTTGGCCGCCGCTGATGCTTACCAGCCCCACGCCCTGCAGCTGCGAGATCTTCTGGGCGAGTCTCGTATCCGCGAGGTCCTCGACTTGCGACAGCGGCATGGTCTTGGATGTAAGCGCCAGTGTCAGAACCGGCGTGTCGGCGGGATTCGTTTTGCTATAAATGGGCGGGGTCGGAAGATCGGGAGGCAAGTAGGTTTGGGCGGCATTGATTGCTTCTTGTACCTCTTGTTCGGCCACGTCGATATTCAGGCTTAGCTCAAATTGCAGGACGATGACGGAGCTTCCATCCGAACTCGTGGAGGTCATCTGGCTGAGGCCCGGAACTTCGCCGAACTGACGCTCGAGGGGAGCGGTTACCGCAGAAGCCATCACGTCTGGGCTGGCCCCGGGGTAGAACGTAATGACCTGAATGGTCGGGTAATCGACCTCTGGCAGGGCTGAAATCGGCAACTGGGTGTATGCGACGAACCCCACGAGCAGAATCGCCGCCATCAATAACGAGGTCGCGACAGGCCGAAGAATAAACTGTCGCGACGGACTCACGGTGACTGATCTCCGCTTGAGCTTCTGGCGCCTTGCGGAGTCTGCCCCTTCTGATTTCTTTGTCCGCTGCGTACTTCCACTTTGATGCCGTCCTGCAGTTTGTCGAAACCATTCACGGCTACCAGCTCACCCGGCTCGATGCCTTGAACCGCAGTAAAATTTCCGTCGCTCGCGCCCACCGTGGCATTTTTTACTGACGCGATTTGATCCTGGTTGATGACGTAGACGAAAGCTTGTTGGGAGTTGCGTTGAATTGCCGGAGTTGGAATCAGAGTTGCATTTTGCTGTGTCTCGACGAGAAGCCTTGCGTTGACGAACTGATTGGGGAAGAGAGAGTTGTCCTTGTTGTCGAAAATCGCTTTCAGCTTCACCGTACCGGTCGTCGTGTCTACTTGATTATCCAGAGTTAGCAACGAGCCGCTGGCGATGGTTTTCTCCTGGGCGCGATCGAGAGCGTCAACTTTCAATCTCTCTCCGCGCCTCAGTTGCTGCTGGATTTCGGAAAGGTAATCCTCGGCCACGCTGAAGATGACGGTGATGGGTTGCAGCTGGGTAATGACGACCAGCGCCGTGGTACTGTTCGCCTGCACGATGTTGCCTGGATCGACCAGGCGGAGGCCTACCCGGCCATCGATGGGAGAGGTGATATGGCAGTACGCGAGATTCACTTTCGCGTTGTCGACGGCCCCCTGATCGTTTTGAACCGTGCCCTCATCCTGATGAACCGTTTGCTCTTGATCATAGACCTGTTGCTGCGCGATTGCGTTCCTAGCTAATGCCGTACGGTAGCGGTCCAGATCGATGCGCGCTTCGTTGAGTAAAGCAGTGTCACGCGCAAGCTGTCCCTCCGCTTGAGTGAGCGCTGCTTCATACGGTCGAGGATCGATGTCGAGCAACGGATCGCCTTTGCGGACCGTCTGGCCTTCGCGGTAGTACACCTTCATGATCTGGCCTTGCACGCGGCTTGTGACGGTTACAGTGTAAACGGGCGTAACGGTGCCGAGGGCTTCGACATAAATCGCCATGGGGCCCTTTGTCGCAATCGCCGCCGTTACCGGTATGGGCCTTGAGCTCTCGTTCGCTTTTGCCTTTTGCTGTTCTTGCTCGGCGGCTTGTTGCTGATAATAGAGAAATCCGCCTGCGCCGGCGAACACGAGAATGGCCATCACCCATAGCCATGCGCGGCGTTTTCTCTGGCGCTGCGGCCCCCGAGCGGCAGGGGATTGGGGCGGTGCAGGCAAGGTGGATGTGTCCTCAAAACCAGGCTTTACAGTCCATTCAGGCATTTCGTCCTCATCTGCAGCTCCCCCTACGCTGAGAGACCGGCTGCATTGGCACTGCAAAGGGCAGCTCTAGCTAAAGGCTTTCCCCTAAGCCGCGTTGGTGGTTCCCTCCACCTCGCCGAATGTGTCTCACTCCCGGATGGTTGGACCATGCGTCAAAGACTCTCTGGCGCTGGCGGGCCTGGGGTCGAATTAGGCGCCTCGCCTTTGGTGATTCAGTATAACCCCGCCCTTTTTGAGAGCCTTGCAAAAGCGCTCCGACACTGGGTCGGTAGCCGCTCAAACATGCGACCCTACACGGACAGGCCTTTGTACGACGTTTGCCGCCGTAGCTTCGTTTCGCAAGGAGCGGCCGGAAAGACGGGTGATACATCGTAGCGGACACCTAGGTCGCACTCCCCACCCTTTTGGAGAGCGTGGCCTTGACCCCTCAAGCCGTCAGCAGCAAGCCGGTTCACGGTGATATGTGGCTATTGAGATTTATGGATTGCAATCCGGGGTGCTCGCAGAGTGCGGGATAACTATTGGGTCGGGCTTGGAATGGTCGTCTGGTTCGCTACTTGGCCCGCTCCCCGATAGCTCACTAGAGACGGTCAAAATTCTTGAGAATCGGGTGGGCTTGCGAAACAGTACTCGCGCTCTCCGACCTGACTACGAGCCCCGTCTGCATGCCCGCCAAGCGAGCCCCATCGAGCTCCGCGGCCACGTCCGAGAGGAAAAGGAACTGATCGGCGGGATGACTGGTCGAAGCCGCGATTCTCGCGTAACTTTCTGCACTGTTCTTTGCTCCCACACGGGTGTCGAAGAATGCGCGGATCTGAACGGACAAGTCGCCGAATGCCGTGGTGCTGAACAGAAGTCTCTGAGCCAGTTCGCTGCCTGAAGAATAAACTGCAATGTCTTTCCCTTGGCTGCGCCAGCGATCAAATGCCCTTGGAACATCCGGAAAGACCTCGCCTTTCAAATCGCCCGACCGGTATCCTTGTTGCCAAACCAGTCCCTGAACTGCCTTGAGCGGGCCGCTCTTGCTATCACGGTCCATCAGCCACAGTGCAAAGTGCGTGGCCGAGGCTATCTCCTCCTCCTTTGCGGCGTCAGCTACCCATAGCGGCGGCGTGCGGCCTTCTCGTTCGTCGATCGCGTTTTGGGCTTTCAATTCGCTAAGATACTTTCGAACGTCGGAGTCGTTTTGATGGCTTTGCAGAAACGACGGAAGGTTTGCTCGCGCGTAACCGAACAGTGTGTGGTACACAAAATCGATGGGCGTAGTGGTGCCTTCAACGTCGAGCAAAACGACCTTAACTCGCGCGAAATCGATCGACGCCACGCCCGTTACTTGGCCTGAGATTGTAGCTGAATGTACTCTGGTCCGAGGCAGACAGGCTCGTAATTGCGGTCAACCCCACTGCTCGTATAATGCGGAGTCCAGCCGGACGTATTTTGAAATAGCCGAATGGCTCGAATCCGGCGGTCGCCACACAAGGCGAACCAGTGGCGAGTGCCGCGTGGGACGCGGATCAAATCACCTTCGCCCACCTCAATCGCGACTACCGGACCGTTTTGTGGATGAATGTGAAAAAGCCCGCGGCCGGCGAGAATGTATCGGACTTCGTCCTCGTCGTGCCAGTGTTCGATATTGAACCTTGCAAGCATTGCCTCAAGTCCAGGCGTGGCTGAGCTAATGTCGATCACGTCGGCCGTGGTGTACCCACCTCTTTCCTTCAGACGGCTAATCTCACCGGCGTAGGCATCGAGAACTTGTTCAGCTGTCGCATCGGCTCGGAGCGAAGTGCCGGAACTCCAGCGCTCGTATTCGATTCCGATTTGGCCAAGATAATCACGCACTACTTCAAAACCTGTGAGAGTGCGCTGCTCGTCAGGAATCCGCACCACTGCCATGGCGTTTCTCCCTATCAGAAAAAATACCACAAAAGACTCATGCGCAGCTCACGGCGGCCCCAGAACGGCCCAGGACTTCGACTAAGAATTCCAGTATTTCGACGTGACGCTTCGCCTCTGCCAGAGTTGCTCCCCACGTGTATAGCCCGTGGCCACGGATGAGAAAGCCGTGGATCGCCGGATGGCCGTCGAGCAGGCTAGTCACTCGTCCCGACAGGTCCTTCATATCTTGTGAATTCTCAAGTATCGGCAAATGCTCCGTATGGTCGTGACTAGGTATGCCTTCTAGCCCTTTCAGCATCTCATAGCCGCTGATTTCGATGTCGCCTTCGCCGGGGTACTTCTGCGAAACAACTGTGCACCAAACGGAGTGCGTATGTAGCACCGAACCTGCAGCTCGTGCGCGGACGACCGAAAGGTGAAGGGAGGCTTCCGCCGATGGTTTGCCCTTGCCGCGGAGGACAGTTTGGTGGGCATCGACTTCCAGGATCTGTCCAGGCAGCAGATGGCCTTTGTCGAGGCCGCTCGCCGTGATGGCCAGGCGCAGGGGCTCACGTTGCCAGACGGCGCTAAGGTTTCCGCTCGTACCGAGTAGCCACCCTCGCGCATAAAAACCCCTCCCAATTGCCGCCAGTTCAGCCGCGAGGTGTTGAAAGTCGCTCTTGGTCTTTGGCAAGCTCTTTGATTTAGTCATGTGGGCTTCGGTCGAGAACGGCCACGGCCGTACGGTAGAATACTAACGCTTTCGCCCGCCCAGTCGCCAGTGATTGCCATTTTGACTGCTGACCCTTGAAGTCGGCGATCGAGCTGTGGAGAGGTGACTGCTCGTCAGAGATGGCCCTTGGTGTATCCTGATGCCCGTTCTATAGACCTCGGAATACTAACTCGCTCGACGCCGAATGAAAGGGGGAGTTCGATGAGCCGTATTGTTTGTCAATGGATCGTGCTCTCGGTCGGGCTCCTCGGGCCAGTCACCAGTTTCGCGCAGCTGGGGTGCACGAGGGATGGCCTGCAAGCTGCGAGCAATCTCTACATGGCGGCTCAAAGCAAGGGCGACCCTTCCAGCATGCCGCTGGCGAAGGGGTTTGCCTATATCGAAGACATGCAAGTCGTCGATATCAAATCAGGTGTCATCGAGAGACCGCTGAAGATCGATTTCCATCGAACTTTGATTGACCCAGCGACATGTCAGACATTTACAGAACTGATCGTTACGGATAAAAGCCACCCCTATGTCATCGGCACGCGCCTCAGAGTCAATCACGACAAGATTGCAGAGATCGAGTCGCTGGTGACCCAGCAAGGAGACTGGCTATTCAATGCGGATAACTACTTCAAATGGTCGCCCTCTGAGGACTGGGCAGAGATTGCAGCGGGACAGCGCGACAGCCGCGATACCCTGGTCGCCGCGGCCAACGCGTACCTGGATGCTTTTTTGGAGCAGAAGGTCGATTTGGTGCCTTGGGGATATCCCTGCAACCGGACCGAAGGCGGTATCCGCACGGGCAAAGGCGTCCCGGAAGATAGCTGCCAGGTCGGCGTCCCGAGCGGCGTCAATATCGTGGCGCGGCGCTTCATCGTCGACGAGACCATTGGAGCGGTTGTCGCGTTCTGTACATTCGGTGTGGACGGACTGCCGGATACCCACCTCTTTCGCGTAGAGAAGGGCAAGCTGCGTTTCGTGCATACCCTGACGCATGTGCCGCCGGGCAGGCAGGTTCCTCGAGTTGGCCAGAGTGGCGGACGCAGCCCGGCCTCTGACAACACGACACCCAACAGCCAGAAATGAAGCGAAATCGCAATGCCCGAATCGGGGAAAAGGATCGATCCCCAGTTTCGCAGCAGCTCTCGATGATGTGCGCTAGCCTCGGGAGTCGCAAAGCAGTGCCGCTGGGAGGCCCGAATCGTTCTCTATGCGCGTTCAACGACTCTCCCGGAGGCTGTTGCGCAATGGCTGCCGGTTGCAGCAAGGCTTGGTGGGACGCGGTTCATCTAAGGCCAGGGTGTTGGCGCGCGTGGCATCGGAGAGGTCTACCGCGCGCGAGACACGCTGCTGGGCCGTGATGCAGCCCTGAAGATTTTACATCGTTGAAAGGCTGCACTGATCGTCCTTGGGGTGATGTTGCCCAGAAACGACCCGACAGGCGTTCCAAGAGTTTTTTCGAACGCGATCCAGCGAGTTTGTAACTGGTCGTCGCAAGACCGGAGCAGTCGATCGAGATTTTCAAGGGCAAAGGCAATGGGAAATTGAACTGAGATCTACCTGGGCGGCTGGCCTCGCGCTCGAGAGAATCAGAGCAATGGATGCTTTTAGGCTTATCCGGGTATCTGCCTTGAAACCATGGTGATCTAGAGGACACCCGGTTACATTAAAAATTGTCAAATGTTGGCCGAACCCATTGACGGCAGGCCGAGGAGTGTGCCAGCATCCGCCTCACAGACTGGCGCTCAGCCCGGCGTGCGTCAGGCGGTGCTGAGAAATGCGAGGAGAGAAATGACTGAGAGATGCTATGGCTGCGGCTCAGTGAATATAGAGGTCATTAGCCTGGAGATGTCGTTTGCTCAGGGCACTAGCGAGCCAGTCTACGCGTTAGGCAAACCTGTTGTTTGCTTGGACTGTGGTCTGATGGAATGCTCCCTTCCGGAAGAGGCGCTAGGCAAACTGAAACAGGGTGCTCTGCTGCGGGGCGCAGGCCAGGCGAATATTGACCCGGCTCTACGGCGCATTGCGTGATCCACTTCTCGCTGGTGAGTAACGCTGTGATTACTACGGAGCGCGACGGTCTGCTGCAGAGTTGATTTTCTGCGCCAGAACAGGGGCGGCTTCTTTAGTCCGGCCTGCGGCCCGAATATCATCGACGCCAGCCACCGTCTGCGATGGTTATCGATTGGTGTAAGGGCAAAGAATCGGGCCAAGTGATTCTGGCTGGCCGTCTTCTTAGACCTTAGCTTTTCTTAGCAAATCGCTCTGCGCGCCCCGGAACGCGATGGCGGGGCGTCTCACTGGGCGGCGGGGGCGCAAATCGCATCCTGCACCGAAAAAGAAGCAATCTGTGCTTAATGCACTGGACCTTCAATTGTGCTAGCGTTTCGCTCCCCGGCGAACTTAGCACTTCAACCGAGACCGCGAAGGAGTCCCATCATGCGCTCTGACATCGTGCCCGGAAGTGTCTTTCCCGACTACCAGCTGCCCGATCACACCACCACGCTGCGCAAGCTCAGTGAGCTGCAGGGCGATGACCCGCTGATCCTCACGCTCGCGCGCGGCCACTACTGCCCAAAGGAGCACCAGCAACATCGAGAACTCGCCGCGTTCTACCCGAAGATCGCCGTGGCGTACACCCAGATCGCCACGATCTCCACCGACGACCACCACACGCTGCAGGAGTTTCGTGCGTCGGTCGGCGCCCAGTGGACTTTCCTCTCCGACCCTGACCGAACAGTTCAGAAAGACCTCGACATCCAAGAGTACACAGACGCCGAACACAACCCGATGATCCCGCACACGCTCGTGCTCAAGCCGGGCCTCATCATCTACCGCATCTACAACGGCTATTGGTTCTGGGGCCGACCGTCGGTCGTTGACCTCTGGCACGACCTGCGTGGGGTGACGAGCGAGATCCGCCCCGACTGGGACCTGAGTACCCCTGGACTCCGCGAGGCTTGGAACGCGGGCGACCTCTCGCCTTTCCACGGGTGGAACAAGCGGGCCGTTGCGAAAGCGGCCACAGTTGGAGGGAAGGAAGAACGGTGACCCACGTCTTTCTGGCCGGAAAACTCTTCAAGAAAAAACACAGGGTTACGTTGCGCGTACCTTGCACTAAACGCCGATGATGTCAAGGATCGAAAACGGCCATAGCCGAGCAGCCCCCAGCCGAGTAGAAGCAACGAAGATGGCTCGGGAGCAGTAGTAGGCACGTCCTGAAAGCTCTAGGTCCGGCGCATCCAAGGCCTATCACGGACGAACAGGTGGGGAGTCTATCGTGAATAAGTATGCTTATCGAGAAGCTCTTCTGGGCCAAGGAGCCATAGCGGACGAATCTGCTCCGGCTTCTTTGCCTGCCTTATCTGCTTCTTTGCCTTCTTCGCTTTCTTGATGGTCGCCATGTTCGTATTCCCCCACTTTCCTTTCAACAGCCCGGTGCGCTTGTTCCCGCACGAGCCTTCACTCTGTAAAGCGAAAAGGGCACGAAAAGTGGCTCACATAAAAGCAAGTCCTCTCACGCCCGCAGAGAAGGGATACGAAAAATGCCAGACTCTAACGACCAGATCGTTCAACAAGCGAGGCAACACTTGCGAGAGCAAATCGACAAGTGCTCGCGCCGTGCAGCGCAGAAAATAGCGGCCAAGTTCGATCCTGAGGGCAGCGACCGGATATCTTTCTGTCAGGCGTGCGGAAATGTGTTCGCGCCCACCCCTTTCCAAAAGCAAAGAGTCCAGCGAGGCCCTGCCAACGGAACCTCCAACTCTCCTGACAGAACTGACAGTTCCTAGGAAACTTTGCCTTTGGTAGTGATGCCTTACTCCCATGACCGCGTGACCGCGATCCGCGGGGCACCTCTCCCCAGTCTCCCCAAGTTGGATTGGGGGAGGTGCATGCCCACGCCCGCCAACCCCCGCAGAGAAGATCCAGCGGGGTTTAGCCCAGGGCAGCCCGTGAGGGGCGGGGCATTCTTGCTTCCAATTGACCCAAAACCCTTTCTAGCACCGAGCACTCAGCAAATCCGCACGCCGAGCAGAGCGCCAACGTCCCGGACGAATAAACCGGCATCGCTTCTGGGCGTGCGATTGAGAGTTCCGCGATAAATTCTTTGACTTCGGTTGATCCGCATTGGGCGCACGTCTTGGTCATCCTTCCCTCCCACGCGCGTGCTCTACGTTAACGCTGGCTGGACAACCAGTCGTTGTCGCAGAACAACCTGTCCTATGAACGCTTCCTTCCACTCCGTTCCTCAGTGCGCGCCACTGTGATCGCAAACGGCGACCGGTTCAATGCAGGGGGCCTCGTTTGTAGATAAAACCAAGATAAAGCTGCAACACAGTCATGCTGCGATACTTATGCAGGTTGAAACCCGATTTTGGACTGTCGTTAGGTTGCACGCGCCCTAAGCACGGAGCGAGACTCACAGGGAATCGTTGGGTTTGATCTATTTGATCTTACGGGCCATCCTGGGCAGCGTTTAGGACTGGCACAGCGTCCTTGGCGCGGGATGGAGTCGGCAAGAGAGGTTTTGCAACACCCGTGCCGACTGGTTGGGTGGTGTTGTTTCCATCCCCTCGGCGAAGTAGATTCGCGCTTACTTCCATCTCCCCACTCCCAACCCTCCCCTCAGACAATCCGCACACAGATAAAGGGTTGGGGGAAAATTGCGTCACGATTACGGGTTCATTCGTCACTTCTAGGCTGAGAAGCAGGCGACCTTTGAGTACCAAGAGTCTTCAGGAAGAAATGGGCCGGGCCGCGCCTTGCCATCTTCGCGACTGAGCCGATGCCTTGGCCGAATGGTGGTGGTGAGAATCCTAAAGACTTGCCGTCGCTTCTTTGTGCCGACGTACACCGTGAACGGCGAGAAGCGTGTCTCGCAAATCTGGTGTTACAAGATCATTTTCAACGAGCAGGTGATCCGTGATCCTCGAAGGGCGACAGCAAGACGTTTGCGAAGGACACAGAGAAAGCCCGCCGCCGCGAGCTGGAGCAAGCCAATCGCAGCGGTAATTTCATAAGGAGCCGAGCCGGGACCCACTTGTTAGGGGCATACAGTGGCGAGATTCTGCCTCAGAAACCCAGCCATCTATACGAAGTCCCGATTTGAACGCGATCCTGGCGCAAGTACCGTGCTTTGCGCTGCGATCGCGCCCTGGCGACGTAGAGATCGCGTGCGTTTGGTCTATCGCGGCACGTGCCCGTTGCCGTTGGGACCAGACCCTTGTCGCAATTGGACCAAGGCCGCTTCGGGAATCAAATACTCGACAAATCCGCACAGCGAGCAAAGCATTGCTTTCCCCGATGTGCAAACCGGTGTAGCTTGTTCACAAGCGATTGAGATTTCGGCGTAGACCTTTTTGATTTCGTTCGATCCGCATTCGGGACACGTCTCAGTCATTACAGCACCCTTTCTAGTGTTTGCGGCCCGACTGTTTCGGTTCGAAATCCTGGCTGTTTCTGTGGTGGCAAACCCGGGACTCGTGCTTCGTCCTTCTATAGAAAATGTGAAGCGGTCTCGCCGGCACTTGGATGGATGCCCGAACGATCATGAAACGACCTGAAAACGTGTACGTTTCCTCGGCATCACGATGGCAATGGGGTGGTTTTCAGCCTTCCATTCGGGGAAGCCCTCAGATAGACGCCTGGCCCGGTAGCCGTGCTCAAGCAAGAGGCGCACCGCCTCATCCGCAAGGAGACAATAAGGTCCGCGGCAATAGGCCACGATTTCCCGCTTGCGGGGAATTTCTTTAAGTCGCACTTTTAGATTGGCGAGTGGGATCGATCGGGCCCCTGCGATGTGTCCAGCTTCGAATTCTTCGCGCGGCCTCACGTCCAGTACGAACACGTTTTTCTCCTTGAGCTTCATGAGGAGATCCTTGCAACTGATCGCCTCCAGGCTCGCCCTCGCGGAAAGGTAAGTCTC